>Ga0209417_1000866_pt1 | contig 61830 bp, 56 predicted proteins | sample RifGroF2_FD_184002 | JGI IMG/M metagenome (GOLD analysis project Ga0209417, IMG submission 184002) | Groundwater microbial communities from Rifle, Colorado, USA - Groundwater F2 (SPAdes) (version 2) | ecosystem: Environmental > Aquatic > Deep subsurface > Groundwater | place: Rifle, Colorado... | reverse complement strand
TCAGATGTTCAAGCGGGATTAAGCCAAAGTGGATAATGAGAGCTTTTGAAAAGGGGTTCGATGGTGTGTTTATAGCCGCAGATGGCAGTGACTGCTCTTTTGGAGAGAGCTGCATAGAGAAAACCGGATCTATTGTGGAAAGAACCCACATAATGATGAAAGAAAAAGGGCTGGAACCTGCAAGACTTAGAATGGCTGCGATTTGTTCTGTATGTAGCGAATCTTTTGTAAAACAAATCAAAAGTTTTAATGAATTACTAATAAAACCGGAAAATTAGAATTATGCAAAAAGAGCCAACCACATTATCGTTTGATGCACTGGTTATTGGAGGAGGAATTGCAGGTGGAGAGGCTGCACTGAATCTCGCCAGCAACGGTTATAAGGTAATCATCATTGAGAAAAGACTCTCTTTAGGTGGTAAGATGATTATGCTCAGCAAGGTATTCCCAACACTTGATTGTTCTGCATGTATCACAACACCAAAGGTTTCAGAAATATCACGCCACCCAAACATAACAATTTTTACTGAAAGTGACCTTACATCTGTAGAAAAGAGGGGAGAACATGATTTTGTAGCAAAGGTTACCAGAAGACCGAGATATGTTGTTGCCGAAGATTGCACAGCATGTCAGCTATGCGAAGAGGCTTGTCCGGTAATAGTTAAGGATCAGTTTCAATATAATCTGGTTGGGCGTAAGGCCGCTTACATACCATTCAGTATTGCCAGTCCTAAAGTAGCTGCAATTGATATAGAAAATTGCACACTTTGCGGTGCATGTGAAAAGGTCTGTCCCCCTGGTTGTATAGATTTCACACAAGAGCCGCGTGATTATGTAATAACTGCAAAAACAGCCATAGTAGCAACAGGATTCAAACTTTATGACCCTTCTAATGTTCCAAGATACAATTATGGAGAGGCCAAAAATGTAATAACATCAATGCAGATGGAGAGACTGCTTGCCCCTACCCGTCCTTTTCATACAATTTTACGATCAAGTGACGGCAAAGTTCCGGATAAAATTGCTTATGTCTTGTGCGCAGGATCGAGAGACGACTCATTAGGAAACCCTATCTGTTCACAAATTTGCTGTATGTATTCAATAAAACAAGCCCAACTGCTAATGGGAGCGCTTCCTATGGCAGACATTACAATATATTACATTGATATTAGGGCTTATGGCAAGGGTTACGAAGAATTTTACGAACAGGCTGCAGGAATGGGTGTGCGTTTTGTAAAAGGGAAGATTGGCAGAATTTCAGAAAAAGAGAATGGCAACCTGACACTAAGATATGAAGACCTTGCATCAGGAAAACTTAAGGAAGCCGATCATGACCTGGTTGTACTTTCGGTAGGTGTCAAGCCAAACAGCGAACCTGCCGGTCTCTTTACTACCCATAAACTGGAACTTGATTCACTGCAATTTGTTAAGCAGAGTGATCCTTTGCTGAGCCCTGCAAAAACTACAATCGAGGGTGTTTTTGTTGCAGGAACTGCCACCGGGCCCAAGGACATTCCGGATTCAATACTATCTGCCGGGTCAGCCTCAACAGAGGCTATATGCTATCTTAATCAATAAACAGACATAATGAGATGAAAAAAAAACTTGGAATATATATATGTGCCTGTGGCGGAAACATCTCCGACTATGTCGACATAGAAAAGGTTAAAGATTCAATAAAGGACGAGGATTGCGTCATTCTGGCAAAGACTACAATGTTTGCATGTGGTGATTCAAACCAGAATGATATGGATACAGATATAAAAGAGAATAACCTGAGCGGTATTGTTGTTGCCAGTTGTTCTCCAAAGCTTCATCTATCAACCTTCCGTGCAGTTAGTGAACGTGCAGGTCTCAACAAATATAATTATGTTCATGCAAATATCCGTGAACAGGCATCCTGGGCACATTCAGACGATAAAACCGGAGCTACAGAAAAGGCCATTTTGCTTGTTAAAGCTGCCATTGCAAAGGCGCGTCTGGCAGAGTCGCTTGAACCAATTGTTATCGAATCAAAACGTTCTGTAGCCGTTATTGGAGGCGGAGTTGCCGGCCTGAAGGCAGCTATATCCCTTTCCAGAATGCAGGACGAGGTGTTCCTGATTGAAAGAGATTCAAGAGTTGGCGGAAAACTTCACGAACTTGACACAATAAGTCCGGAACAGTTAACCGGTAAAGAACTTCTGAATATTTTGGAAGAGGATATTAAAAACGAGAAGAACATTACACTAATGACAAACTCTGAGGTTGTTGGCTATTCAGGAAACATTGGAGACTTTAAGTTAAAAGTGAATATTTCCGGGTCTCAGGGTCAATCCCAAAAGGATATAAATGTAGGTTCCATACTGGTTGCTACTGGTTTTAACTCATATACTCCTGCAGATGGAGAGTTTGGTTATAATCAGATTAAAAATGTTATAACCCTTCCTCAGTTCAGAAAGCTTCTCAGAAACAGCAATGAAAAGCTTATTTATAATGACAAAAAGATAGGTTCCATTGCATACATATATTGCGTTGGTAGCCGGCAGGCAAAAGGTGACAACAAATATTGTTCTCGCTATTGTTGCACAGCGGCTGTTCAGGCTTCACTTGATGTGAAACACAAATACCCGGAAATTCAAAATTATCATTTTACCAAGGGTGTACGGACTTACGGAAAGCAAGAGTTGATTTACAAAGAGTCTAACAGAGTCGGAGATATTTATATTCAGTTTCTGGACAAGAAGCCACCGGTTGTAACTGAATATGATGGTGCTATATCTATAAAAGCTGGCGACCTGCTTTCTGAGAAAAAAGAGATAGAGGCAATTGCAGACCTGGTTGTTCTTATAACAGGAATGGTTCCGGATAAAGATACAAGTTTAGGTTCTTTATTCAAACTACCTAAAGGCAGAGACAAATTTTTCAATGAGATTCACATGAAACTCCGTCCGGTTGAGACCGTTATTGACGGGATTACTATTGCAGGAACATGTCAGGGACCAAAAAATGTAATGGAATCTGTTAATTCTGCAATGTCTGCAGCAGCAAAATCGCATTCGTTTGTGAGCAAAGGAGAACTTGAACTAGAACCAATAATTGCATATGTTGACAAATCGAGCTGCAACTGGTGCAATGCATGTAGTGAAGCTTGTCCGTTTAATGCTGTTTCGATGATTGATGATGGGGGAAAGAGTGTTGCAACTATTAATACAAGTACGTGCAAAGGTTGCGGAATGTGTCTTCCTGTTTGTCCTTCGGACTCCATAGAACTCATTTCTTTTACCAATAAAGAGATGGAGAGTATGATTGATGTACTGGCTAAATAATAAGGAGAGTTTATGTCTACAGAAAAAATAATGACAGTTAAAATACTTCGCGACAGGAGAAAGGTTTCCGACGAGGTTAAAGAGAATTTGAAACAGTTCAACAAAGATAAGAAATCTATATTGACAGAACTTGGGCTGGGAGAGAGAACTATTGCCCAACTTAGTACAGGAACAGGAATACCAAGAGATAAGACAATGTTTCTTGTTATGTCTTTGGTGAAATTTGGATTTGTATCGGTAGGTTCAGTTGATGATAATGATGAGTATTTCACATATAAACTAAAGAAAAATGAGCAGAATTAATCCAAAATTTGGCAAGGAACTTAAGAAATATGGTGCTACTGAGTTCGGTTCATGCTACAATTGTGGTACATGTACTGCTGTCTGCTCCCTATCTACAGGAGAGGATTCATTCCCCCGATCTATGGTGCGTCTTAGCGAAACAGGAAATGAGGAGGAGATTGCCGCATCTCTAAAACCATGGCTTTGCTATTATTGTGGGGAATGTTCGACAAATTGTCCGCAAACGGCTAATCCCGGTGAACTGATGATGTCTCTTAGACGCTGGCTAATGGCTAAATATGACTGGACAGGTTTGTCGGGGTATCTTTACAAATCATTGACTGCAACAATTATAGCGATGGTTCTTGTAGCAATTGGAGTTGTGGTCTTTGCTGCCTACGAGAAGTTTGACATGGAGGTTATCATGCATTCAGGCCACATGTTTGAAATGTTGGCTATTGCTGGTGTTTTTGCAGTTATACTGATACCAAATATTGCGAGGATGTGGTATTTTACAATAATAAAACCAGGAAAGAATGTCAGTTTTATGAAATATATAAAAAGTCTTGGAGAGTTCTTAATCCATATGTTTACCCAAAAGAGGGCACTTGGCTGTGACGACAACCAAAAAAGGTGGTTTGAACATTTCATTCTGGTAATTGGATACCTCACCTTGCTTTTTACTACTGTTTTTCTGGATTGGTTTGGATCAGAAAGTATATTCGTAATTGTACTTGGTTATGTTGTAAGCGCAGTGATTTTTGTTGTTACCTTCGATTTCGTTCTTGGAAGGGTTAAGAAAAACAAAGAGGTGAGCAAACACTCCCAACCATCGGACTGGTTCTTTGTAATCTGGCTTCTTCTGATGGGTGTTACAGCTTTTGCTGTGAGGCTTTTTATTGACCTTGACATTCTTGAAAACAACAAATGGTTGTATCTTTTCCACCTTGCGGTTTTGGCACAATGGGCTTTGATTATTGTACCATTTGGCAAATGGACACACTTCTTATACAGATCGTTTGCAATGTATTTTGCAAAATTAACAGTTGTATAATCGATTTATTTCTTTTATATTTGTGTAGAATTTTACCTGTAAAATCTACATGAAAAACTGCTCAAATATTAAAAGGTTCCTGCTCTTTCAGCTTCCTTATATTTTTTATATTTCAATTCTGATATTTTGGTTTTATAACACCTATTCAGAAAACGAACCAATAAATTATATAGCACTTGTAATTGCAATGCTGGTTTTCATCCAGTTTGTGTTTCAGAACAAATTTGCAGGAGCATCGTTAGGGGCCATTGGTGTAGCGTTAAGTCTCTTCTTCCTTTTTTCCTTTCTTTCAGAATATAAAGATGTAGAAACCGGCAGCCTTCTTATGGTTGTCGGTTTGATTATTGCCTCTCTCTCCCTTGTAATGGGTCTTGTCATGACCATCTCAAGCCTTACAAGTTATCCTGATAAAAGAAAACGACAATAAACTTATAACTTGTATTTTTTTGTATATTTGGAACTAATAAACAATTCCAAAAATGGCAGAACATTCAATTGGCCACATATCTCAGGTAATTGGCCCGGTTGTAGATATAAGTTTCGAAAACGAAGTTTCTGACAAGCAGGTTATTCTACCTGGGATTCACGATGCAATCAAAATAAAACGGCTTGATGGACGTGAGCTTATTGTTGAAGTTCAGCAACATATCGGAGAAAAGACTGTCCGGACCGTAGCAATGGACTCTACCGACGGGTTAAGACGAGGGATGGAGGCAGTTTCTATGGGAACACCTATACATGTGCCTGTAGGAGAGCAGATAAAGGGTCGTCTGATGAATGTTGTGGGAGAGGCAATTGATGGTATGGGACAGTTGGAAATGACAGGTTCATACTCAATACACAGAGATCCCCCAAAGTTCAGCGAACTGATTACTGTTAAGGAGGTTTTCTACACCGGTATTAAAGTAATCGATCTTCTAGAACCCTATTCCAAGGGAGGGAAAATCGGACTTTTCGGAGGAGCGGGTGTTGGAAAGACAGTGATTATAATGGAGCTTATAAGAAATATTGCAAAAAAACATAATGGTTTTTCTGTATTTGCTGGTGTGGGCGAACGAACCAGAGAGGGAAATGACCTGTTGAGAGACATGATTGGTTCAGGGGTAATCCGATATGGTAAGGCGTTTAAAAAAAGCATGGAAGAGGGCAAATGGGACCTCTCCCTCGTAGACCATAATGAGCTTGCCAAATCACAGACTACTCTTGTATTCGGGCAGATGAACGAACCGCCCGGTGCCCGTTCCAGCGTTGCATTGTCGGGACTGGCCGTTGCGGAATCATTCAGGGACGAAGGGACTCAGACTAACGACATACTTTTCTTTATTGATAATATCTTCAGGTTTACACAGGCTGGTTCTGAGGTATCTGCACTTTTGGGGAGAATGCCTTCTGCAGTTGGTTATCAACCCACTCTGGCAACAGAAATGGGTACAATGCAAGAACGTATTGCCTCAACAAAAAAGGGCTCTATAACATCAATTCAGGCAGTATATGTACCGGCTGACGACCTTACAGACCCTGCCCCCTCAACTACTTTCACTCACCTTGATGCAACTACTGTACTTAGCAGAAAAATTTCAGAACTTGGTATCTATCCTGCAGTTGATCCTTTGGAATCCACATCCAGGATTCTTGATCCGCTGATTGTTGGGAAAGAACATTATCAAACTGCTCAGCAGGTTAAACAGATATTACAAAGAAACAAGGAGCTTCAGGATATTATTTCCATTTTGGGTATGGAGGAACTTTCAGACGAAGACAAAACTACCGTAAACAGGGCACGCAGGGTTCAACGTTTTCTATCGCAGCCTTTTTCTGTTGCAGAACAATTTACAGGAATAAAAGGTTCTATTGTCTCAATTGAGGATACTATAAGAGGATTCAAGATGATACTGGATGGCAGTGTGGATTACCTTCCGGAACAGGCATTTCTGAATGTTGGGACAATTGAAGAGGCTATTGAAAAGGGAGAATGGTTATTGAAGCAGGAATAACGATGAATAAAGTATGAAATTAATTATATTACAACCAGAGGGTACATTATTTAACGGTGATATTGAATCTGTCACACTCCCCGGAGAAAAAGGGAGCTTTACCTTACTCAAAAGGCATGCACCTCTTATCTCAATCTTGGCAAAGGGCATAATCAAATATCGCATAAAAAACTCTCAGGCATATGAAACAATTGGCGTTAACGGAGGTTTTGTGAAGATAAGAAATGACTCAATAACAATATGTACAGATTAAAACTGATTAAAATGCACAAAGTAAAAAGGGATATGCTGGTTTCGCTATTGTTTTTTTATGTTATAGTGGGTATAGTTGTAGGTGTGGTGTTATATTATTTTTATCCAGATAAATATTTCGTACTTTATCCTGTTATCCCGGGTTATTTCACTTTGCTGGGAATAGCCCTTAATTGGTCGCTTATATTTTATAAAAGAAAAGACCCTAAAAAATTAATCAATGTATACATGATGCTGAGAGGGCTGAAGTTTTTGATAACCGTGTCGGCTATTTTGTTATACAGTATCTTCGGTAACGATTTAACTAATGAGTTCTCAATAACGACAATCGGGTTTTACTTTTTCTATCTGTTTATTGAAACTATACTATTTTTAAAGTTCGAGAAAGAGAGAATCAGAGATGAAAAGAAAAATTAAAATATTGGTGTCACTCCTCTTTCTTATGGTATATGGGAGATCCACGATACTTGCAGAAGAGATAGATGTCAAGCAAATCGTTTTTTCTCATTTAAGAGATTCGTACGGTTGGCATATTGCTACCTGGGGAGATACTCATGTAACAGTTCCATTACCTGTCATAGTATTCAGCAAAACAACAGGATTGAATATCTTTCTCTCTTCTGAACTGGAAAATGGCAAAACATACAAGTATTTCAGAATATCACGGGAAGAGAGACATCTTGACAAAGTTGTAGAAATAAATTCAGCAGGAAACGAGGTAAGACCAATCGATCTGTCTCTCACAAAAAATGCACTTGCGCTTTTATTAAACAGCATTATTCTTATCCTGATAATACTCCATGTGGCAAAATGGTACAAAAAAAAACCTGTTGACGCCCCCAGGGGGTTTACAGGAGCGATGGAAATATTCATAATGGATATCAACGACAACATAATCAAGTCATGCATCGGCAAGGATTATTTAAAATACTCGCCTTACCTGCTGACTGCCTTCTTTTTTATTTTTACAAATAACATAATGGGTATTATACCTCTTTTCCCCGGTGGAGCAAATACCACAGGCAATATTGCCGTAACCATGGGGCTGGCTCTTTGCACTTTTTTAGCGGTCAACATTTTTGGAACAAAGGAGTATTGGAAAGAGATCTTATGGCCGGATGTTCCATTGTGGATGAAGGTTCCGTTGCCTCTTTTGCCTGTTATTGAAATATTCGCCTTATTTACAAAACCTTTTGCTCTTATGATCCGTCTATTTGCTAACATTATGGCTGGACATGCAATTATACTCGGATTAACCTCTCTCATATTTGTTACTGTAGCAATGGGTCCGGCTGTTAATTCCGGGATGACTCTATTGTCTGTAATATTGAGCGTCTTTATGATTTTTGTAGAGATTTTGGTAGCCTATATACAGGCATATGTATTTACAATGCTCTCTGCGGTTTTTATTGGTCTCTCAAGGGTAGAGAAACACAAACAGGAGGTATACTGATTTTATATTAACAACAAAATATTCAACTACTATGTTACTATTTACATTTTTAGCAGCAGCCGCAACAAATTTCGGCATTGGCACTTTAGGTGCAGCACTCGGTGCTGCGATAGCTGCTCTTGCCGCAGCTATTGGTATCGGCAAAATTGGTTCCTCTGCGATGGAGGCAATTGCCCGCCAGCCGGAGGCTGCAAATGACATACGGATGTCCATGATCATTGCTTCTGCATTGATAGAGGGGGCATGTCTTTTTGCTATTGTGGTTTGTTTCATGGCATTGTAATTTTTTTTGTCATGTCATTACTCATACCCGATGCCGGTTTATTGTTCTGGATGGTAATTTCATTCAGCCTTGTATTTTTAATATTGGCTAAGTATGGATTTCCCGTTATTGTAAATATTGTGGAAGAACGAAGGGCAAGTATCCAGAAGTCACTTGACGATGCCCGGACAGCAAATGATCTTCTTGCCAATTTTAAAGCTGAGAGTGATTCTATTATTTCTTCTGCAAGGGAGGAACATAAAAAAATATTACATGAGGCTGACCTTATTAAAGAAACTATAATAAATTCCGCCATAAAAGAGGCAAAAGAACTGACTTCAAGACAAATAGAGGAGGCCAGAAAGGAGATGGAAAAAGAAAGGAATGCATCTTTGCTAAAAATAAGATCTCAGATTGCAATGTTGTCTGTAGATGTTGCAGAAAAGATTGTAAGGGCAGAATTGAACAACACTCCTGCTCAGATGGATTTGATTAACAGATTTCTTGAGGAGAGTTCAGAGATAAGGTCATAGAAAATGAACAGAGGTATTATTTCCACCCGGTATGCAAAGGCATTGTTGTCCTATGCCCTTGAAAGGGGTAGAGAGCAGGAGGTTTACGCTCAGATGAAACAGTTGGCCCTTAGTTTTTTTGAGGTTCCTGATTTTGAAAAATCTTTATCTGCTCCATTTATTTCTACCGATAATAAGATTGCACTCATAAGATGTGCATCTGGAGCAATAATCACAAGAGAAGTTGATCAATTTATAGACCTTCTTACAGAAAACAAACGGGAAGACCTGTTACATTCAATTTCTCTTGTTTTCATAAGTCTGTATAATAAAAAAAAGAATATTAACATATGCAGTCTGGTTACAGCTGTTCCAATAACCCGCCAAACGGAAGACTCTATTAAGAATCTCATCACCGACAAGTTTAATGGTTCTGTCGAACTCAAAAAGAGTGTAGAACCCTCCATTTTGGGTGGCTTCGTATTTGAACTCAATTATACCCGTTTAGATGCCAGTGTTGCAACTCAGTTAAAACGCATAAGAGAGCAGTTTTCTGTTGTAAATAATTAGAAAATAGAATATTATATGTCCGAAAATATTAAAATAAGTGAGGTTTCAGAAGTATTGAAAATGCAGCTTCAGGGAATCAATGCCAGGTTAAATTTTGAAGAAGTTGGAACCGTACTTCAAGTTAGCGACGGTGTTGCCAGAGTATATGGACTACTTAATGCAGAGTCAAACGAACTTCTTGAGTTTGACAATGGTATGGAAGCAGTTGTGATGAATCTGGAAGAAGATAACGTTGGCGTTGTTTTACTTGGTCCCTCGGACCATATAAAAGAGGGAGACAGAGTAAAAAGAACAGGCCGGATAGCCTCCATAGATGTTGGTGAGGGTTTGCTTGGACGTGTGATCAATGCCATGGGAGAGCCACTTGACGGACTAGGATCAATTAATGGAGATCTTACCGGGATGCCATTGGAAAGAAAAGCACCCGGGGTAATATTCAGACAACCGGTTAACGAACCACTTCAGACGGGACTTAAGGCTATTGATGCAATGATACCTATAGGGCGAGGTCAGAGGGAGCTCATAATCGGTGACCGTCAAACGGGTAAAACATCTATTGCGATTGATACTATTCTAAATCAGAAAGAGAATTTTCTTGCCGGGAAACCGGTTTATTGCATCTATGTTGCAATTGGCCAAAAAGGTTCTACAATAGCTTCAATTGTAAATTTACTAAAGGAGAAGGGAGCTTTGAGTTATACGGTTGTTATTGCCGCCACAGCTTCTGATTCTGCTGCCATGCAATATTTTGCACCATTTTCAGGGGCAGCAATCGGAGAATATTTCAGGGATACGGGTCGCCACGCACTTGTAGTTTATGATGACCTTACAAAACAAGCTGTTGCCTATCGTGAACTTTCTCTTATACTACGTCGCCCTTCGGGCCGTGAAGCATACCCGGGAGATATTTTCTATCTTCACTCAAGGCTTCTTGAAAGATCGGCCAAGATAATTGATCAGCTGGAGGTTGCATGTAAAATGAACGATCTTCCAGATACATTGAAAGGCAAGGTAAAAGGAGGTGGATCTCTTACTGCACTGCCAATAATCGAGACCCAGGCAGGTGATGTATCGGCCTATATTCCAACAAACGTCATATCAATTACCGATGGACAGATATTTCTTGATACTGCGCTTTTTAATCAGGGCAACAGACCTGCAATAAATGTAGGGATATCAGTATCTCGTGTGGGTGGAAATGCCCAGATTAAAGCTATGAAAAAAGTGGCAGGTACCTTAAAAATTGACCAGGCTCAATTCAGAGAACTCGAGGCCTTTACAAAATTCGGAGGAGACCTGGATCCTGTAACTGCAAGGACGATAGATAAAGGACAGAAGAACACACGCCTTCTTGTTCAACCTCAATACTCCCCAATGCCTGTTGAAGAGCAGATTGCAATTCTTTACTGTGGCACACATGGTCTTTTGAAAAATATTCCTGTGAGTAAAGTACCTGATTTTGAAGTGAATTTTTTAAACAGCATAAGAAGTACCGATGTTTTGGACAAATTAAGACAAGGGATACTTGATGATGAAGTTACATCTACAATAGAGAAAGTGGCTCTTTCTTTAACCGGGTCCTCAGAAAAATTATAGAAGATGGCATCGCTCAAAGAAGTAAAGGGAAGGATTGCTTCGGTAAACAATACCCTTAAGATAACATCTGCAATGAGAATGATTTCATCTGTCAAGCTGCATCGTTCACAACTTGCTGCTGTTGGTATGGGTCCGTATCAAAGAGCACTTAAGGAAATTTTCATTGAGACTGTTGCCGGACAAATCGATTTTACATCTACCTATACAGAAAACCGTCCGGTTTCAAGAATTGCTGTAGTGGCACTTTCATCAAATTCCTCATTGTGCGGAGCCTTCAATTCAAATATTGAAAAAGAAATAAAGAGCGTTATAGAGGAGTACAAGAATTTAGGCCAGGAGAACATTATGTTGTTCCCTGTTGGAAAAAAAATTTCAAAGACCTTAATACATCTAAAATACCCTGTAGAAAGAGTAGATCACGGCATGGTAGAGAAACCAACATACGCACAAAGCTCACAACTAGCTATTGAGTTAATGTCTCTTTTCAGGGAAAAGAAAGTGGACAGGATAGAACTTATTTACAATCATTTCAAGACTATTGCCAATCAGGTTGTTACCCGAGAGATTTTCCTTCCTGTAAATTCGTTGAATGAAGAAAAAAGTAATCCTGCTGATTACATTTTTGAGCCAGGCAGAGAAAAAATTATAGAAGAGCTTATTGACAAGGTTCTTACTTTTAAAATATTTGCTATACTAAGAGATTCAAATGCAGCTGAACATGCGGCTCGTACTGTAGCGATGCAACTTGCCTCTGACAATGCAACAAAGCTTATTCAGGAGCTCACAGTTCAATACAATAAGACCCGTCAACAGGCAATAACAAATGAGTTGCTGGACATAATGGGAGGTATTGCAAGATAGTCATTCTTATATTATTGCGCTTCTCTTCCTCCTTGCCTTGTAAATTTCAAACCAGATAATACTTAAAAACCCCAGAAGAACGCAGATTATTGCTTCAGAAAATTTTATGCTTTCAAACTGAAAAAGACTTATTAAAAATGGTGAGTTCAGTATCAGAATCAGAAAGAATCCGGCCCCCCCTACAACCCATTTTACACTACTGTTTGGAGTAAGGATTATCCTGAAAATATTTTCCGACCATGATCTGTTCGATAATATTACAGCTATATTTGAAGATATTAATGTTACAAAAGTAAGCGTCCTGACTGCCTTTTCTGAATACCCGAGATCAAGGCCTACAAAGTAAACTAATAGCGTGATGATCAGTATACCAATTCCTTGCGAACAACTAAGCAATATTTTCCCCATACCAAAGAAGGGCTCGTCAATTGCCTTGGGTGGTCTGGACATTACATTTTTCTCCTCTTTCTCAGCTTCGAATATTATTGAACATGCCGGGTCAATGATCAGTTCAAGGAAAACAATATGAACAGGCCAGAGTATTAATGGAAGGTCTGCAAAAAACACTGGTATAAGTGATAATCCGGCAATGGGAACGTGTATTGCAAAAATATAACTGAGAGCTTTCTGAAGGTTGTCAAATATTCTGCGCCCCATTTTAACTGCTCCCACAATTGACGAAAAATTGTCATCCATCAGAACTAGTGAAGAGGCCTCCCTGGCTACATCCGTACCCTTCTCTCCCATTGCAACTCCTATGTTTGCTGCTTTCAATGCCGGTGCATCGTTGACGCCATCTCCCGTCATAGCAACAATTTCACCATTTTTCTTAAGAGCATTCACAATTTTCAGCTTCTGCTCCGGAACAACCCTTGCAAAAATGTTTACTTCTTTAATCTTTTTGCAAAGTTCCTCCTCACTCATCAACTGTAGTTCAGAACCTGTTATGCAAAGTTCGGGGTGTGCAAGTCCTATCTCCTTACCAATATTTATTGCTGTCACAGGATAATCACCTGTTATCATTATTACTCTGATACCAGCCTTATAACACTCTTCCACTGCTTTGGGCACACTCTCTCTGATAGGGTCCGAAAGTCCTATCAATCCAACAAACTCAAAATCAAAATCATGTTGAATCTGCGGTAGGTCACGTGGTGTCAGTTTAGCCTTTGCCACTCCAATTATCCTGAGCCCTGCCGATGCCAGTCCGGAAACTGTCTTTTCATATTTCAATATACTCTCGCTGCATAAGTGGCACAGATCAAAAATTGCCTCAGGAGCTCCTTTTGCCGCAATAACTCGTTCATGACTTGATGGGTTGGAAAATACCCTCGACATTGCAAGCAACTCCTTGGAAAGAGGATATTCTTTCTCCATAATCCAGTCATTGTGTATATGTTCAGTGTCAGTAAGGTAATTATACCCAATATTTGTAATGGCTTTTTCCATCGGATCAAACGGATCTACCTGGCTGGAAAGAATTCCATACTCTATAATTTCATGATATTGTTCAGGAACATCTCTTATGACAGAAACATTTATAACTTCTTCTCCATTATATAGAGAATTAACTGTCATTTTATTTTGTGTAAGGGTACCTGTTTTGTCTGTACACAGTACAGTAGCAGATCCAAGTGTCTCAATTGCAGCCGGTTTTCTGGTTAATACAGATTTTTTTGATATTCTCCAAGCTCCTATTGCCAGAAATACTGTGAGTACAACAGGAAACTCTTCAGGCAACATTGCCATTGCCAGTGTTATACCTGCGAGAAACCCCTGAAGTAAATCTCCTCGTGTTAAAGTATATATTCCAATAACCGCCACACAAAGAATCACACCAATTATTGCAAGTCTCTTTACAAGAACCCCCATCTCTCTGTTTAGCTTTGTTGGTTCCTCCTTTACACTCTCCAAAGCTTTTCCAATTTTCCCAATTTCTGTGTTTATGCCTATACCTGTCACTTCGAAAATTCCGTTACCCTGTACTATCATAGATCCCGAATATACACATGGAATATCGTCTCCTCCCGGAACAAAATCACTATCGTTCTCCTCCCACTCTCTCTTTCTTACGGAAACTGATTCTCCGGTCAGGAGTGATTCGTCTGCCAAAAGGTTCACACAATGAAGTACCCTGCCGTCTGCAGGTACTCTGTCACCCTCCTGTAGAACTATAATGTCTCCCATCACTACCTCCCTGCCAGCAATTCTAAATGTCTCGCCTTCTCTTATCACTAGTGCCCTTGGACTGGCCAGGTCCTTTAAAGCATCAAGCGCCTTCTCGGTTTTTCTTTCCTGGAAATATTCAATGCCCATGATTACCAGAACGAAACTCATTAGCATAATACCCTCCTGAATATCACCAAGAAACAGATATAACGAACCGCAAGCAACCAGAAGAAGGAACATCGGTTCTTTTAGAATTCCAACCGCTATTTTTAATGCTCCCCGGTTTTTTGAAGAGGGTAATTCGTTAAGTCCGTATTTACTACGACGAGCGTTTACCTCCTCCTGCGAGAGTCCTTGATAGTTTTTTTGTGATGTTTTGTTTTCCATACAATATTTATCTGATAGCTTTGTCAATAATTTCTATAAGTTGCTCAGTCTCTTTATGTGATAGATTTTTCGTAAAAAGTTCAGCAATGGATTGATGTGCAAAATCATGCATTTGATTCAATAACCTGCCGTTTTCTGTCAGGTGAAGGTGGGTGCTCCTTCTGTCGTTGTCCGAGCGTACCTTGTAAACGCAACCTTTTTCTATCAGCTTGTCAATTGCAACTGTGACAGTTGGCTTAGAAAGATTTAGTGCAGCTGACAATTCTGTTAGGCTGGGATTGTTGAGATGGCCGATTGTTTCCAGATAATGCATCTGAGTCAGCGACAAGCCTGTTGTGTTATATTGCTCCTTGGCCCTGTCCTCCATACGGCCCATAATATCGGAGAGTCTTGCGATTATATTTATCAGATTATTCATTCAGCAAATATAGTTAGTTTAGACTAACTAATAAATATTTCAACAAAAAAAACGGCTGAAAAATCAGCCGCCATTTATATATCTGATTGTAAGAATGAACTACATTTTGTCGTTACTACCCAGAACATTCAGAATTTTGTGTTTGTAAAGAGCCTTTAATGCGTCACGTGCCGGTCCAAGATACTTACGCGGGTCAAACTCTTCAGGCTTCTCAGCAAAAACTTTTCTTATTGCAGCAGTCATAGCAAGACGACCATCTGAGTCGATATTAATCTTGCATACGGCACTGGCTGCAGCTTGTCTTAGCTGGTCCTCAGGAATTCCTATTGAATCCTTTAGTTTGCCACCATATTTGTTTATTTCTGCTACGATATCCTGAGGCACGCTTGAAGAACCATGGAGTACTATTGGGAACCCTGGTATTCTCACCTCAATTTCCTTAAGAATATCTAATCGGATTTCCGGATTCTGTCCCGGTTTAAATTTGAAAGCTCCATGAGAAGTTCCAATTGAAATCGCTAGAGAGTCCACACCTGTCTTTTTCACAAACTCTTCTACCTCTTCGGGTTGTGTATATGTGTGGTGTTCTGCAGATACTTCATCCTCAACGCCTGCCAGAACTCCTAGTTCACCCTCTACAGAAACATCATGAGCATGAGCATACTCTACAACCTGTTTTGTCAGCTCTATGTTTTTGTCAAAAGGAAGGTGGGAACCGTCTATCATGACAGAAGAGAAACCCATGTCTATGCATGATTTACAGAGATCAAAAGTATCGCCGTGATCAAGGTGAAGTACTATGGGAATGTTTGCACCAAGCTCTTTGGCATATTCAACTGCTCCCTGAGCCATATAACGTAGTAGTGTCTGATTGGCATATTTTCTTGCACCACTTGATACCTGCAGAATGACCGGAGATTTTGTCTCTACACAGGCCGAGATTATCGCCTGCATCTGTTCCATATTGTTAAAGTTAAAAGCAGGAATTGCATACCCGCCCTTTACTGCTTTGGCAAATAGTTCTTTTGTGTTTACTAAACCAAGTTCTTTGTATGAAATCATAATATCTAAAATTTATTATTAAACCTTTTCGCGGCAAAGTTAACATAAAAATCTAACTTTGCTTATAAATTGAAAATTATGAAACCTCATGTATTACAGGAATCTAACTGGAAAACAGTTAAAGATGAGTCATTTAACATAGCAATTTTACCATGGGGAGCCACAGAGGCACATAACTATCATCTTCCCTACGGAACTGATACCATTTTAGCAGAGAAAGTTGCGGCTGATGCTGCGGAAATTGCAAATAGGAATGGTGCAGGCTGTATTGTTCTGCCGTCGATTGCATATGGTGTTAATACCGGACAGATGGAGGTGAAGCTCTGTATGAACATGAGACCGTCCACTCAAATAGCTATTGTAAGAGATATTCTTGAGGTCCTGGACAAGCATGGCATAAAAAAGTTAGTCATACTTAATGCTCACGGTGGTAACGCATTCGTTCCCATAATCAGGGAACTCTCTCTTGAATATCCGCATATTCTCATGAGCGCAATAAATTGGTGGACAGCATGTAAACCTGATGGGTTCTTCAAGGAGGCGGGCGACCATGCAGGAGAGCTTGAGACATCATGTATGCAGTATGTTGCCCCTGATCTAGTACTTCCTCTTGAGGAGGCAGGTGATGGCAAAGAGCGGAAATTTGCGATTGATGGGTTCAAGGAAAAATGGGCGTGGACTCCAAGAAGGTGGATATATATTTCAGATGATACCGGTGTTGGGAATCCTATAGGTGCAACTCCTGAAAAAGGTGAAAGATTCTTAAAATGCTGTACTGAAAAAATTGCCCGGTTTTTAAATGATTTGTCTAAAGTTAAAAGCGAACGTGATCAATATGAATAACAAGGTTCTGATATTCTCCGCTCCATCCGGGGCCGGAAAAACAACGATAGTGCGCCATCTGCTTGACAAATATCCATTTTTGGAGTTTTCTGTCTCTGCAACATCGCGTTTGCCCAGAGGAGAAGAGGTGAATGGCCATGACTATTTTTTTCTTGACAAAACAGATTTCGTTAAAAGGATAGAAGCTGGCAATTTTGTCGAGTATGAAGAGGTATACTCAGGTTCATTCTATGGCACACTAAAGAGCGAAGTTGAACGGATATGGTTGGCAGGTAAGATCGTTGTCTTTGACATTGATGTAAAAGGTGGGGTAAACCTGAAAAAGTTGTACGGCCACAGTGCGCTTGCTGTTTTTGTACAGCCCCCGTCCATTAATATTCTCAGGGAAAGATTGCTGGCAAGAGGCACAGATTCTGCCGACACTATTGACAAAAGAGTGGCAAAAGCAAATGAGGAGTTAACATTTGCCAAATATTTCGACAGGGTTCTGGTAAATGAGAACCTCGACATTTGCCTGAAAGAGGCAGAAAAGCTTGTAGAAAATTTTTACTCGGAAAAACCATAGTCTAAAATTAAATAAATGCGTGTTGCTCTCTTTTTTGGATCATTCAACCCTCTGCATATAGGCCACATAGCCATATGTAAATACCTTCTGGACAATGGTGAGATAGATCAGCTAAGACTGGTTGTGAGCCCTCAGAATCCCTTAAAGGATAAAGCACAGGTTAACAACAGTGCCGACAGGCTGGAACATGTAAGGTGTTCCGCACGGCATCTTGGAAATAAGGTAGTTGTATCGGACATTGAATTTTCTTTGCCTGTCCCCTTATACACTATCTCCACATTAAGGAAATTAAGTTCTCTGGAACCTCATAATGAATTTATTCTTATAATCGGCGCAGACAATCTTGCAATTATCGAACAATGGAAACACTGGGAAAATCTTCTTAAAGAGTATCAGGTATGGGTATATCCCCGCAGCGGGTTCGATGGTGAAGAGCTGTGCAAGAGGTATGGTGCCAGGCTTATTGATGCTCCTGAGATAGATGTCTCTTCAACTCAGATACGGGAGGGAGAGGCAGATGGCAAGGACCTCTCCTATCTTAAGGCATGATTATGCTAAAGGAAAAAATCAACATATTCTGGTTTCGAAACGATCTCAGGCTGGAAGACAACCGAGGTTTGTATGAGGCACTAAGATCCGGGTTAAGGGTATTGTCTCTTTTCATATTCGACACAACAATCCTCAATCAACTCCCGGACAGACGCGACAGAAGGGTAGATTTCATACATCAGGCCCTTTTACGACTGGAAATGGAAATCTCCCAGTTAAAAGGATTTTGTTCCGGAGAGGGCTCAATTCTGTATATTTATGATGCCCCGGAAGCTGCGTTTGAATTCATATCTTCTGAATTCGATGTCTCCTCAGTTTTCTGCAACGATGATTATGAACCATATGCTGTAGAGAGAGACGTGAAAATTGCCTTGCTGCTCAAAAACAGAGGAATAACTTTTCAATGCTTTAAAGATCAGGTTATTTTCTCAAAAGACGATATTCTTAAACCTGATGGACAACCATATACAGTATACACACCATATTCAAGACAATGGCTCAATAAACTAAATAATGAGCCTGTAACCCATCTGAAATATTGGCCATCCGAAGAGCAGACAGATAACTTTGTAATGTCATCTGACATGCAACAATTGTCAGAACTGAACCGCTTTGAATATGGTTCTCTTAAACTATTCAAAAACTTGCCAGCCCTCGATGAAATAGGGTTTATCCCATCTGGAAATATTTTCACAAAACCGTGCATTATAAATTCAATAATTGCAGGCTACCACAATACCAGGAACGATCCCGCTAATGAGAACGGAACTACACGTCTAAGTGTACATATAAGATTCGGCACAATCAGCATTCGCGGTCTTGTCCGCTCAGCAATTGAGCTAAACAACACCTGGCTTGGAGAGTTGATATGGCGTGAGTTTTTCAAGTCAGTCATATATCATTTTCCATATGCGGCAGATGGTCCATTTAAAAGGAGGTACAGTTATATTTCATGGAGGAATGACGAGAGGGAACTGGAAAAATGGTGCAAGGGAGAGACAGGTTATCCAATTGTTGATGCAGGAATGCGGGAACTTAACCAGACAGGATTCATGCATAACAGGGTGAGAATGATTACTGCAAGTTTCCTTGCCAAACATCTGCTTATCAACTGGCAAATCGGGGAGAGTTATTTTGCCGCAAAACTTCTTGACTACGATCTCTCTGCAAACAATGGAAACTGGCAATGGGCAGCTGGCTGCGGATGTGATGCTGCTCCATATTTCAGAATATTCAACCCCGAATTACAGACAAAGAAATTTGATCCTGATAATATTTATATTAGAAAATGGGTTCCGGAATTCGACAATCCATCGGAATATCCAAGACCCATTGTAGATCACACAACTGCACGATTGCGTGCAATGGCTGTATACAAAGCCGGTATTACTGAACTTTGACAATCTTCATAAAAGCATTCCAAAGAGAATCTTCAGGAGGAGGTGCCAATATAATAACTTCACTCTTCTTTACAGGATGGATAAACTTTATACTCCTTGCATGCAGTGAGATGCTTCCGTTGGGATTGGACCTTGGTGCACCATACTTAAGGTCACCCTTTATAGGACAGCCAATCTCTGCAAGCTGGCACCTTATCTGATGGTGCCTTCCGGTGAGGAGCTCAACCTCAATAAGATGATAGCGGTCGCTGCTTGCCAGAACTTTATATAGCAACCTTGCCTCCTTTGCATCCTTCTTAGGCAGAAGGCTTGCATATGACTTGTTTTGCTTCTCGTTCCTGACAAGATAATGTTTGAGTTCTCCAACGGGATTTTCGGGTTTGTTGGCTACTATTGCCCAGTATTTTTTTTCTATCTCACTGTTCCTGAACATCTCATTAAGCCTTTCCAAAGATTTTGATGTCTTTGCAAAGACAGCAATGCCGGTAACCGGTCTGTCAAGACGATGAGGAACACCAATGAATGCTGCCCCAGGCTTATTGTCGCGGTCGGCAATAAATCTTGAAATGATTTCACTCAGAGGCTTGTCTCCTGTTTTATCGCCCTGGACAATCTCTCCAGACCTTTTGTTTACGACAATCAGATGATTGTCCTCATAGAGAATATTCATATTAGTATTGTTCCTGATCATTTGGAAACTCCCTGCTCCTGATATCACTTATATAGTTTTTAACAGCTTTCAGCATCTCATCGTGGAGGTTATGGTAACGCCTCAGGAACCTGGGTGAGAACTCTTGTGTAAGTCCCAGCATGTCATGCATCACAAGAACCTGACCATCCACACCGTTCCCTGCACCAATACCTATCACCGGAATTTTCAAAGCTTCTGCCACTTTGGTTCCCAATGTTGCCGGAATTTTTTCCAGAACTAATGCAAAACAGCCTGCATCTTCCAATGCCAGTGCGTCTTCAATCAGCTTATTAGCTTCGGCCTCTTCCTTTGCCCTGACACTGTATGTCCCGAACTTATGAATTGATTGAGGAGTAAGACCAAGATGTCCCATAACCGGAATACCTGTCGACAGTATTCTGCTTACCGATTCAAGAATTTCCGAACCCCCTTCAACCTTTACAGCATCTGCCTCGGACTCCTTCATAATGCGGATTGCGCTGAAAACAGCCTGTTTGGAATTTCCCTGATAGGCACCGAATGGCATATCTACAACAACCATGGGATTCTTTACCGCCTTAACAACACTTTGGGCATGGTAAATCATCTGATCCAAAGTAATAGGAAGAGTGGTTTCATGCCCTGCCATTACGTTTGCAGCAGAATCGCCAACCAGTATGATATCTATCCCGGCTTCGTCAATAATCTTGGCTGATGTATAATCATATGCGGTCAACATTGCGATTTTCTCGCCTCTTTGCTTCATCTCAAGCAGTCTTTGCGTTGTAATGATGCGCTTTTTTCCCTCTACAGACATATCCTTTAAATTAAATAATCATGATTTTTCGAGTCACAAAGCTAAGTAAATAATTAAGACGACAACTCTGCCACCTTGTCAGTTTTTCCATTTGGCACAATGTTAGATGCTATCATGGGCAAAGCAAAGAAAACAATTAAAATTCTATCAATATTATGGGAAAAATTATCGGAATTGACCTTGGAACCACAAACTCTTGCGTAGCAGTGATGGAGGGAAACGAACCTACTGTCATTATTAACAGCGAAGGCAAGAGAACAACCCCTTCCGTTGTTGCATTTGCAGACAACGGAGAGAGAAAAATCGGAGACCCTGCAAAGAGACAGGCAATCACAAATCCAACAAGGACCATCTTCTCTATCAAGAGATTCATGGGAGAATCCTATGACCGCGTTCAAATGGAGGTTCATCGTGTACCTTACAAAGTAGAAAAAGGGGACAACAATACATCAAGGGTGAATATTGACGGTCGTCAATATACTCCACAGGAGATTTCGGCAATGATTCTTCAGAAAATGAAGAAGACAGCTGAGGACTATCTTGGACAAGAGGTTACAGAGGCAGTTATTACAGTACCTGCATATTTTAGTGACTCACAGAGGCAGGCAACCAAAGAGGCCGGAGAAATTGCTGGTCTTAAGGTAATGAGGATCATAAATGAGCCTACTGCTGCAGCGTTGGCTTATGGTCTTGACAAACAACACAGAGAGATGAAAGTTGCTGTGTTTGACCTTGGAGGTGGCACATTTGATATCTCAATCATGGAACTTGGAGAGGGCGTTTTTGAAGTGAAATCTACAAACGGCGACACTCACCTTGGCGGTGACGACTTTGACCAGAAGATTATTGACTGGCTGGCTGAGGAGTTCATGAGTGAAAACAGTGGTCTTGACTTAAGAAAGGACCCTATGGCACTTCAAAGACTTAAAGAAGCCGGCGAGAAAGCAAAAATTGAGCTTTCAAGCCAGACCTCTACAGAAATCAATCTGCCCTACATAATGCCTGTTGATGGCGTTCCAAAACACCTTGTTAAAACTCTTACACGTGCCAAGTTCGAACAACTTTGCGACTCTTTAATACAGAGAACAGTTGAACCTTGCCGCAAAGCTCTGAGCGATGCTAACTACAAGGCAAGTGATATTGACGAGATTCTTCTTGTAGGAGGCTCTACACGTATTCCTGCAATCCAGCAGATTGTCGAGAAGTTCTTCGGAAAAGCTCCAAGCAAGGGGGTTAATCCCGATGAGGTAGTAGCAGTTGGTGCTGCCATCCAGGGTGGTGTTCTTGCCGGCGATGTAAAGGATGTACTGCTTCTTGACGTAACTCCTCTTTCACTTGGTATTGAGACATTCGGTTCTGTAATGACAAAGCTGATAGAGTCAAACACAACAATTCCTACTCGTAAGTCGGAGGTTTTCAGTACTGCCAGCGACAACCAGCCATCGGTGGAGATTCACGTTCTTCAGGGAGAGAGACCTATGGCTAAAGATAACAAGACAATAGGCAGGTTCCATCTCGATGGCATTGTTCCTGCTCCAAGAGGTGTTCCTCAGATTGAAGTTACATTTGATATAGACGCAAATGGTATCCTGCACGTTTCTGCTAAAGACAAAGGAACAGGCAAAGAGCAGAAGATCAGAATTGAAGCATCTAGCGGATTAAGTGAGGCAGAGATCAAGAAAATGAAGGATGAAGCTAAGGCCAATGAAGCTACAGATAAGGCAGAGAGAGAGAAGGTGGATAAGATAAATGCTGCCGATGCAATGGTGTTCCAGAGCGAGAAAAACCTTAAGGAGTATGGCGACAAGATTCCTTCCGACAAAAAGGGAGCAATCGAAAGCGCACTGGCTGCTCTTAAAGAGGCTCACAAATCGGGCGATGTGTCTACCATTGACAAGGCAATGGAGGGAATGAATGCAGCATGGCACGCAGCTTCTGAAGATATGGCCAAAGCAGCCCAGGGCGGTCCTGCACAAGGAACAGATCCGGGTGCCGGTCCTACAGAAGGCTCAGGCACTGGTGGGTCCGACAAAGAGGTTACCGACGTAGACTTCGAAGAGGTTAAGTAATTACCTGACTCTGTAAATAATAACTCATAAAGAGGGTGATCGTAAGGTCACTCTCTTTTGTTTTAGTTAGTACAAATAATGTATGCAGGATAGGAGATACGCCTCCCCATTTGCTGCGCAAACGTGGCCCCTCCCTCCTCGGGCACGAGGTATCTCCAATCCTGCATACATTGTCTTATAACTATTGGCAAAACCCTTTACAATTGCCGGTATTGTTCTTATATTTGTTAATAATAAATTGAATAACTATTTCAGATCAACATTCTTAACTGGCATGAGTAAAATTTCAATCCGTTTTTTCGACGACCGTGAAGTTCGTGCCATATGGGACGAAGAGAACAACAAATGGTGGTTTAATGTTGTCGATGTTGTTGCAGTGCTCTATGGACAGGACGATTATACAAAAGCAAACAACTATTGGCGTTGGCTAAAGCGTAAACTTATCAAAGAACAAAACGAACTCGTGAGTGCTACTCACGGGTTCAGATTCGTGGCACCTGATGGCAAAAAACGTTTGGCTGACACCCTTGACAGTGATGGCGTTATTTCTCTTGCCAAGCATTTTCCAAATAATAAAGCCGTCAAATTTTTGGACTGGTTTACATACAGCGACAACAGTATTGACGGGCAGAGTAAGAAAAAGGCTTATTCATTTTTCGAAAGCAATCTCATTAGCGAAGCAGAAATCGGAACGACGAAAAGTTTGCAGCAAATTCATGCCTATATTTTCGGTGGGTTATATGACTTTGCAGGAAAAATAAGACAAAAAAACATTTCAAAAGGTGGCTTTCAATTCGCAGCAGCACGGTTTCTGAGTAATACATTAAAGCAAATTGAAGAAATGCCTGAAAACACACTCGACGAAATTGCCGATAAATATGTAGAAATGAACATTGCACACCCATTCATGGAAGGCAATGGGCGATGCACACGCATTTGGCTGGATTTGATTTTCAAGAAACGATTAAAACGTTGCGTTGATTGGAGTAAGATTAATAAAACTGATTATCTGAGCGCAATGGTAAAAAGTTCGACAAACAGCACGGAGCTTAAGAACTTGCTAAAAAATGCCCTTACCGATGAAATCAGCAGCCGCGAAATGTTTATGAAAGGAATTGATTATTCATATTATTATGAAGAGAATGAATAACAAAGTTAGTTCAAATAATATATACAGAATTGGAGATACGCCTCCCCATTTGCTTCGCAAACGTGGCCCCTCCCTCCTCGGGCACGAGGTATCTCCAATCCTGCATACATCAATTTATAACTATTTCTTAAACATCATTAACTAACTTCAACTAAACACCTATCTAATAGTTACTTAAAGTTGTTTTACCAAATATTTTTAAAATAAGCGAGTTTATACGGGTAAAAACTCGCTTATTTTATTTATATTTGCTAAGAACATATCTTTTCAAATGACTGATATTATAAAAGATACTATAGACCGATTTCCAATGGGATTTGTATTCACCTCTTCCGATTTTTCCATAGAGGTGAACAGGCTAAAAGCTGTCAATAAAGCTTTGAATATGCTGGTCGCTCAGGAAAAAATCCGCCGTCTTTCAAAAGGTCGGTTTTACAAACCTCAGATTAGTAAATTTGGCGAATTACAGCCTGACACTTATCAGATAGTTAAAGATCTGATTGATAAAAATGGTAAAACAATCGGCTACTTAACAGGCTATTCTGTATTCAATGATTTGGGACTGACAACTCAGGTTCCAGCTTCGCTTCGAATCGCAACCAAAAAAGAGAAAAAGGCAATTAAAAGAGGCATATACCGAATCAGATTTGTAAAACAGGAAAATACAATAATAAAGGAAAATATTCCTCTTTTCCAACTCCTGGATTGTTTGCGATTCTTCAAAGAGATTCCTGATACAATGCCCGATAATGCCTGTAAAAGGCTCCTGACATTATTCAAAGCAATTACTCCGGAACAAATAACAACTATAAAAAAACTGGCGCTTAAATACAACCCAGCTACCATTGCATTTCTAGGGGCCATACTTGAAACAATCAGTTCGAAAGAAGACACAACACTTCTTTTCAACGCATTGAACCCCATGACAACCTATAAATTTGGAATCTCTTCTGACATACTCCCAACCCAACGAAAATGGTATATTAGATGATACTGCATAACAATAATACAAAGGATTTTGCCGAGTTGATTCAGCTTACAGCCGTTCACTTTGGGATTTCTCCCGACTTTGTGGAGAAAGACTATTGGATTACGACTGTTCTAAAAAAGCTTGCTTTTTCCTCATTCACAGGCAGTATCGTATTTAAAGGAGGAACGTCTCTGTCCAAAGGTTACCATTTGATTAACCGGTTTTCTGATGATATAGACATTGCCATGATAAACGAATATCTGACCGGTAATGCCCTGAAAACCAAAATACGTTCGGTGGAAAAAGAAATAACTAAAGATCTGACAGAAATTTATAATCCTGATATAACAAGCAAAGGTTCCATGTTCCGCAAATCAGTATTTCAATATCCAGTTGCTACTTCTAATCGGCTAAATAGTGGAACTCAAAAAAGAATTATTATTGAAATCAACTCTTTTGCAAATCCATATCCCTATGCAAAACAGACGATCACATCGTTTATCTCAGAATTTTTAATTTCAAAAGACAGAAAAGAAGCCATTGAGGAATATGCGTTAGAACCTTTTTCAATAAATGTTCTCGACAAATCACAGACAATGCTAGAGAAACTGGTATCCTTGGTTCGGTTTTCCTTCGATGAAAACATCGATAAAGCTTTATCCTCTAAAATCCGTCATTTTTATGACTTATATCTTCTGGCCAAAGATGAGCAAAGCAAGGCTTATCTGCGTTCTGACAACTTTAAAAAAGACTTTGTTGAACTATATGCCCACAATCAACAAATATTCGACACACCCTTGGGTTGGCAAGGGAAATTAGTGGAACAGTCTCCACTTATAATCGACTTTCCAGCTCTATGGAACAAAATAAAAGATACCTATCGTTCAGAACTTTCTCAATTGGCATTTTTTGAAATACCGGATGAAAAGGATGTGGCGGTATCTTTTATGGAAGTGATAAAATCTATCTAACGAGTAAATTAATAAAGATATAATGTCAAAAAGAACAGACCTTATTATAAGGGTATATCAAATATTTATTAATTGAGCTAGTGGCGTATCCCAACTCCTGTATACATAATGTAACTATTTATTTTAATTTTGTAAAACGCATTTTATGAAAGGTAAATCATTTTGTTCTAACGTCTTTGCATTTACTGTAATTCTGACTCTCAGCTCAGTAATTTCTATCAGTGTATTTGGACAGTCGGTCTCTTCGATAACAAATAAATCAGATTCTGTCCTACTCAAGGAGATCCTCAGCCTTAAGAAGCAGCTGGAAAACAACGAACATACCTATGACCTCATAATTAAGAAGATTGATGATATAAGCTGGTTTCAGAAGCTTGGCGACCTTGCCTATATAGACAAGGTCAGGCTTGCGGGCCCTCCACGATGGAAACCTAAAAGCAGCGATGACAAGTTTGCTGGCAATCCGCTTCAGTTCTATACCTATGTGTTTATTCCAAAGTTTGTGAATCCCTCAAAAAAATACCCGCTGATTGTTCTTCCTCACAGTGGTATACATGCAGATTTCTCCACCTATTACGCACATATTGTAAGAGAGCTTATATCACAGGGCTACGTTGTTGTTTCTGCCGAATACCGAGGGAGTACCGGTTATGGAAAAGATACGTGGGAAAATATTGATTATGGTGGTTTGGAAAATGAAGACGTAATGGTAAGTCGTGATTATATGGTTGAAAATTACAGCTTTGTTGACCCGGAAAATGTAGGTATAGTTGGCTGGAGTCATGGCGGAATGATTTCATTAATGCATATTCTGAGGCACCCTGACAAATACAAATGTGCCTTTGCCGGTGTTCCTGTAAGCGATCTCACAAACAGGCTGGCTTCGCACAAAAAAGATTATAGTGACTATTTTACTGCCTCATACCATATAGGAGAATCAATTGCAGAGAATCCTGAGGAATACAAGAGAAGGTCTCCCTCCTACTACGCGAAAGATCTTGAAAAGCCCCTTCTGATCCACACAAACACAATTGACAATGACGTTTATGTAGAGGAGGTTCTTATTATGATTGACTCACTAAAGGCTCACAAAAAGAAGTTTGAATATAAGGTGTTCGAAGCTGCATCCGGAGGACACGGGTTCGACAGAATTGACAGCAAAGAGGCTACCGGAATCCGTTATACAATATACAAGTTTCTTGAACGCTATCTTAATCCGGTGCGACCATTCAGTAATCCTGCGGATATGCGAAAAGCTGGTTATATGTTCAATTGAATGCTATTTTTTTAATATCTTTGATGAGATTTGAAAAAGATTATGAAACATATCAGAATTTTTGTACTATCGTTTTTATGCATAACATATGCATCACAGGTCTTTGCCCAAAACACACAACAAGCAATTAACAAAATATTCAAAGGTAAAACCACTGTTGGCATAATTTACTCTTTTGGCGACAATAGTCTTAACAGTTCTATGAATTTTGTCGGGGGACCAGGTTATTACGGGAAAGGGTTTTATGGCCTGGGCGCACGAGTTTCAATGGAAATCATGAACAACCTGGATATCGTTACAGGCGTTACTCTCACAGGAAACAAATTCGAGGTTACTCCCCCATATACAGGTACACCTGTACTAACAAGATCTATGAATTTAAATGTTTTTTCAATACCACTTTTTGCAAAATTCCATTTTCTCAAATTCCTTTATGTTAGCGGAGGCCCGGTTTTTAACCTTAACGGTGGGGAGAGGGACCTAAACGGAATTGGTGCAGGTGCTGATTTTGGAGGTGAATATTCCTTTAACAACGGTATTGTCTTATCCTTTGGCCCATTTATCAGGGTTATTGGCGTGTTGCCTTGGAAAAACTACAAACTCATAAACTCGGGAGTTAATTTTGGCATCGGTTACAGGTTCTGATTCTTACAAACCCTTAATAGATTTTCTAATTGGAAATAATGGTTATAGTGTTCATTCTTGGCTATTTGGGTATAGTCATGGAACACAAGATTAAGATAAATAAAGCAGCTATCGCACTTTTAACAGCAGGAGTGTTGTGGGTGATATATATTGTTTTCAATCCTCTTTCGGCATCTATTGTCAATGCCGATGCATTCCGCGAGTTTTTGCACAACAATCCTGCACTTAATTCCGCTCCCTTAGCAGAACAGTGCAAGAGGTTCATTTCAGAATTCCAGATTATTGAAAATCTAGGTGAGATCTCTTCTACCCTGTTCTTTCTGATAGGCGCCATGACAATTGTAGAACTGGTTGATGTTCATGATGGTTTCTCATTGATTACTGAGAGAATTACCACCAGGAATAAGAAGACGCTTCTTTGCATAATTACATTGATCTCGTTTTTCATGTCGTCGGTTCTTGACAATCTTACAACATCCATTGTAATGGTCATGCTTGTCAGAAAACTGATTCCAAATTACAAAGAACGCTGGGTCTTTGCCAGTATGATAATCATTTCTGCCAATAGCGGAGGGGCATGGTCGCCCATTGGTGATGTTACTACCATAATGTTATGGATAAAAGGTAAGATCACGACACTACCTTTGGTAACGTCTCTCATTCTCCCAAGTATTGTATCTACAGTTGTTCCGCTGTTGTTAGCTGTCAGAATTTTAAAGGGAGAAATAAAACATCCGCCAAAACAAGATAAATCTGTAATTAAAAATGTAATTGTTGCAGATAGAGAAAAAATCGTCATTTTTTTGATGGGGGTCATAGGTCTTATATTGATACCAATATTCAAGTATACAACAGGGTTGCCTCCTTTCATGGGGGTACTGACAGTTTTAGGAATAATCTGGATATATACAGAAATACTATACAGCAGGATAAATGTTTCCGAAGATATCAAACATCGTGTAACAAGAGTTTTAAGAAGAATTGACACCTCCACTATTTTGTTTTTCCTTGGAATATTGCTGTCGGTTATGGCATTACAAGCTACAGGAGTATTAAACATTGTGGGGGATTATCTTAATGAAAAAGTGCATAATGTATATATAATAAATGTTGTAATTGGAGTTTTGTCGGCAGTTGTAGACAATGTGCCTCTGGTAGCTGTTGCAATGGGTATGTATCCATTAGTAGATCCCGTAGCTCTTTCTACAATGGCAGATGCTCAGTTTATGCAACACTTCGTTCAGGATGGAGATTTTTGGCAGTTTCTTGCATATTGTTCGGGAGTCGGTGGCAGTATCCTGATTATTGGATCAGCTGCTGGCGTTGTTGTAATGGGATTGGAAAAAATCAGCTTTTACTGGTACCTGAAGAACATATCTCTGCTGGCACTGGCTGGATATCTGGCAGGTGCAGCAGTATATATATTGTTTAATGTTTTGTAAATGGAGACACTTGCCTGGATAGGTCTGGCTCAAAGTCTTTTTGCTGCGACCATTGTTGGCGCAAAAAAAAGTGACAGTATCTCTGACAAAATTTTGTCGGGCTGGCTCTATTTGATGGCTATCGTTTTCCTCTCTACAGCGTTGCATTACGAAATATTTCACAACCCACTGCTTTCCAGCTCTTTTCTACTTTTCAATCCAGCCCTTTTCATATATGTGAGATCCTTGACAAAGAGATCTTTCAAGCTTAGGTACGTCCATCTTCTTCATCTTGTTCCGTTCGTTTTTTTTGAGGCATATGTATACTTTGTTAACGACTATTTTGTTCCATCAACATATCTGAGTGCAGACTCAAACTATCCCTTCCGAATTATTTTTGTAATAGCCAACATCATTTCCTGGTGTATTTATAACCCTTTAAGCATTGCAACAGTTCACCAATACAGGGTAAATCTCAGAAACGGATTTTCAAATATTGAAAAGAATGAAAAAATCGGATGGATTCTTTTCATATCAGTTTTCTACCTCTGTTATTGCAGCATAGTCCTTATTACAGGAGTGGTTGTGTTGTTCGTCAAAAATGACTTGCCATTACCTCATATTTTCAATTTTTCCATTCTTTTATCTCTGGTGTATATACTGAGCTATTATGGAATAAGGCAGAAAGAGTTGACTAAGTTCTTCAATATCAGGGAACGAGCGAACGAATCTACTTACAAACACTCCACACTCACGATTGAGCAGAAAAGAGATATTACCAATAAAATAACTAGCTTTCTTGAGACGGAGAAGGGCTATCTGAATCCAGATTTAAACATGGAACTGCTTTCAGACACTATCGGTGTTCAAAAATATCTGATTACAGAAGTTATAAACACAGAAATAGGGAAAAATTTCTTTCAGCTTGTGAACTTCTACCGTGTTGAAGCAGTAAAAAGGATGCTTGCAGACAAAACAAATCATTATTCTATAGAAGCTATCGGTTATGATTGCGGGTTCAGCAGCAAATCTTCATTTTATACTTTTTTTAAAGCATCAACTGGTCTTACTCCAAGCGAGTATAAGGGTTCTGTTATAAATGCCGTGAACCGCTAGTCTCACTTTCTAATTCCGGACAACATAATCTGTCCTTCTTTCAAAACTAGGACACTATTAAGGTTTTCATTAATTAGAATTGCACAATCAGAAATTTCTAATTGTGAAAATATGAGATCAGTATTTTTATTATCTGCTTTATTGTTGCTTGATTATGCTACTGCAAGCGCGCAAAAAGATTCTGTAATAAAGCCGGAAATCTATGGCTATGTAAGGGGTTCACTTTATGGCGGAGGTGACAAATACAACTACTCTAACGTATTTGGAGAGTTGTCATTAAAAGCAAGATACCAGAGAGCGAGATGCATTGCATACACTGAGCTGCGGTTCAGGAGCGGTGAACAATTTGAGGCAAAATATTCTGCTGCAGAAATAATTGAAGCTTATTGTGGATACTCGGGAGAAAAGATAGAGATAACACTAGGCAATCAGATTGTAAACTGTGGGAGGTCAGATGGTTTCAATCCTACAGGCAACATTACCGCCTCCAACTACTTTTTTTTAACCCCAAATCCCGATGACCAACATCTTTCAAATTTTATGCTAAGGGTCAAGTTGAGCATATCGCCTCAAATTGACATAGACATTATTGGGATTCCTGTGTTCAAGGCATCTGTCTATCGCTATGATTTATTTGACATGGGAAACAATATCCGGTTTGAAGGGGCAGATATCCCGGATAAATCGTTTAGAAACGGATCAGTAGCACTGAAATTGAACTTTGAGTTTCCGGCAATAGGATTTTCATTGTCCTATTTCAGAGGCTATGACCCATATTACGGGTTCAAAGTTGCTTCTGTAATTCAGGATAAGCCCACATCTGCCCCCATGATAACAAATAAGGCATCTCCCTACTTAAAGAACACTCTGGGGTTTGACTTTACATTACCTGCAGGCAGCTGGATGATAAGGGGTGAATTTGCATATGATATGACAACCGATTATAAATTCTCAATTCATATTCCAAATCCCTCTTTTAAATATGTTATTGGAATCGAAAAGGATATTCTTGGTATAAAGACAATCTTCCAATATATAGGCAAAAAAACTTTTGATTTTACTCCCCTCACTTTACCTGAATCCACCCATGAGATTTTAAATTATGAATTCGAACTGTTTAACAGGAAGATATTCAATCAGCAGAAGAGTTTTGATTATGCATTATCTATAATGCTCTCTAAATATTTGTTTCAGGAAACAGTCAATTTTGAATTAGCCGGATATTTCAACACTACATCATCGGAATATTATATAAGACCCAAACTGTCATGGAACATTACTGATAATATAACAACTTCATTAGGTTGCTATTATATGAATGGTCCTGATAAATCTGTTTTTAACTATTCCAGCCACATTTTAAACGGCGGCTTTGCAGAACTAAGGGTATCATTTTAATGTACGAAATCATGAACAGTTGTTTCGCTATAAGATACAGATGGGCAATAATAATCCTGACGGCAGTTATTGTTGTTGCTTCAATCGTACCTATTACTAGGATAAAGATTAACCCCGATATGGAATCCTACTTCCCAGACAAAATGGAATCAAAGCGGAACAGCGACAAGATAGAAATGGTTTTTGGAGATCAGGAGCAAATAGTGATAATCCTGGAGACAGACGATGTATTGAAAACTTCAACCTTGACACGTATAAAGGATTTGAGTGACCATTTTAAAGAGATTTCCGGATTCAGCAATGTAAGGTCTATTTATGACATAACGAGCATCAAAGGAGAAAACGGAGAGATAACCTCTTGTTCGTTAATTGCTTACCCCCCAACCACGGATTCTGAAATAGAGAAACTTCGAAATGATATTAAATCAAATGAGAATATTTATGGTTCGATAATCTCCAAAGATTTCCGCTACACAGTAATCATCCTTAACACCAAAGACAAAACCAGCGACAAAGAATATATTGGATTAATTAAAGAGACCCTTAATCTGCTCCCGGGCAGAGAGAATATATATATCAACGGAGTACCTTTTCTCAGGAGCGAGGCAAGTGAAAAAATAGGCAATGATATAATACTGCTTCTCCCGATAGGTCTGATTATAATGATGTTATTTCTATGGATATCTTTCCGTGACACAATAGGGGTACTACTACCCTTTTCTGTAGTCATCTTTTCAATTGTTTTCTCAATGGCTTTGATACCTCTTTTAGGATGGAAACTCAGTATAATTGGAGTTCTTATTCCAATAATGATGATTGCTATTGCAAACAATTATGGAGTTCACTTCATATCCAGATACCAGGAATTGTGTTCTGCAAAACCTGACTCGTCTATAGCTGAAATAGTTAAAGAGTGTCTCAAATTTCTTTTAAAACCAGTGATTTTTTGTGGATTGACAACTATTGCAGGTGTCTTGGGGTTGGTTTTACATATTCTTACACCAGCCAGTCAAATGGGGGTAGTTGTATCCATTGGAATCGCTTTTGCTCTTTTATTAAGTATCACATACGTTCCTTCATTGTTGTCTGTCTTAAAGAAGAAAAATGAATATAAAAGCTTCAATTCAAAGAGAAAAGGAGCTCTTTTCTCTGTTCTGAGAGATACCTCCCGTCTGGTTACCAGCAAACCCCACAGAGTAATCTTTATTTTCCTTGCTTTTTTATTTCTTTCGGCAGCAGGAATATTATGGGTAAAGATTGCTCCTGACTCAAACAGGATTCTTCCCGGGGATCACTCGTATAACAAAAGCATTAATATAGCTGATAAATACTTAGGTGGAAGCAAAATCATAAATGTTCTAGTCGAAGGTGACATAAAGGACCCTGTGTTGTTAAGAAAAATTGAAAATATGGAGAGAGAGCTAGAGCAAATCTCTTTTGTAGGAAGTGTAACCTCTGTAAACACTATTATCAAGGAAATCAGCAAGGCGATGAACAATCCGGAAGATTCACTGTACAACAGAATACCGGATACCAGAGAGGCTGTTTCACAATACCTTGAGCTATATAATATGAATGGAAATCCCGAGGAGTTGGAAAATTTTACCGACTTCGACTATACAAAGGCCCTGATAAGGATTCAGTTCAAGGCAAATACGATTGGAGAGATTAATTTAATCCTAAAAAAAATTGATGAAGCAAAAACTAATAGTGAAATGACAATACTTACAGGGGGTTATTGTCTGGTTGAAAAAAATATGAGCGAGACAATTGTTTCCGGGCAGTATTACTCTCTTATATTTGCTGTAACTGCAATTTTCATTTTATTGACAGTGATTTTCGGGAGCATTGTTGCAGGAGTTATGGGTACAATTCCACTGCTTTACGCTGTTCTTGTAACATTCGGGCTCATGGGATGGATAGGTATGGAACTGAATATTGTCACAGCACTAATCTCCTCTATATCAATCGGCTTAGGTGTTGATTTTACCATTCATCTCTTCTGGAGGCTTAAGAAAGAGTTATCTGCCGGAATGGAATATCATGAAGCTATTCTCACCTCGGTTACCACTACGGGAAGAGGTATTGCTATAAATGCGTTGTCTGTCATGATAGGATTTTCTGTTCTGTTCTTCTCGGAATTTCCCTTAATCAGGTCGTTCGCTTTCCTTATAATCCTGTCATTACTACTTTGCCTAATATGTGCCCTTATATTGATCCCCTCATTGTGTATAATTATCAAACCGGAATTTCTAAAAAAAGATAAAACATAGTTATGAAAAAAGAAAAAATTGGAAAAAGAGCTATTACATATGCTCTGTTTGCGTTACTAATATCAGTTCTCTTGATGAGTGCTGGTGAAAACGAAGATATCAAGGCTAAGGATATCTGTTTAAAATCTGCTTCAGTTGTCGAATTCAATGATATTAAATTGTCTGTGACACTCCGGATTTACAATAAGGATGGGGCAGAAAGAGTCAGAAAACTTTCTTCGGTAACCAAAAAGTATGGAGAGGAAGGCAAGATGCTGCTTCGTTTTGACCAACCGGCAGATTATAAGGGAACAACCATGCTTATCTATGATTATGAGACTAAAAGTGACGACATCTGGATATATTTACCCTCTCTGAGAAAATCAAGAAGGATTATCAGTTCAGAAAAAGGGAAAAGCTTCATGGGCTCCGAATTTTCAAATTCAGATATGAGCAAACCATCGCTCAATGATTTTACTTATAAAATTCTTGGGAGTGAAAACATTGAGGGTCATGATTGCTGGAAAATCGAAACAATTCCAAATGAAAAAGCGGTGGCCGAAGAGTATGGGTTTTTTAAAAAAATCTCTCTAATTGATAAAGAAACATTCTTGTGTTACAAATTTGAAACTTTTGATATTAAAGGTGTTCTAATAAAGACCGCGCTCCTTAAACAATACAGGCAGATATCGGAATATAAATATATGGCTATGACAATGGAAATGAAAAATGAGCAAAATGGAAGAAGGTCGGTGATTAACATCGATAATTATTCTGAAGGTGTCAGTCTGACCGAATCTGAATTTTCTCCATCTAAACTTGAATGGCTGTCTACTTGTAAGTTATAAATAAAATGAGTAAAATTGCATGTAAATTATTGCTTTAGATGAAAAAAAGTTTTATACTGGATAAAGAGATACGGACATGTTTATCTTCACTTGAAATAGCAGCCAGATCTAAGAATATTGAAATATGCTACAATATACAGGAAGGTATTAATCTCTTTTCTGACCTTAAAATGGTTGCTACAATAATAAGGAATCTGGTTTCAAATGCAATAAAATTCACACCACACGGCGGGAAAGTAGAGATCATGGCAATTATAACCAACTTGAACCATGTTGAGATTTCTGTAAAAGATACAGGAATTGGCATGGACAAACAATTGTTAAACAATCTTTTCTGTATAAGTGAGTCCCACGGAAGGTCCGGAACAGAAGGAGAGCCCTCTACCGGCATGGGTCTTTATATAAGCCGCGATTATATTGAAAGACTTGGGGGAACAATTAGAATCGAGAGTGAAGTGGGAAAAGGATCTCTCTTCATTTTTACAATACCCTCTTAATTAATTTGTACATTTGTCTTGCAAGAAACAAGATAAAATGGACAAATTAAATATTTCCTACTGTTCAGACAAATACCAGTATACGATGGGTAAAACCTTCTATGATCTGGGTCTGCAGAAAAAAATTGCAGTATTCAATATGTTTTACAGAAGTGCACCGGATAAAAACAACTGGGCAGTTGTAAGTGGAATACGTGAGGCACTGGAGATGATATCGGGTTTGGGGAGTGAAGATATCTCCTTTTTTGAGCGGTTTATCCCTGGTGACGAGAATCATGAGTATCGGGAGTATCTGGCAAATATGAGGTTTACTGGCAATGTTTATTGCATGCAGGAGGGAGAAATCGCATTCCCGGGGCAGCCGGAAGCCTTTGTAGAGGGTCCGCTCATAGAAGCACAGGTAATTGAAACTCCACTGTTATGCATAATGAATCATCAGATGGCCATAGCAACAAAGGCTTCCAGAGTTACAAGAGCAACAACAAAACCAATAAGTGAGTTTGGTTCAAGAAGGGCACATGGACCATGGGCTGCTATCTATGGAGCAAAAGCAGCATATATTGGTGGGTGTATGAGTTCGTCCAATATTTTCACTTCGGAGATATTTGGCGTCCCTTCGACCGGCACAATGGCTCATAGTTTTATTACAGCATTTGGTTGTTCTATAGCAGGAGAGTTGCATGCTTTTGAAACATATATTAAATCACACTACGGAGAACCTTTGATTCTTCTGGTAGACACATATGACACCTTGAGGTGTGGACTTAAAAATGCAATAAAAGCCTTCTTGAATAACGGCGTTGATGACAATTATGAAAAGGGGTTTGGGATTAGGCTTGACAGCGGTGACCTGGCATATCTTTCGGCAAGGTGCAGAGAGGAGCTCGATAATGCAGGGCTAAAAAAATGTAAGATTTTTGCAACAAATTCGCTTGATGAGTATATAATATCAGACCTCGAACACCAGAATGCAAGGATTGATGCTTATGGTGTTGGTGATGCAATTGCAACCAGCAAGCATAACCCATGTTTCGGCAATGTATACAAGTTGGTGCAGATTGGCGGACAAGGCGTTTTGAAAAGATCTGAGGATAAGAGTAAAGCAATAAACCCCGGTTTCCAGATTACATACCGGATCATACAAAATGGGAGCTTTAAGGCAGATGTAACATGTCTAAGAGGAGATGTTCTTTCCAGGAAGATAGAACAACGTGAGGCAATTACTCTCAGAGATGAAAGAGACGATACCAAAGTAACAACATTCAAAGAACAATCATACGATTTTAAGCCGCTCCAGATTCAGATGATGAAAGATGGCGTGATGATGCTTAAGGAAAAGACAATTCAGGAAAAAAGAAATTATTACCTTAGCAACCTGCAATGTCTTAATGAGACAGAGAAGAGGATCATTAATCCTCACTTTTATAAAGTTGACATCTCTGACGATCTTTATGACCTTAAAGAACATCTGATTGACTCATTAGTTAAAGAAATAAGAGATTTTGATGAACCTGAACTCAAATAATGTAATTCATCTGGTTGTAGATATGCTATATGACTTCATAGATGGTACCTTAGCATGCAATAATGCAATTCCTGCAGTAGAAAAATCCGTCGAATATATAAACCGGAATCCTTTGCAAAAGGTGATTTATATATGTGACAATCATCCTGCTGATCACAGCTCTTTTATATCCAATGGCGGTACCTGGCCACCGCACTGTATTTCAGGTACACGTGGTCAAATAATTCATGATGACTACTATTCTAAAGTCATTCAGGAGTCTTCACGACCATACACCGGTAATATTTTCTCCAAGGGTCAATGTAGAACGGAGGAACAATACTCAGGTATTGAGGCAGTTAATACTTCAGGGGAGTTCGTTTGTGAGTTTATTAAGAGAGTCTATCCAAAAACCGGAGAGTGTATAGTAGTTATAAGCGGAATTGCAACAGAATTCTGTGTAATGGAAAGTACGCTGGACCTTTTAAGGGCCGGCTGTAAGGTTTATATAATTACAGAAGGTCTTGCTTATGTAGATTATCAGGGTCATATTGACACTCTTAAAATACTTAGAGAAAAAGGTGCCACACTTATTTAGAAAAACTTAAATTCTTAATTATGGTATATATCGGACTAGATCTTGGCGGCACAAAGGTTTCCGGGGCACTTTTTCTGGAAACCAACAATATTCTCATTCAAGAGACATCTCTTCTGGAAGGCAGGGAAGGAAGCGATGTTGCAGAATTGGTTTTTTCACTCTGCGAAAAATTACTGGCACTTGGTTCGATCAAATCCGATGACGAAAAGAGTATTGGCATTTGTATACCGGGAATTGCATACTCAAAAACAGGAAATGTATGGGCGCCCAACATCCCGGGCTGGGAGAATTACCCTTTGAGAGATGACCTACTCAGACGTTTTCCCAGGTCGAGGGTCATTGTCGAAAGCGACCGAACCTGTTATATTCTGGGTGAAGCCAGCCAGGGTGTTGCCAAAGGGTGCAACAATGCAATATTCATGGCTGTAGGAACAGGTATAGGTGCAGGAATCCTGATAGACGGAAGGGTGCTTCACGGTAATTCAGATATTGTTGGAGCAACCGGATGGATGGCTCTAAAACCACCGTATACAACTGATTATGACCAATGCGGTTGTTTTGAATCATATGCATCGGGAACAGGAATTGCTATTCAGGCACGCAAGCTGATAAGCCTAAGCCCAGACTATAACGGGCAACTATCAGGAATACAATTGGAAAACATTACAGCGCATGAGGTTTTTGATGCATTAAGTAATAATGACCCTGTAGCAATAAAGGTTCTGGAAACTGCAATTGAGATGTGGGGCATGGCCTCAGCCAACTTTGTCAGCCTTTTCAATCCGGAAATGGTTGTATTTGGCGGCGGCATATTTGGTCCTGCAGCAGTATTTATCGACCGAATATATCAGGAGGCACAGAAGTGGGCACAACCTATCTCAATTAAACAATGCAGATTCGCGGTAACCAGCCTCCCTAATATGGCAGGGTTATATGGTGCAGGGGCAATAGCAATCATGAATGGAAAAAAAAGTTCAGACATCAAATAAATCAATAAAATATGAAAAGCAGGACAAACGGACCGGTTTTGGCAGCAGGCTACATGGGCATGGCATTTTTCGGATTGGCTTTTGTGGTAATGGGAGCCGTACTACCATCTCTTATTGCACGATTTTCTCTGGACACATCCACCGCTTCAACATTAGCTGGATTACTGCCCTTGGGCATACTTCTCGGCTCGGTACTGTTTGGTCCCATAATTGACAGATATGGATATAAGAATCTAATAGTTGTATCAAGTATAATTGCCGTCATTGGACTGGAAATGCTCGCATTCTGCAGTACCATAGGTGAAATCAGACTCTCGATTTTCATAATCGGATTTGGGGGGGGAATGCTCAACGGATTGACTAATGCACTTGTTTCTGATGCATCCACCGATCACTCCAGAGCATCAAACCTGAGTATACTTGGAGTGTTTTTTACATTAGGGGCCATAACAATACCACTTCTTTTTGCCTCTCTTTCAAAAACATTCTCCTATACCCCTATTGTTGCAGGAGCAGGTATGTTAATGACAATGTCTGTATTATACTACTTTTTTGTAGAGTTTCCTCAAGCAAAATACAAACAGGGGTTCCCGATAAACAAGATTCTGAAGATGGCAAAAGAGCCATTTATCCTTATTCTTAGTTTTGTCCTGTTTTTTCAGAGCGGTTTGGAGGGAATTAGCAATACATGGATTTCCAGTTATATGGAACTTGAAAAGGGATTTCCATCAGAAACTGCGCTCTATGCACTAAGTTTTATTGTAATTGGTATTGGATCCGGAAGATTGCTACTTAGCGTACTTCTTAAAACTGTCTCCAAAGCATTGATTCTTAACTTAAGCATGCTAATCTCTGCTACTGGTATGGTTCTGATTGCACTTTTTGAAACAAATACAGCTGCAATAGCAGGAACATTCATGATGGGCTTCGGTCTTGCCTCAACGTTCCCGATTGTCCTGGGAGAGATAGGAGAGCGTTACAAAGATATTTCCGGCACGGCTTTCAGCTTTGCCCTGGTTATTGCCTTAACAGGGAACACAATTATAAATCTGGTTGTCGGTGTCATTGACCTGGAATCGTTCCCCATACTTGTTGTATGCTGTACCATTTCAATAGCAATACTGTATTCAGTCAATCATATAAGAAATAAAAGGTTATATAAAGAATAGAATTTGTTCAATTTAAATAATAAAATTATGTTAGCATTAGAATGGTTAAAAAACGCAAGAGATGTAATGTCGAACATCGAGGAGAGTCAGCTGGAAAACATTAAGAAAGCAGCGACCCTCATGGCAGATAGTATTGAGGCTGGTCGCTGGGTTCACACTTTTGGTTGTGGTCATGCAACAATTCCCATTGAAGAGATGTATCCCAGGATTGGTGGTTTTGTAGGATTTCATCCTCTTTGTGAATTACCATTGACCTTTTTTACAAGAATTACAGGAGAGATGGGCGTTCACCAGTTCCTTTTTCTGGAAAGGGCAGAGGGTTACGGAGAGGCAATAATGAAGTCATATACATTTGACAAAAGAGATACAATGTGGTTGTTCTCACACACAGGCATAAACAACGTCAATATTGACGTAGCACTAAAAGCTAAAGAGCTGGGGATGAAAGTAATTGTATTTGGCTCTGCCGCTCAAACTGTTGGCAAAAAGAGTCGCCATTCGTGTGGTAAAACTCTTTTTGAACTTGCCGATATTGTAGTAGATTCTTGTGCGCCACTTGTAGATGCAAGTGTGCCTGTAAAAAATCACTTCGACAAGGTGGGGCCGGTTTCTACAATGGCTTTCATAACACTGGTTTGGATGACAGTAACAACAGTTGCTGAGATTCTTGCAGACAGAGGAGTAAAACTGTATATCCACCCTTCTCACAATGTACCAGGTGATACTACGGCTCATGACAGACTTGACGCTTGCCTTGCAACATATAAAGAGAGGGTAGCTGGTATCTGACCCTTTTTTGCACTTATATTGTCCATTTTTTGTATGTTTGCACTTTATTATGCTTAGATACAAAAATATTAACATAGGAATTAACGGCAGCATTGTAACTTTAATGGTTATAGTGCTGTCTTTTAATATTGCTGTTAGTCAAGAACTAAAGAAAGATTCAATTGTGGTTCAGATTGATTCCAGCATAATTAAAAAGGAGCTGCGTTATAAGATAAAGGTTCGGGAAAAAGAGCTGAGAGATAGTCTGAAAGCCGTTAAAGACAGCATTCGCTGGTCAAAGCCCAGTATTCTTGAAACTTACATTCTGGAAGATAGCCTTAAGTATCAAAGAATTATACACTGGACCCATAATCAATATCTTAACAATATTGAAGTACAAAAACGCGACACTACATACAATAACTACTTCAATGACTATCCTTTCCTGAAAAAGGATGTTGGTGCTACATATCTTGGAATATCAGGATCAGCAGTACTGCTGCATAATTACTTTAAAAGAGAAAAACTGGATGTTTATTCAGATTTTTCTCCATATATCGTCTATGGGTACACTCCTGATAATCTTACCTTATACAATACAAAAACACCCCATACAGAGTTTGCCTACTGGGGGACTATGTTTGCGAACAGAGACAAAGATGAAACTAACATACGGTTTCTTCACACTCAGAATATTTCACCAGCCTTTAATTTTGCAATAAATTATGAGAGATTTGGCTCAGCGGGCCTTCTTGGGCAGGAGAATACAGACAACAGAAATTTCTCATTCAGTTCAAATTATCTTGGCAAAAGATATGTGATGAATGCCGGATTCATATATCAGGGAATAAAGAGAGAGGAAAACGGTGGCATTATTGATGACAGCCAGATTCTTGATACTATTATTGATATTAAGACTGTTTCTTTCCGGTTATTGGACGCAAAAAACACACTTAAGAGAAATACATTCTTTCTGACACAATCATACGGAATACCAATAAGGTTTTCTAAAAGGGACAGCACTTCAAAGGATACAATTGCTGCCGGAGACGGTACAATAACATACTTTGGCCATTCTTTAGAGTTTTCCACTTACAACAGAGCATACTATGATAAAATAGAGACTACAGATACAATTGGCCGACAATTCTATCATAACAGGTTCAATGTCTCCCCCACCACAAGCTACGATTCTACAAGAGTTAACAGATTTGAAAACAAGCTTTTCATACGGTTGCAGCCATGGGCCCAAGATGCTATCATTTCCAAACTTGATGGTGGGGCAGGATTTCAGTTTTTAAGTGTATACAGCTTCAGACCTGAATTTTATGTACAACCGGCCCATAATATAAAATATAACAATCTGTATCTCTATTTTGGCGCATCAGGACAGTTCCGCGAGTATTTCAAATGGAATGCGTTCACAAAATACTTTCTTGCCGGTTATAATGCAGGCGATATGAGTCTCGATGCCAAGGTAAGATTTTCTGCTTACCCGTTTGAAGATGGCATTCATCTTACCGGCAATCTTAAACTCTCTACAACCTCTCCCGACTGGTTCCAGAACTACACTTACACTAACCACTATTACTGGAACAACAATTTCGGGAAAATCACCGAGACAAGGATTGAGGGAATAATTGACATCCCAAAATTCAAATTGCAGGCATTTTTCGGATATGCACTTGTAGACAATATGATCTATTATGGCATAGATGGTGTCATAGGACAGCACAATCATCTGGAAAGTATCCTCTCCGCTTACTTGCAGAAAAATTTCAAACTATGGAAACTTCATCTTGATAACAGAATATTATATCAATATACTTCAAATAATGAGATAATGCCTCTGCCAGTATTAAGTGCGAACTTGAGGTATTACCTGGAAGTTGATGTGGTGAAAAATGTAATGAAGGCACAAATAGGTGCCAATGTTGTCTTTAATACAGAATATTACGCTCCGGCATATAACCCTGCCTTAAGTCAGTTCCAGCTTCAGAACGACAGAAAAATAGGAAACTACCCATATATAGATGCATTCGTAAACATTCAGTGGAAAAGGGCAAGCATATTTATCAAATATCTTAATGTCACACAGGATTGGCCAGATGGAGATTATTTCTCTGCAAGCCATTACATCAGGCCACAGTCTACAATCAAAGTGGGCATACACTGGCCATTTTATATTAAATAAAGCCCAACGCAATGAAGGTACCTCTTAAGTATCTTAAAGTAATACTAATAATGACTATTCTCTTTTTGCTCGGTGCATCAAGGAACGTTATTATTGACGAAAAAATTGTCTCTTTCTTGGAGAAAGATACATTAAGAGCACTTATAGGTGTTAAAAACGGCATATATCTGAAACAAGGGCACACTGTAGGTTTTCATTTTGACATACTTAACCGTTTTGCAAAGCGTCATAAATGCAATATCACAATCAAACCATCTCAGGATTCAGGTCAATGGGAAGACCTTGTGGGCAACAAAGTGGATATTCTGGTTGTTGACTCACAAAAGGACACTATACCTGAAATTTATGAGTCCGATGTAATATCGAGTATTGAATTAAACGATTACAATCAAGTATGGGTTGTCAGGAAAAGTGATTATTACCTGCTTCAGCATTTAAATTACTGGATAGGCCACTACAAACAGACCAGAGAGTACAGAAACCTCATAACCAAATACTTTAGCAGATACAGAGGTTATTCTGTCTCTTCATTGAAGCCTGTTTCAATTCTGTCACCCTATGACAACCTAATAAAAAAATATTCCAAAACCATAGATTGGGATTGGAGGCTTCTTGCTGCACTCATATTTCAGGAATCCAAATTTTCCATGAGTGCAGAAAGCAGCAGAGGGGCTCATGGTCTTATGCAGATAAAGCGCTCTACTGCCAATCAGTTTGATGTGGATGACATATATGATCCGGAGCAAAATATAAAAGCAGGAACACTACTGATAAAGCGGCTTCAGAAGATGTACCAAAAGGAGGAGATGGATTCTGTTAATTCAGTGAAATTTGTTTTGGCTGCGTATAATGCCGGAGAAGGGAGGGTGAATGATGTACGAAAGTTTGCCATTCATAAAGGTGTAAATCCCAATGACTGGAACTCTGTTATTGGAGTTGTTCCAATGATGAGAAACTTTCAGAATATTCCTGAGGGAATCATACGTCTGGGAACATTCAATGGAAAGGAAACCATCAACTTTGTCAATGAAGTTCTATCTAGGTTTGATAACTACAAAATTCTTGTCAGGCAATAACAGTGGGCCAACTGTTATTTGACCCTTATTGTCTTATCTGGGCTGATTCTCGATATAAAAAGTGAGGGAATCATAAGAACAACCATTATTATTATAAATGCTGCTGTATTCAGCAAGATGATTTTAGGAATGTCAAGATAAACAGGTACCGATTTAACAAAATAGTTGGTTGGATCGAGAGATATAATTTCATACCATTTCTGAAGCAGAGCAAGAATCACTGCCAGAACATTCCCAAAAAGCATTCCCCAGAAAACTATATATGATGCTCTTAGAAGAAATATTCTGTGAATTGCAGAATTTCTCATGCCAAGTGATTTCAATATCCCTATCATTGATATTCTTTCAAAAAGAATAATCAGCAAACTTGAAATCATATTGAAGCCGGCAACTGATATCATAAGAACAAGGACTACCAGAACGTTGAAATCAAGCAATTTTAACCAATCAAAAAGATGAGGGAAAATTTCATTTATTCTTGTAACTTGTATTGATGGATCATTTTCTCCGGAATGTTCATAAACAACCCTCTCTATCTTATCTCCAACAATGTCTATATCATTTCCCTCTTTTAAAAGTATCTCAATTCCCGACACATCCTCTGCATTCCATCCATTAATCCGTTGTACTTCCCTTATGTCGGCAATTATAAGAGTTTTATCGACATCCTCCAACTGAGCATCATAAAGACCTACCAGTCTGTATTTACCTACGCGTATTGACTTGTCAATAAAATAAATTTGTAAATCTTCACCCACATCAAATCCCATCATTCCGGCAAGTCTTTCCGACAGGATAATCTCCTTACTTGACAATGTATCCTTGTAGTCCGGAAGTCTTCCCTTTGAAAGTACAGAGGAGAAAAATCTCCAGTCATATTTTGAATCGACCCCTTTAAGAAGTACACCCTGAATCTCCTCTCCACTTTTTAACATGCCCGATCTGTATGCATAACACTGGAGGCATTTTACCTCTTTTATAGATTCAATCTCTTTTAGATAGGAGATTTTTTTTGTTATTGGATACCGATTTGATGTCTGCTCAATACCAGGGCTGTTGAGAATAATCTCTCCTGAAAATCCAGTTGCTTTGGTCTTGATTTCGAATTTGAACCCATCTGATATTGATATTGCCAGAACCATTACCAGAACGCTTACTCCTACTGAAAATCCAGCTATTATTGTACTTGATGCCGATAATCCTCTCTTTTTAGGGGCATCTTTTCTCCACAAATTTCTAGCTATAAACAGATTTGTATTCAATATTAAAATATTTTATTATATTTGCGTATCATTAGTTATTAGCTATTACTTAACCTAGTACTAAAAACTTCGAAACCTCCCTAATCTTCACGATTTCGGAGGTTTTTATTTTTATTCATCACAGATATCTTCTCTCTCCGAAAAGCATAAGTATTCTCTCAACCCTGTCGGATATTTTATTTTTATTCTGAGATTTATACAGATAATTCAACAATTCGGCATAAATTGAGACCAATGCTCTGTCCTGTTCTATTTTCAAACTGTCCGTACTATATACAAGTCCAATATCATCAAAAAATTGTTTCAGGCTGTCCTCCAGAAAAATTGCCCCTCCCTTGAAAATATTCAGGTAGAAGAGGATTTTGTTTTCCGAATCCATATAGACAGGTACAAATCCACCGGGAAAACATAAAGGATATATCGGAAGTCCGACAGATCTTGATAGTAAAAAATAGAGAAGAGAAATTGCTACCGGATTACCCCCTCTTGAATCAATTACCTTATTAATAAGTGCATTTTCCTCTTTTTGGATTTGTGTATCACAATGTTTAAAACCTATCCTTCTAAAGAAGATGTAGTTAAAAATTTTTACGTTTTCTATTGCTGTTTTCTCTTCCGACAACTCTACTCCTATCTCATCTGCAAGCATCTCAAGAGATGTATAAAAAAACACCTCATCAACCAAACTATCCACTGCTTTGGATATCAAAAAAAGTCCGTCAATAAGCATCGGGTCGGGCGATTTCAGATAACTTTCAATTCTCTCAATTATAAATTCTTCTTTAAGATCCTCTATATATTCAAGATAAAACAACCTTCTCTCTTCTGAAATCTCCTCCTTTACAAGAGTCTCGAGCTGCTCTACAGCAGTCTCTCCCCTGGTAAGGAACCTGTCTCTTACTGCAACGCGGACAGTTTTATCCGGATCATCAATCAATGACTTTAGTGAGATTATTTCAGAATCAACCCTCATAAATTATAATTTAGCCAATCTTTCAAGAGATAGCTCAATAAGCTTAGATACAAAATGTTTATATTCAGGCTGGCTTTCATGCAGGTGTCTGTTCGCAATTATACAACAAACAGTGGCTGCATCATGACCAAGCAGAGCTGCAAGACCAGCCAGTGCAGAACCCTCCATTTCAAAGTTTGTAATCTTTTGACCTTCATATTCAAATGATTCAAACCTACTAATCATGTCAGGAATAGCTAAAGGAAGTCTTAATACTCTTCCTTGTGGACCATAAAAACCGGCTGCCGATATTGTCAATCCCTTTATTGTAATGTCCTTCATTGCATCAATCAGTTTACTGCTTGCTCTTGCAAAATATGGAGCTGGCAGTTCCGGAAGCCACTCGAAATGTTTTACAAAGGCCTCTTCCATTTCCAGAACAGATACTGAGTTTCTGTTTTTGTACCAGTTCAGCAATCCGTCACAACCAATTGAGATATGCGATAAAACATAAGAACCTAGTGGAATCTCAGGCTGAATGGCTCCAGATGTTCCTATCCGTAAAAGTGTGAGGTTCTTGTGCTTTTCCTTTGGCATCCTTGTTTTTAGGTCTATGTTTGCCAAAGCATCCAGCTCATTGACTACTATATCTATATTATCTGTTCCTATACCTGTTGACAGTACCGTCATTCTCTTGCCTTTGTATGAGCCCGTGATAGTTACAAATTCCCTTGACGACCTTACAAACTCCTTAGAGTCAAAAAAAGAGGCAACCAACTCAACTCTACCCGGATCACCAACAAGAATTACCGTGTCTGAGAGCTCTTCCGGTTTAAGATGCAGGTGGAATATAGATCCGTCATTATTGATCAGTAGTTCGGATGGTGCAATTATGTTCATCTGTTTTTTATTTTAATTTACAAAAATAACCTTTATTTTATACTTTTGTACAAAATTAATTTCTATGATACAACGAATTCAGACACTTTTCCTTCTGGCGACAACAATCTTGCTAGGTTCGCTTTTTTTCTCGACAATGGCATACACAAGTACTGAGATAGTGAAGTATATAGAGATAATGCCCTGTCTTATTTTTACAATAATATCTGCTTCTATAGCATTGATGTCCATATTCCTTTACAAAATAAGAATTTTGCAGATAAGGCTCTCCATCCTTAATTCTATAATACTTCTTGCCTATCAGGCCTGGTTACTTTACTATTTTTTCTCCAGACCAGAAGGGACAGTATTTTCAATTACAGCTGTTTTCCCGGTAATTGCAGCAATCCTGTCATTTACAGCCATGCGATATATAGCAAGGGATGAAGCTATGGTAATGTCTGCCAACAGATTGAGAAAAACCAAATAATTCTATTTTGGCTCCTCTGAACAATACTTTTTAATTACATTGTAGGCATCGGAAATTCCAAGTTCTCCTGCCTTGCTTATATCTATGCAACCTTTTTCCTTATCCTTAAGATATATCAGCACCAAACCCCTGTTATAATATGCCTCTCCCAGATATGGGTAAAGTTCCAGCGCCTTAGTATACTGAATGATAGATTCAGGCAAATCATTTGACATACAGTATAGGTTACCAAGATTATAGTATGTATAGGGGAAATCCGGTGAAAGTTCAACTGCTCGCTTCATGTCATGTATAGCGGCTGTATAGTCGTAACTTCTGGTAGTTTGTTCCTGCACTTTAGCCCTCGTTGCACCCGCATTGTCCAGTGTAAGAACCTGGACATTGCTCTCCATGGAGGATATAAAGTCAATCATTTCCGATTGTAGTGCACCACGGTTAATATAATAAAATGTCTGTTCAGGATCAAGATCAATTGCCTGATTATAACATTCAAGAGCAGTATTGAACTGTTTTAAGTTAGACTCAAGAAGAGCTTTGGCAAAGAGAGTACGTGAGTCTTTTCCCATTCTCAGTTTCCTGTCAACAGCATCAATAAGAATCTGTAGTTGATCTGCAGAAAGATTGGTCGTTTCCGACGAAAGTCTTACAGGAACAGGTATCTGGGAGATGAAGAGTTCTGAATTTTTATCTTCGTGCTGCTTATCCAAAGCCATAAGGGCCTTTTTTGTCTGATCAGCTCTAAATTTAAACAGAGGCTTAAGCCTGATATCAACATCTTTGTATTGTAAAAGGTTGTTATTAAAATCTTTTTTGGCAAAATCGGCATCTAACGCAAGCAGTCTGTCATATTTTTTTGTTGTATCGGCAAACGCAGAAATTTTAACAGAATCACCAGTCATGGTTTTATAGTCTCGGATCTTCTTCTGGGCTATCTCATAATCACTTTTTGCAGAGGTGAATTGTCCAAGTTGATTTTTAACATATGATCTGTTCATATATGCATTGGCAAAATCGGGGTAAAGGCTTATTGCCTTTGAATAGTCATCCATTGCATCCCTGTGTCTGCCAAGCTGCATAAAGAGTGACGCTCTGTTGTAATAGGCAAGTACATTGTTGGGGTTTATCGAAATCACCTTGTCATAATCATCAAGGGCATTATTGTAATCTCCTATCTGCGACCTTATCAATGCTCTGTTGTAAAGGGTGAGAGCATTGCCCGGATCTTGCCTTAGAACCATTTCAAGATCACCAAGTGCACCATTTATGTCCTTATTGTTATATTTTGCAAGCGCCCTGTTAAAATAAGCAAATGTATTTGCAGTATCCAGATTTATTGCCTTGTCAAGATCCTGAATTGCACCGGGCAGGTTATTCTGCATTAAATATATTCTGGAACGTCTCACATAACCTTCAGGATCGAAACGGTTCAGGTTTATAGCTGTATTATAGTCAGAAAGAGCCTTTATTGTATCTCCCAGAAACAAGAACGACGCACCTCTGTTTAGGTATGCATCTGCAACTCTTGGTTCGTGCCTTATGAACTTATTGAAATCCTGGACTGCTTTTTCAAACTGTTGCGACAGAAAATAAGTGACACCTCTGCTGAAATAGAGCCCGGTGTAGCTTGGTCTTAGGTCAACAGCCTCCTCCAGGTCTTTTAGCGCAAGATCATATTTACCAATTCTACTGAGTGTTATTGCTCTATAGTGATATGCCGGAGTATAAAGGGGGTTAATCTTGAGAGTCTGGTCAAAGTCAAGTTGTGCCCCTAAAAAATCACCAAGATTATATTTGGCTATCCCTCTGAAAAAAAATGCCTCATTGAGCTTAGAGTCCAGAGTAATCAGAATATTGAAATTTTCTATAGCCTGTGTGTATTTCCCCTCAATAAGAAATTGTCTGCCACGGAAGAAAAACTGTTGTTTGTCATACTGAGAATAGGCAAAATCTACCGTTATCAGACTAATTAGCAGGACTAAAAAAAATTTCTTATTCATTTTTCTTCTTTTTACTGTTTTTTAACCACTCAGGAACCTCAATCATACCCATCAGAGCTTGTATATCTGAGGCTCTGGAATTTATATATGCCGAAGGACTATTAGCCCTTCGCTTTAATGGATTCGGGAGTGTCGCTGCAATCAGCGAACTCTCTCTAGATGTCAACTTTTGTGCCGATTTTTGAAAAAGCTGGTTTGCGGCAGCTTCTGTTCCATAAATACCTCTGCCCATTTCAGCAACATTAAGGTAAACCTCAAGAATCCTCCTCTTTCCCCATATCAGCTCAATTCCAAGAGTAAAATATGCTTCGAATCCCTTCCTTACCCATGATCTGGATGGAAACAGGAATACATTCTTTGCAGTTTGCTGGGATATTGTGCTGGCGCCGCGAATTCTTCTTCCCTTTTTACCTGCATCCAGAGCATTGTCAATCTCAACCCAGTCGAAGCCCATGTGTTCCAGAAAACGTGTATCTTCCGAGGCTATTACAGCCATCTGCATGTTTGGTGAGATCTTTTCCAGCGGCTTCCATGTCTTGTATGATTTAAATGTATTGTCAGAAATATGCTCAACACTTCTTATTATCATGAGGGGTGTACAATATACCGGAACCCATTTAAGCAACAGAACAGATAGAAGAGACACTGCCAGAAATGAGAGTGGTATATATACAAAAATGTATTTTACAATAACTAAAATCTTATTTTTTAAGTTTTTAGCTGACTTTTTCCCCTTTTTGCTCCTTTTATTTTGCATATTTAAATACAAATAGATTATTTTTGACAAATATAAACAATTCTAAATGAAGAAATATTCTGCTCTTGTCGTTATACTATATTTTCTTTTTCCATGCGCATCTGTTACATATTCTCAAGATTTACAAAGTTATGAATCCACGATAGGAAAAAAATCCCTTGAGGATTATATTACTTTTCTTGCGAGCGACGAGACATATGGAAGAGCGACAGGGGGAGCAGGGAACCAGCTTGCAGCATCTATGATAAGAGGTGAGTTTGAAAAATACGGTCTGATACCATTCTATCATCAGGTATATACTCAAAGCTTCAAGGTAAATTCTGTTATAGGGAGGAACATCATCGCAGTTGTTCAGTCTCAGTATTACTCTGATCAATATATAATTGTTTCTGCTCATTATGACCATCTTGGCATTCTTGGGGGAAAAATATACAATGGTGCAGACGATAACGCATCCGGAGTAGCAGCCCTTCTCAACCTTGCCCGGGTGTTCTCCCAGATGAGAGTTAACAAGGAGGGTCCACGGAAGAATATCATATTTGCAGCTTTCGATGCAAAGGAGAGTAATATGGCAGGATCGGAGGATTTCGTAAGAAAGCTCCCTATTTCTGCAAAGGACATAGTCTGCAATATCAATATTGACCAGTTGGGTTCCATATTTGCACCTCCCGGAGCAGACACCAACTACGTTTTGATTCTTGGGGCAAACAAATACAAGGACTTTAAAAGAAAAATCGATTCTGCAAACAAGAACAGCTCAGCAAATCTTGATGTAAACTATGATTTCTACGGAAGCAGCGAATTTGCAGAGATATTTTACACATCATCAGATCAGAACTCATTTGTAAAGAAGAACATACCATCACTACTTGTTACATCTGGCATCCACATGCATACCTACAAACCTACCGATGACTTCTACTTTATAAATTATCCTGTTTTAACAAACAGAACAAAAATGTTATTTCATCTTATACACCAGCTTACACTTTCCCGATGAGGGCCTTTGCTGTATAGTTATATGTGACTTTCACAAGATCCTCTGGTACTCCTTCAAAAACCACTCTGCCACCCTCATCTCCCCCTTCGGGACCCAAATCTATAATCCAGTCGGCACATTTTACCACATCCATGTTGTGTTCCACAACTATTATTGTATGACCTCTGGCAATCAAAGCATTAAACGAATCCAACAGAGTTCTTATGTCGTAGAAATGAAGACCTGTGGTAGGCTCGTCAAAGATAAAGAGAATAGAACCGTTTCCCGATTCCTTGCCCAGAAACGATGCCAGTTTCACCCTCTGGCTCTCGCCACCGCTTAGTGTGCTGCTGCTCTGTCCCAGTTGTACGTAGGAGAGGCCGACTGCCTTGAGGGGCATAAGCTTCTCTGCGACTCTCCTGGCAATAGGTTCCTTTTGTGACGAAAAAAAGTTAATTGCTTCATCTACACTCATGTTAAGAACATCATTTATGTTTTTGTCCTTAAATCTGACCTCAAGTATATCTTGTTTGAATCTTTTTCCACCGCATGATTCACAAACCATCTGGACATCTGCCATAAATTGCATTTCAATTTTTATAACCCCCTCCCCCTGGCAATCTGGACACCGTCCACCCTCAATATTGAATGAAAAATGAGAGTGCCCGTAACCGTTTGCTTTTGCATAAGGTTGTTCAGAAAACAATTTCCTTATCTCGTCATAAACCTTAAGATATGTTGCGGGATTGGAACGTGTGGATTTGCCAATCGGATTCTGGTCTATGTATTCAACAGCCGTGATTTTGTTTATATCACCGGTTAAATCTTTGTGAGCCCCAGGCTTGTCACCAAACTGGTTAAGTCTTCTGTTTAGGGCCGGATACAAAATATCTCTAACAAGTGTCGATTTTCCGGAACCACTTACTCCGGTTACAGCTGTCAATGCCTTTAAAGGAAATTTAACATTGATGCATTTGAGATTGTGCTCGACTGCACAATTCACCTCAACAAAACTGTTCCAGCTTCTCCGCTCAAAAGGAAGTTCAATCTTCTCGTGGCCAGATAAGAAAGCCAATGTCTGGCTCCTTCCACACTCCTCCTTTGTAAAGTTATCACTGATTGTACCCTGATAAACAAGTTCTCCACCATAATTCCCTGCAAAAGGACCAATGTCAATGAGTTGGTCAGATGCTCTGATTATCTCTTCGTCATGCTCTACTATAAGAACGCTGTTTCCAAGGTCTCTCAATTTTTTCAATACTGCTATCAGTCTTTGAGTATCTCTGGGATGAAGGCCTATACTCGGCTCATCCAGAATGTAGAGTGACCCCACAAGACTGCTGCCTATTGAGTTTACAAGGTTTATCCGCTGACTCTCTCCACCGCTCAAAGTGTTTGATGGCCTGTTAAGTGTAAGGTATGAGAGACCTACATCCACCATACAACCAAGCCTGTTTACAAGCTCCTTGAGCACCCTGGATGCGATTGTCCGGTCATAGTCCGACAGTTCAATACTTTTAATGGCTGAGAATAGATCCTCAATACTCATATCAAGCAAGTCACTTATTGTCCTACCTGCCACCTGAACATACAAAGCCTCTTTCCGTAACCTTTTACCCTGACATCCCGGACATGCTGTCTTGCCTGAATATCTGCTCATCAGATAACGATACTGTATCTTATATTTGTTTGCCTCAATTATTTTAAAGAATTCGTTAAGACCTGTAAAATATTCGTTTCCGCTCCAAAGCAACATCTTTTGTTCTGATGATAGTTCGTAGAAAGGCCGATGAATGGGAAAATTAAATTTGCCGGCAGAGAGTATAAATTCATTGTAGAAGGTTTTCATAGTATCTCCCCTCCAGCAGGCAATCGCCTCCTGATATACAGAGAGAGTGGGATCAGGTACCACAAGACTCTCATCTATTCCTAAAATCCTTCCATATCCGGAACATACAGGGCACGCTCCAATCGGATTATTAAAGCTGAACATCAGTTCTGACGGCTCGTCAAACTCAATGCCATCTGCCTCAAAAAGTGTGGAAAACACCTTGGGCAACTCCCCCTTTATGCCATTTGAAATGAGAACTACTCCCCTTTCTGTGCCAAGTCCCCTTCCTACTTGAGAAGCTGTCTGCAAAGAATCCATCAACCGGTTCCTCTCGTCCTCGCTGTCCTCAAGTAATACCCTATCAACTAAAAGGTAAACAGGATTATCTGTTTCAAACTCTCTGTTGAGTGCACTCTCAATCCGCACAATATCACCTTCTGAATATAGCCTTGTGAAACCCTCCTCTTTTAGAATCAGAAGTCTTTCTACCCTGGATTCCCTGTTTTCCCACCCCAAGGGAGCCAGAACATAAACGGCAGAACCGGGCGGAGATGAATAAATGTGCTTTAATATATCATTTACCGTATGTTTTCTGACCTCCTCGCCGCTTACAGGAGAGATTGTCTTTCCAATTCTGGCATACAGCAATCTGAGATAATCATAAATCTCTGTACTGGTACCTACCGTAGAGCGAGGATTACTTGTGTTCACTTTCTGCTCTATAGCAATAGCCGGCGGAATTCCAGTAATCTCATCTACATCTGGTTTGGTCATTCTGCCAAGAAACTGTCTGGCAAATGAGGAGAGACTCTCTACGAAGCGTCTTTGTCCCTCGGCAAATATCGTGTCAAAAGCAAGACTTGATTTGCCCGATCCGGAAATTCCTGAAATTACGACCATTTTGTCCCTCGGTATTTCTAGCGATATGTTTTTCAGGTTGTTTAATTTTGCCCCTTTTATGATGATTGAATTCTTATGCATTTGATGTTCTGGTTACAGACTTTACTCCTTTAATTTTTTTTATATTGAAAATCAGTTTGTCAAGGGCCTGATTGTTGGATATTGCCACCTGTATTTTTGCTTCAAACATCCCCTTCTGCTCTGAAATTGAGAAAAACCGGAGAGAGATCGAGAGCATATTGATAATCTCCATTATCTGTTGACTTAACCCTGCATCACCGTATGAACTAATTCTTAATGTTGTCTGAAAACTCTGACCTACAGAAGATTCTCTCCATCTTACCTTCTGTATTCTGTATGGGTAGCTGTCCATAAGTCTGGCTGCGTTCGGACATGTTATTCTGTGAATCTTCACCCCCTCCTTTATGGTGACAAATCCAAATACCTCGTCTCCCATAATTGGATTGCAGCATTTTGAAAGTTTGAATCCGACATTGTTCAGTTTATCGTCAATTATGAGATAGTCTGTACCGGTCAGCAGATTTTTCTGGAAGTTTCTTTGTTGGGCAACAGATGTTGGAATTCCCTCTTTAACCTCTGTCTGTAGTTCCTGCTTTTCCCTGTTTGACAGAAGTCCTTTAATATCCGAAATGTCAACCTGTGAATCTGCAAGAGCGGCAAAAAATTCATTTATCGTTTTATGTTTATAGTACTTGATCAGATAATTGAGAACCTCATCATTCAGTTCCATTTTCCAGTTTGTCATCCTTCGCTCGAGCAGCTCTTTGCCTGTCTGTGCTCTCTTGCCCTCTTCTTCCTTAATCTTCTGCTTAATCTTTGCTCTCGCTTTTGAAGAAACCACAAAATTCAGCCAGTCAGACGATGGCTTCTGATTCTTGTTGCTCATTATCTCGATAACATCTCCGGTCTTTAGTTTCTCTCTTATAGAAACCGGTTTACCGTTGATTTTGGCTCCTGCACATTTTAGTCCCAGGTTTGAATGTATGTCAAATGCAAAATCAAGAACACTCGATCCTGCCTGAAGTCTTCTCAAATCTCCATCGGGAGTGAAAACAAAAATTTCGTCAAGGACAAAATCAAGGAAACGGGGCTCCTGGCGCTTGTCTGTAGATTCAAGCAACCTCTTTACCCCATTCAGCCATACATTCAAGCCCTGGTCATTTTTTACCCCTTTATAGGCCCAGTGCGATGCATGTCCGTTTTCCGCTATATCATCCATCCTTCTTGTTCTAATCTGAACCTCTATCGTTTGTCCCTCCCTGGTATTAACCGTTGTATGTAGAGATTCATAACCGCTTGTTTTTGGGATAGTTATCCAGTCCCTAAGCCGATTTGTATCCGGCACATAATACTCGGTCACAAACGAGTAGACTCGCCAACAGAGATCCTTCTCCTGCTCATGTGCAGAATCTACAATTATCCTTATTGCAAAAATGTCAGCAACATCTTCAAAGGGAATCTGCTGTGACTGCATCTTTTTCCAGATTGAATAGGCTGTCTTAGTTCTGCTTTTGAGTATGTATTTAATATGAGCTTTCTTCAGGCTAAGCTCAATAGGCTTCACAAAAATATCCATTAGCCTCTTCCGGTCCTGCTCACCTGCCTTTAACTTGTTAGAAATAAGCCTGTATTGATCCGGATCGGTATGTTTAAACGACAGATCTTCAAGCTCGCTTTTAAGATTGTACATTCCCAGCTGGTGGGCAAGTGGGGCATATAGAAGAAGGGTCTCAGTAGCTTTTCTTATCTGGTTGGATTTTGTAAAATAATCCAGATTTCTCATAATCTCCAGTCTGTCTGCCAGCTTAATAAGACTGACACGTGGGTCACGAGAGTATGAGACAATCAATTTTCTGTAGTTATCGGACTGAAGACCTGTATCTTTTGGTTTTATCTCAGATATTTTATTCAGACTCTTTGCCATAGAGATAATTTCGTCGCTGAATTCCTTCCTTAATTCATCCAATCTGTTTGTGTCCGATCTGGTTGCCTCATGAAGGAACACAGCCACAACTGCGGAGGGCATCAGGCCAATTTCAAAAGCCACAATCTCAGCGACCGATACAACATGTTCAATAAAAGGAATCCCATTTCCTCTGGCAAGTCCCTTAAGAGAATCCGCAGCAATCTCAAATGATCGCGTGAGCCATCTCTCCTCATCTCCTATACAGCTCTTTAAAACTTTGTCCAGCTTTTCAGAAATCATATTCTATTTTTCCAAAAGTTTTCTTAGTGCATTCATCTCATCGCGGAATTTTGCCGCCATTATAAAGTCCAGATCATATGCAGCTCTCTCCATCTCTGTCTTTGCTGCAGCAATTGCCTCCTTAATCTGGTCCGGTTTGAGAAAAGCCATTACTGGGTCATTCAGAAGTGCACTGGTTGCTTCGCTCTCCTGCTGGAACTCTTTAACCCTGCCCATTACGTTTCTTATCTGTTTTTCAATCTGTGTAGGCTTTATATTGTTCTCTCTGTTGTACTCCTCCTGTTTCTTTCTTCTGCGGTCCGTCTCCTCTATAGTCCTTTGCATAGATCTGGTTATGTTGTCTGCATACATTATAACCCTTCCGTCAACATTTCTTGCTGCTCGTCCTGCAGTTTGGGTCAATGATCTTTCCGATCTGAGGAAACCCTCTTTATCAGCATCTAGTATTGCAACAAGTGATACCTGAGGCAGGTCAAGACCCTCTCTCAAAAGGTTTACTCCAATAAGGACATCAAACCTGCCAGCCTGAAAATCCTCCAGAATCTCGATACGTTCCATTGTATCAACGTCAGAGTGGATATACCTGCATCTTATGTCTATATGTGAAAAATACTTGTCCAGCTCCTCTGCCATCCTTTTAGTCAGAGTTGTTACAAGAACTCTCTCATCCTTAACCGCTCTTATCCTTATCTCCTCAAGCAGGTCGTCAATCTGATTCTTAGTGGGTCTTACTTCTATAGGAGGATCAAGCAATCCGGTTGGTCTCACTACTTGTTCAACAATCAATCCCTCGCATAAGTTCAGCTCATAGTCTGCAGGGGTGGCACTTACAAAGACTCTTTGCCCTAGAATATCCTCGAATTCGTTGAATTTAAGTGGTCTGTTGTCTGCAGCCGCCGGTAAGCGAAACCCATATTCAATGAGGGTCTCTTTCCTCGATCTGTCGCCACCATACATTGCTTTAACCTGAGAAACGGTAACATGACTCTCATCAATGAAAGTAAGGAAGTCCTTGGGAAAATAGTCGATAAGGCAAAAAGGTCTCATTCCCGGAGAACGTCCGTCAAAATAACGGGAGTAGTTTTCTATTCCCGGACAATACCCTATCTCCTTTATCATCTCAATATCGAATTCAACCCTCTGCTTTATCCGTTTTGCCTCCTGATGTTTTCCAATTTCCGCAAAGTAAGTAAACTGCTTCATCATATCATCCTGAATCTGAACTATAGCTGTCTTCATTCGCTCCTTTGTAGTGACGAAAATATTTGCGGGATATACTGCAATTTCCTTCAAATCTGTCAGATGTGCACCAGTAAACGGATCAAAAAGCTCAATGCTTTCTACTTGGTCCCCAAAAAATATTATCCTGCATGCAGTGTCAGAATAAGCAGGGAATATATCCACAGTATCTCCCTTGACCCTGAATGTCCCTCTTTTAAATTCCACTTCATTTCTGGAATAGAGACTGTCCACAAGTGAATAAAGAAGTTTGCTTCTGGATATCTTTGCGCCACTCTGGATGTTAATTGTATTTGCATGAAAGTCAGCTGGATTACCAATACCATAAAGACAAGAAACACTTGAAATTACAATTACGTCCCTTCTGCCCGATAATAATGCACTGGAGGCGGAAAGTCTCAACTTTTCTATCTCTTCGTTTATGCTCAAGTCCTTCTCTATGTATGTATCGGTCACAGGCATGTAAGCCTCCGGCTGATAATAATCGTAATATGAGACAAAGTACTCGACCGCATTATTTGGAAAAAAGGATTTAAACTCACCATAAAGCTGGGCCGCAAGAGTTTTATTGTGGCTCAGGATAAGCGTAGGCCTTTGCAGTCTTTCAATCACATTAGCCATGGTAAAGGTTTTACCTGAACCAGTCACACCAAGTAGTGTCACTGCATCTACCCCGCCGGAAACATGAGAGATAATCTGCTCTATTGCTTCTGGCTGGTCACCTGTCGGTTTATAATTAGACTTAAGTTCAAAATCCATTCAATAGTCCTGATTCTTTTATTTTGACCTTCTTACTTTCCGTAGATAGTCATTCAACCCTTTAGCAACATTTTTCATCATCTCCTTCTGGAACTTATCATCTACAATCTTTTCCTCGTCCGGTAATGAGCTCATGAACAGCGTTTCAACCAGAACTGAAGGATAGTATGCAGACGAGTTCAGCGAAAAATTGAAGTTACCAATCAAACCGAAGTTCTTTACATCCTCCATTGCAACAAGCCTTTTCAGGATTGTCTCTGCAAGGTCCCTGTATTCTATATGTTTGTAATATGTACTTGTTCCTCCGTTCACAAGCGGGTTTCCGCCAGCATTGCAATGGATTGATATAAGCAGGTCAATATTTTCTTTTTTAAATGTAGCCTGTCTCATAGGCATAGTAATGTCAGAATCGTCTGTTCTGCTTAAAACCACTTTTGCTCCTCTCTTCTCAAGCTCCGCCTTCAACATATATGCCATTGCAAGATTCTGCTCCTTCTCCTTATAACCGGCGGGGCTAACAGCTCCCGATGCCGGACCGCCATGACCTGCATCCACACCAATAACCATACCCTTAATAGTTGGTTTTGGCGAATGTTTTACAACTATATTCAGGCTGTTCCCGGTATAATCGATGGAATATCCCCAACTATATTTATGCTTCAGATTTATGATAACTCTGAAAACATCTGGTTGCACTTGCTGAAAATCCACGTAATCAATAGACTCCAGATTGAGATATTGTGTAATCCAGTTAGAATTACAGGCAGTGCCAAAAATATCAACCACAATCCTGTTTGGGTCGCGCTCCTGCTTAACAATATATGGCTGGCGCTGCTCCAGCGATACTGTCACTCTGTCTGCCTTGCCAATGTTTGAAACACTCCATGAGCCTGAAAGCGAAAATGGAGGCTTTGTTCCCGGATATGTTTTTTCAACATAATCCTTAGGAATAAAAGCATAGTTATTTTCAGATAGTTTCACCTTATAAAGGTTCGCAACAGAGTCCAACAGCTCCATTCTTATTCCATCTGAAATAAAATTAATCTTTGCACCTCCTAGCCTGTCCTGACCAGCCCCGTAATTCAGATATGCTCCCTTTTTGGTCACGACAACCGGGAATTTATAATCTCCTGCTTCAATACGGGTTATCCTCTGTTCAATTTTATAAAAAACGTTGAATTTTTCTTCGGTCTGGACACCAGCGGAGATTGCCCTTATAACAACAGCATTATCACCCTCTTTAAGGCTAATTTCACCTCCGAATGAGCCTGTTTTGTATTGCTTCACCTTGTTCCCGTTTATATAGACCTCAGACCCCGGATTTGTCACTCCCACAATCACATGAGAAGCACTTGTCACAGTGTCGGCATTACCTCTTACCACCTTGATAATGTTGGCATTCTGAGCGTGAATACTGATGACAGATGCTATATAGATTGCAATGGTCAGGACTAAGGAAATTTTAGTTTTCATGGCTTGATATTTGCTATTTAGGTTAAAACACAAATTTAGCTAAATTATGGAAAGTAATCAATCAAACAGGTTTATCTTTTTGGGTCTGTTCATAATGACAGGACTAATTGCGCTTGGCCTCTCTCTTAAAAGTGCAGTAACCTCTTTTAAATCATACGACAGAGTAGTAAGTGTGAAAGGACTCGCAGAGATGGAGGTACCGGCAAATAAAGTTATCTGGCCCATAGTATACAAAGAGATTGGAGATGACCTTTCTGTCTTGTATAAAACCATAAACGACAAAAACAAAATCATCTGAAATCCAGAGGAATTGATGATTCGGAAATTTCGGTATCTGCTCCTCAGATAATTGACCTGAATGCAGAGAGGTATCAGAGTCAGGTAAGCAGATACAGGTATAATGTAACAAGCATTCTTACTGTTACTTCAGAAAAAATCGACAAGGTTCGGGAGATAATAACCGGACAATCTGATATGTTGCAAAAGGGGGTAGCTATAAGCGCAGGAGATTTTGAATACAAAATCGAGTATATATACACTAAACTAAACGACATAAAACCTGTTATGATAGAGGAGGCAACCAAAAACGCACGTGCCTCTGCTGAGAAGTTTGCAAAAGATTCTGACAGTAAATTGGGGAAAATCAAAAGTGCCAATCAGGGACAGTTTTCTATCTCTGACAGGGATGCAAATACCCCATATATTAAAACAGTGCGTGTAGTAAGTACAATTGACTATTTATTAAGAGACTAACAAAAACAAAACAAAAATGGAAATTACAAATATTCATGCTCGTGAAATATTGGATTCACGTGGAAATCCAACTATAGAAGTAGATGTTCAACTTTTATCCGGAGCGTTCGGAAGAGCAGCTGTTCCGTCAGGAGCATCAACCGGTAGCAACGAAGCACTCGAACTCAGAGATGGTGACAAATCACGTTATCTTGGAAAAGGAGTTCTAAAAGCAGTAGAAAACGTTAATGAGATAATAGCACCTCAGATACTGGGTATGAGCGCCCTTAACCAACCACTTATAGATAAAACTCTTATAGAACTGGACGGTACCCCTACAAAATCCAAATTAGGTGCCAATGCAATCTTAGGTGTATCTCTGGCTGTAGCAAGAGCTGCTGCCAACTATCTTCAGATTCCACTTTACAGATATATTGGAGGCACAAATGCAGTAACCCTTCCTGTTCCAATGATGAACATTATAAATGGAGGTTCACATTCGGACGCCCCTATTGCATTTCAGGAATTCATGATACGTCCCGTGGGAGCTGTTAGCTTCAAAGAGGGACTTAGAATGGGTGCAGAAGTATTCCACAATCTAAAGAAGATTTTTCATGAAAGGGGCCTCAGTACTGCAGTCGGCGACGAAGGTGGCTTTGCTCCTACACTGAATGGAACAGATGATGCTTTGGAATCAATAATAGCAGCAATTAAAAAAGCTGGATATATACCCGGTAAAGATGTAACAATAGCTCTCGACTGTGCAGCTTCTGAGTTCTATAAAGATGGTATTTACGACTATAGCAAATTCGAAGGTGCAAACGGAGCAAAGAGAAACGCAACTGAACAGGTTGCTTTTCTTAAGTCACTTGTAGACAAATATCCTATAGATTCAATCGAAGATGGTATGGCTGAGGATGACTGGAGCGGATGGAAACTACTTACCGATGCATTAGGTTCAAAAATCCAGATTGTTGGTGACGATTTGTTTGTAACAAATGTTGAGTATCTAAAAAAAGGTATCGAGACTGGTTGTGCAAACTCAATCCTTATCAAGGTCAACCAGATTGGCACCCTTACAGAAACACTTAATGCTATTGAGCTTGCCCACCGTAAAAAATATACTTCAGTCACTTCCCACCGTTCCGGCGAAACAGAAGACTCTACAATTGCAGATATTGCAGTTGCCACAAATTCCGGTCAGATCAAAACCGGTTCATTGAGCCGCTCAGACAGGATCGCGAAGTACAACCAACTCCTGCGCATAGAAGAGGAACTCGGAGAACTTGCACAGTACGGCAGAAAGTAGGGTACAGGGGGACGCTTATTAATGTGCTAATGTGCTAATATGCTAATGTGCTAATGTGCTAATGTGCTAATGTGCTAATGTGCTAATGTGCTAATGTGCTAATATGCTA
>Ga0209417_1000864_pt1 | contig 62026 bp, 38 predicted proteins | sample RifGroF2_FD_184002 | JGI IMG/M metagenome (GOLD analysis project Ga0209417, IMG submission 184002) | Groundwater microbial communities from Rifle, Colorado, USA - Groundwater F2 (SPAdes) (version 2) | ecosystem: Environmental > Aquatic > Deep subsurface > Groundwater | place: Rifle, Colorado... | reverse complement strand
TTGATTATTTAAAAATATACGATGGACCGGATACCAGTTCGACATTAATAGGAACGTATTGCGGGACAAGTTTACCCCCGGTAATTACATCAACACATGCAACAGGAGGGATAACCTTTGTATGGCACTCCGATATCAGCATAACGGGTGCTGGTTGGGCAGCAGATATAGCTATGCTTGATGCTCGTCCAATTGCAGAAGCAGGTCTGAATTATACAGTATGTCCGGGAGTTGGCATACAGATAGGAGGCAACCCCACGGCAAGCGGAGGTAGCATTGGCGAGTATACCTATTTGTGGAGTCCTGCGACAGGATTAAGTTCAGCAAGTGAATCCAATCCGGTAGCTACGCTTACAGAAGCGCAGAAATATTATGTAGAAGTAACAAGCAGCAATAACTGTACATCATTAAAAGACAGTACAGAAATAACAATAAGCAGTGATACAAGCTCCTATTATGCAGCCCAGAGCAAGGCAGTATATTATGTAACAGGGGGCAAATTTTATGATAGGGGAGGAGTAAATGGGGGATATGTATATAACGAGATAGACACGCTAACCTTTTATCCCTGTGATACGACAAAATATGTGAATCTGAATTTTACATTTTTTGATTTGGAATACAGTTCCACATGCTCGTATGATTACATGAAGATTTACAACGGACCCACCACGGGTTCTCCTTTGATAGGAACCTGGTGTAGCAATCAGTTGTCGGGGAATATAGCCAGTACACATAGCACAGGCGCATTAACAATAGTTTTTGTCTCTGACTATATATTATCGGGAGATGGTTGGGAAGCAGATATAAGTTTGCATTGCAATCGTCCGACAGCGAACGCGGGTATTGATTATGGTATCTGTCAGGGAGGAGACAGCATCCAGATAGGTTCAGCATCACCTGCAAGCGGAGGTAGTGGTTCAGGCTATACCTATGTCTGGACACCTGTAACGGGATTGAGTAATCCGGCAGCTACAAGCCCGATGGCTTTACCTGTTTCAAGCACAAGTTTTGAGTTGGTGGTAACCGATGGAGAAGGATGTAGTTCTGCCCCCGCAGGAATGACGGTCTATGTGAACAATGAGAACGAGACTTATGCTACAAACCGGAATGGCGTTTACCATGTCTCAGGAGGCAAGTTTTATGACAGTGGAGGTTCGGGAAGTAGTTATGAGTATTATGAGCATTATTATACCACATTTTTACCCTGCAATCCTTATGATAAGATTAGTTTGGTGTTTAACAGTTTTGATTTGGAGTACAGTGCTACGTGTTCGTATGACTACATGAAGATATTTAACGGTTCGGATACAAATTCAACTTTACTTGGAATCTGGTGTGATACGATAGCTGATACGATACGTTCCACGCATAGCAGCGGAGCACTGACAGTATTGTTTCATAGTGATTACAGCATAACAGGAGATGGCTGGGATGCCGATATATTATCCACAGACCTGAGACCTGTAGCCCATGCAGGCAATGATACAAGTATTTGTGCAGGAGACAGCATTACCCTTGGCGCAGCCATAGCTGCCACAGGAGGCTCTGGAACAGGGTATACGTACCAGTGGACACCGTCAACAGGGCTGAATGCAGATACAGTATCAAATCCTGTAGCATCTCCAATTCAAACAACCACCTATTTATTGGTAGTTACAGACAGTAACGGCATACCATCGGTAAGCGATTCGGTTACGGTTTTTGTGAGTGGGGATAGTGTGGATTATTACGCTGAAAGAAATATGATTTATCATATTACCGATGGACAATTCTATGATAGTGGAAAATTAGAAAGCAGCTATAGCAACAATGAAAACCGTACTATAGTTTTTTATCCCTGTAATTCATTTCGAAAGATAAAAGCAGTTTTTAATGATTTTGATGTAAAAGAAGGTGATTTATTTAAAATATACGATGGTCCGGACATTGCGTCACCATTTTTAGGATCATTTAATATTAAAGATCCTTCAACCATAATATCTTCTCATGTTACTGGTGCCTTGACTTTTGTTTTTGAGAGTGATAGTATCAATACAGGATCAGGCTGGGATGTAACCTTATCAGGTGTATGTGATAATCCCATGGCTCATGCAGGACTGGATAAAAGTATTTGTCCGGGGAGTCAGGATACGATAGGAGCTCTGCCATCTGCTAGTGGTGGTTGGGGAGGATATACCTTTGTGTGGATACCGGGAACAGGGTTGAATGATTCAACAGCAGCTAACCCGATAGCCAGTCCCAGGCTGACAACTGAATACATGCTTGAAGTTACTGATACAGGCGGGTGTGTATCTGCAACCGATAAGATAACAGTATATGTAAGCAGCGATACAACAGAATATTATGGCAAAACGAACATGGTGCATCATGTAACCGGAGGAACTTTTTACGACAGTGGTGGCGAGAGTGGTAATTTTGGAATGGCAGAGCAATATGTAGTAACGTTTATGCCTTGTGATACAATGAAGCGTGTGGTATTAGATTTTAACGCATTTAATCTTGGAATAGACACTGTAAGCAAAACAAACTGGATGAAAATATATAATGGCTCCGGAATTTCATCCCCTCTTATAGGAACATATTACAATGATAGCAATCCTGGAATAATTTATTCCACAGATTCAACAGGAAGTCTTACTGTAGAATTCAGAAGTGATAAGGAGGATTTAGCAGCAGGATGGAAAGCTGAGATTCGGAGCGAATGTCATAATTTTCCTATTGCAAATGCTGGTTTAGATAAAAGTATTTGTTATGGTCAAAGCGATACTCTTGGGTGGAATCCAACAGCAACAGGTGGTGGTGGACTATATAATTATCATTGGATACCTTCATCCGGTTTAAATTTAGATTCCGTTTCCAATCCTATTGCTACTCCTGATATTACTACAAAATATTATTTAAATGTTATAGACCAGTGGGGGTGCAATGCTCCTATCGATTCTGTTGTGGTATTTGTTAGTAGTGACTCGACAAAATATTATGGAAATACAGATATGGTGTACCATGTAAGCGGAGGTACTTTTTATGATAGCGGAGGTAAAGAAGGGGATTATTCAAATAATGAAAACTATAGTTTGACATTCCTTCCTTGTGATAGTGCCCAAATTGTAAATATTAAATTCAATAAATTTTCCTTGGAAAAGGATGCAGATTGCAACTTTGAATCTTTAACTATTTATGATGGAATTAATACTAATAGCCCGATAATCGGTTTTTATTGTGGATTAAAAAGTCCGGGTATTATTACCCCTACGAATCCAGCTGGCGCACTAACAGTTGTTTTTAAATCTGACTCTTCTGTCATTGGAAAAGGATGGGAAGCGGATATTTTTATGTCTGACAAAAGATGTGTTGGAGTATCTGGGAATACAGTGTTAAGTAATCATGGGGATTCTTGCAATGCAGGTGCAACAACGTTAGAATTAATTAGCAATTCAGCATTATTTTCTCATTGGCAATATTCATATAATAATATTACCTATAATAATATCTATGGGGGAAATTTAAATCCTTTTGATACTATAATAAATAATACTACATATTTTCGGGCTGTTGTAATTTTAGATTCCATTGAATGTTATTCAACTTCTGATGTTTATTATGCAGGAAACAATTATTATGTAAATGATAATGCTGTTTCTGATGTTTTTTATACTACAGGTATTGGCAGTAATGATAATGACGGAAGAACACCTGCTACTCCTTTTGCTTCGGTTTCTTATATTATGGAAAATTTTGAAATTGGGCCTTGTGACAATATTTTTGCGGATGTATATAAGTTGCCGGGTTCTGGGTCAATAAATTATGACGACCCCTTACCATGCTCGGATAAAAATTGGGTTTATAATAAAGCTTTTAATAGTTCTGGAGGTGTGGCAGGGGCTTTAATTACTTTTATGGACTTATTGGGAAGGCCTCAGCAAACACAGGTATTAGATATTGAAAAAAACAATGTTCTTGCATCACAAATAATATTTGATGAATTTGGTAGAAATGTATTACAAACTTTGCAAGCTCCTATATTCACTACGACAGGAATAAGTTCCTTCAAAACAAATTTTATTCAAAATGCAGCAGGAAACAGCTACAATTATTTTGACTTTGACATGCTCACTATTGGACAAAATATTGGCAATATTAATAATCCTGAGCCTGTAAAACTTTCTGAGCAGGGTACATTAGGCTGGTATTATAGTAATGCAAACACAATGGAACCTTATACACCGGCTACATCATTCCCATATTCGAGGGTTGAATATTTCCCGGACTTGCTTGGTCGTGTAAAAAGAGTTTCACAGATCGGAAATAAATTTAAATTAGGCAGCGGTCATGAAACCAAAGTGTTCTACTTGAATGAAGGAGGCGAGCTTGCTTATGTATTTGGAACATATAAAAATGCTTTAAAAACTATATCAGTTGATCCTGATAATAAAACATTTGTTACCTATACTGATAATGCTGGCAAGCCTATTGCTTCTTGCAGAAGCGGGGTTAGTAGTAACACGAATATACAAACTGTGAGGCATTTAGTAAACAAATCTACAGGTTACACTGCCGTTATTCATTTACCTTCTCCAAGAAAACAAACACTTAAAATACCGCGAAAATCTTCTCATTTATGCCAGGGTGTAGATAATTTGCTATTTAGAATTTTTGACATAGATAATGAAAATAAAGAATTAGTTAGAGATGTTGATTTTTTAATAACAAATCCAACGACATTTCTTGGCGACAGAGATATTGCTTTTATTGGAAGTTATGCTTTACCGGATAGGGATTTATTTTTGAAATTTGATTTCTTTTTTAATTCCTCGGTTTGTTATACTGATGCAATGATTTATCCAGATATTGTTCTAAAATACGAATTAGATTATAGCGACTGGGCTTTGAATTATTATGATGATATTACAGGAGAACTTATAAAGACGGTACCTCCTGCGGGTGTTGATTATGGGGTACCATTTCTTGAAACATATAATATTGATGGAAGCGGTGAAGATTATGGAGCTTACATAGCCTATGTTACAGAACCACCAACCCCCTTTCAATATAATCAGGCTGACGCAGGAAGTTTTTTAACAAATACGGATATACCAATATTCTTTTTAAGTAATGAAATTGCTTCAAATTACGGTATGCCCTTGCTAAACAATAAACCTTTTAACCAAACTGCTGATAAGGATAATTTTAATCAGTCTTTGGTGTTTAATATTCAAATTTATGGGAAAAATGCCTATGCCCCAAATGAAGCAACCGGCAACTTTTGTGGTTACGATTATAATCAGTTAGATGATGTGTCAATTGAAGGTATTCATTCAAAGCCTTTGTTTGTTAATACTTCTACATGGGAGCAGGAACAATGGATCACGAAGAGTATATACGACCCATGTCTGGATCTCTTTCACTGCACTAATAACGTGCAAGATTGTGGCGAAACATCTATTAATCAGGGTGGGGATTGTATTTTATGTACTTATCCGGGAGGTCATTGCTTTAATGGTTTACAGGATTGCGGTGAAACAGGTGTTGATGAAGGAGGAAATTGCCCACCTACACCTGACCCTGATGTTATAACAGAACAAAGCCAAATAGCAGCAAAGTACAGGTACACGATATTAATTCAGGGTTCATCAACAGTGAGCGGGACTCCTGACATTGGGGTAGAAAATTACAACCGAACTCTTACTTTCGAAGCTGTTTTATACCGAAATCCGAACTGCCATCTGAATTGGGATCAAAGCACACTGTCAATGCTATCTGCCGAATTTAACAATTACCAAATGCAAAATCTTGACAAATTTGAAATTTTTGTTGAATCCATTGCTTATCAGTTTCCGGGAAGTAACATCTGGACTGAAATACCCAATAATCCAATAAATAATTATTTACATGATTTTGCCAGGTCGTTAAATTTCAAAATAAGTTACCATTATAAAAGAGATCCTATTGCTATACCCTCATTTAGCCACAGTATGGTGACAGAGTTTGAGTACAATAATATGAGAAAGTTGGTTGCCATAACAACTCCTGATGAAGGCAAAGATGAATTTGTTTATACTACCAAAGGTAATGTGAGGTTTTCTCAAAATGCAGAGCAAAAATTACATAATCGTTTTACTTATTTTAATTACGATAAGCTGGGCAGGTTGACAGAAACAGGAGAATATGACCCAACTGGTTCTGCTAGCCCAATTGTTTTTGTTGCTGAAAAAACTTTCGATCAGGTTTATCCAACCGGTAGCACACATCAAATAAAAGATAACCCTTTTTCATTTTCTCAACCTAACGCAGACGGCCTCGATGATAACTTTTGCAAAGGAAATTCTTTTTATTTTTACGACAAGCCCGAAGAAAATCCTACCGGGGTCATCGGATTTCAAACACTCACTTCTCTTTTTCCAACATTATATAAACAACGGTTTCTTGCCGGAAGACTTTCAAAAACATGGAACAACGAAGTTGTAACATGGTATAGTTATGATGATGCCGGTAGGATAGAATGGACTGTTCAGTACTACATGAACATGGGAACATTACCTTCGGAAAAAACAAAAACAATACACTACGAATACGACTTTTTTGGAAATGTAACAAATGTCATTTATCAAAAAAACAAACCTACTGAGTATTTTGAACATATTTATACATATGATGCAAATAGTAAGCTAAAAAGTGTTGTTACCAGAAATTTCACACAGTTTAATTCTTCCGGAGCCAAGAGTATAAGCAATGATGGTTCTATATCAAATATTTTTACAGAACATATAAAAGAACAAGCAGAATATGAATATTATTTACATGGTCCCTTAAAAAGAGTAGAACTTGCGGGTAATTTACAGGGGATAGATTATGTATATACTGAAAATGGCTGGTTAAAATCTATTAATCATCCAGGGTTGAATTCTGTTTCTCTTTCTAGTAACCCTGTTGATCCGGGAGCCGATGGTTTCACGGGTAGCCAGAATATGTTTTTCCACCCTGATGTGTTTGGTATGTCTATAGATTATTTCAAAGACGATTATAAAAAAACCATTGGACAGAATTTACACAACAGGGGAACTTACATTGGGTATGGAAATAATACAGGAGATATTTTCTCCGGTAATGTAAAATCTGCAAGATGGAATATCAGAAACCAGCAAACTGTTACTCCTCTTAGCCCCGGCGATGACCAATGGGTATACTATTACAACTATAATTATAGGAACCATTTGCAGAATGCAATTTTTAACTCTACATTTTCTGATTTAACACAAAACGGAGATGTGGAAAATATTCCTGACATTAATCCCCAGGACATAACGATGAGGCTTGCAGATATTGAAAATGCATTGGAAATACTTGTTAATGAAAAAGGGCTTTCTCCTTGTTATACAACTATAATGGGGAATTGTATTACGAATATGGAACAACTTGATTCATTGAATAGTGATTCTCTAATTATTATTGCATCTGCAATTATTGGAACGATGAAACAGGAAGCGGATAAAATAGACGCTCAGATGAAAAATATTATTATGGCTTCCCGCATTGCAACAGGAGATACTATTGCTATTCCCGATAGTATTTTCTTTGTTCAGGAAGTAAATAATATAAAAATTGCATTAACTTTGATGCAGCAGGTAAATGCTATGCGAAACAGTGTTGCCCCATATAATAACAACCTAACAAATCTGATGCCCTATAATGAGCACCAGATTATGTATGACTTAAATGGGAATCTTACTTCCCTCTCTCGTAACGGGTACGATGGATCTGCTTTAGGTTTCCCTGCGGCCACATTGCCTATGGATGTTCTGAATTACAATTATCAGGCGAATACCAACAAGCTCATTAATGTTGCAGATTTGAATTCGGTCTCTAATGGCTACCCGGATATTAAACCCGGGCAATTGCAAAATAACTATACTTACAATTTATCCGGACAGATGATAGGAAATGAAGTTGAGGATAAATATTTTAAATACACCCATTTTGGATTGATGGAGGGAGTATATTCCTCAGAGCTCGAGCAAAATATCAGAATGAAATTTGCGTATAATGAAAGCGGATACAAAATAAAAACAAAAGATTATGGCTTAAGCACAGAAACATGGCTTGTGCGCGACGCAGCAGGCAATGTGCTATGTATCTACGAAAAACCATTTAATGGAACATTACAGCTAAAAGAAATTCCTGTTTATGGAGCTTCAAGGCTGGGTGTTTTTGAAAAACAGGCAAACAGGTTTAATTATGAACTAACAGACCATACAGGTAATGTTCGTGCAGTTGTAACAGATCAAAATGGGAATCTGGAAATGCTTGCCTGCAACGATTATTACCCCTATGGCATGGAAATGCCCGGCAGAGGTTTTGTTGCCAGCCAGCTTTCGGGTAGTTACAGGTTTGGTATGCAGGGCCAGGAAAAACTTTTTGGCTCCTCTGTTATCTCTTTTAACCTGCGAACTTATGATGCACGCCTGGGTCGCTGGATGCAAACCGACCCCTATGGACAGCATTTTAGCCCTTACCTTGCTTTTAGCAATAACCCTGTTAGTTTTATTGACCCCACCGGAGGTACAGATTATATGATTGATGGGGTACCAGTAAGTGGTTTCTTTTTCTTTCATTATGCGAATAACAATACAGATAATATTAATACTCCGACTGGCACTGATGTTCGTTTTTTCAAGATAATAATAGTAAAATGTGGCAGCCTAAATATGGAAAAGAATGGAAAGCTGCAATTTATAAAGAATCTATAGGGAATTGGACTGCAAATTATATAAATCCTTGGACTGGGACTCTTTTTTCTGATGTAGGGTTTAATGTACAAGAATTCTCAAGACCCTGGTCCGAGTTTATGATTCTTGGATCTTATAAAGATTTTCCGGTTAAAAGTAAAAATCAAAATAATAAAAGACTACCCTACTTATTCTCACCTTTGGAGGCTAATTTACCTGTTTGGGGCGCTTGTTTAGAAGCTGGAGCAGCATGGAACAATGGGGATCCCTTCTATGCTACTGGATGGGCTCTAACTGGGCTTGCCGAAGCTCTAACATTTGGACTATCCTCTGAATTGGCTGGGTTAAAAAATGGAGCAAGTTATGTTAATTCAACACCAAAGGTGTTAGATGCTTTAGCCGCTAAGACGAGTACATCGTTGGTGGAGACCGCAAGCGGAATTTTAAAACCGGGTGGAAACATTATTGGCAAAGCAGGGTCTAATGCTTCAATACGTGAACTTTCAGGCGGTATAGAAGCAGCACAAAGTTATTGGAATAGATTAGTTACAAGTGGAGCGAAGCCAGTATTAGGTTCAAGTTATAAGGGTACACTAATGCAATTGCCTAATGGAGGCACTATCGGTTTTAGGACGATAATGAGCCGAAGCTCAGGTACGGCAGCTACTATTGATGTAAATATTCCAGGTTTATTTCAAGGCAAATTAAAATTCAATCCATAATGATTAATAATTTAAAAGAGATTATTAGCCATTCAATGGCTTTTATCGAAGATGATTTCACTGAACTTTGGGTAGTAGTAAATAAAATTTATGAAGAAAACCCTGAATTAAGTTTTAGTGAACTTATTGAAGCAACAAAAATTGTCTTAAAAGAATTAATTGAAGGATATAATGTGAAATTATTGGATGAAGAAACACAACAACCAACTGATTTTGACAGTAGTGTTATTATTAATATTGTGGAAAAACGATTAAAAGAGTTAAACCAATTACCAACTATCGGTGATGGTATTTGGTTTACTATGTAAGCAAAGCCCTGATAAAACTCAGCGTTTTGGAGGATAATGGACAAGCTATGGGAAACTTGTAACTTTTTGGGACTAAATATGAATGCAAAAGAGATAAAAAAAAACATAAAGAAGAAAAATTTCCTTCATTTCCAGATAATGATGATTTTACAAACTGGGTTGAAGAACTCACAGGCTTTGATGGTTGTTATTATGGTCTAGCTACTTTAATTTTAGAAGGAGAGAAAAGCCTTATGATGCTAATTTAATTCAAAAAATGAAAAAAGGTTATTTAAGTTTAGGAATTTAGATAATGATAAGGAAGTTTATAGAGAGTGTGAGGAATTTTTAATTCCTTAGATGTTAAAGTAAAACTGATAGAAAAACAAAGCCCGGTTTAGTTGACTTTTACACAATAATAAATTTTGATAACATGAAGTATTTATACATATCTGTAATATTAATGGTAAGCTTGAGCACGAATGCTCAAACGCAAATGGCAAAAGACACATTAGCTATAAATAATGTGAAGGCAATAAACTGGGTTAGCAATAAAATGTTTCGTGGCGCCACGGACTCCGGCTACGAAGTTCCTGTCGGTTCCGGAAAACATTCTTTGTTCTCGCATTCCCTTTGGATTGGTGGGCTTGATGATAATGATTCCCTGCACCTTTCGGCACACAGGTATTTAATGACAGGGCAGGATTTTTATCCCGGACCGCTAACCCTTAACTATGGTTCAACTACAAGTGATGTTAGCAACAGTTTTAATCGTTTATGGAAACTAAAAAAAACAGAGGTCGAGGAGTTTCAGTACAGGTGGAGCAATGGTCTGCTTGGTTTCCCTTATGTAATTCCGGAGGCAATAACCAACTGGCCTGCTCATGGCCCTGCAGGTGGATACAGTGCAGACCTTGCGCCTTTTTTTGATTTCAACAATGATGGATCATACAACATTATTGATGGCGACTTTCCATTGATTAAAGGAGATGAAATGCTTTGGTGGGTTTTTAATGATAATACAAATGTGCATACAGAGACTGGTGGAAATCCGCTTAAACTTGAAATCCACTGCTCAGCCTATGCTTATAATTGCGACACGCTTACATCATCAGATAATCTGGTTTTAAATAATACAACATTTTTAGAATATAAAATATATAACAGGTCTTCTGCTAATTACCATAACACATTTCTTGGCTTGTTTACAGATGGGGATCTGGGGTATGGCAATGATGATTTCATTGGCTTTAATCTGAAAAACAATTCTTACTTTTTTTATAATGGTTATGCAACTGATGGAAGCGGTCAACCTTCTGCTTATGGCACAAATCCCCCGGCTATTTCAGTTACATTGCTAAATAGTGCTATAAGAAAACAGGCTAATGGTATTGACGATTTAACAAGTTGGGATAATAATGGAAATTTATCATGCACCAATGGTTACAGGTATGATTCAGTAAGTGGGCAGTATCAAAATGTTGGGGCAGGAGATGTTTTAAATGGCAATATTAATGGGTTTAACTATGGCGATGGTATTATTGATAATGAGTGTATGGGTTTTACCCGTTTTATGTATTTAAATAATGGGTCATGCAACGATGCATGCGATCCAATAACACCACCACAATATTATAATTATTTGCAGGGGAAATGGAAAAATGGGAATTTGTTAACTTATGGGCTTCATGGTTTAACTAATCCCGGCACAACAGCCCGTTTTGCTTTCCCGGGAATTTCTGATCCGTGTAACTATGGTACTGGAGGCATAATTCATCCTCCTGTAATAACTCCTTCTTTGGGGTGGAGCGAAAAAGGAGAAAATCGTATCCCGAACGACAGAAGAGGAGTAGCATCTATTGGTCCCTTTGATTTATATTCCGGACAAGAAATTTCTGTCGAATTGGCTTTTGTATGGTCAAGAACAACACCGGAAGCTAATGTGTTGGATAAATTAAATCAGGATATTGAGACAATACGTCAATGGTATAAAACAAACAGTTTTCCAAGTTGCGAACATTATAACAGTATTAATGCTCCATTATTAGCAACTGGGGAGATAAAGCTTTTCCCAAATCCAACACAAAAAAGTATTACAATACAAGGTTCATGGGCAGATAAAGAAACAAAATTTCAGATTTTTGACTTAAGAGGGGTTCAGTTATGCTCAGGTTCTTTGGTGCTAAATTCTGAAGATATTAATTTAAGCTATTTGCAGGCTGGAGTTTATTTTATTAAAATCACAAATAGCAAAACTACAAGTACTATTAAATTTATTAAAAATAATTAAAAACAACAACTATGGTTAAGGGTTTAAATTTTTTATTCATACTTGTTTTTTATGTTACGTCCTCGTCAGTAACTTTAGCACAGAATGCCGGTGTCGCTCAGGAGTTGGTCAATTATATTGATCAGTTTACTGGAAACTTCAGATACAATGTTCCACTGATGAATATTTCAGGGTCTAATGGAGAAAACATACCCCTTGTTGTTAATTATAACGCAGGAATATCAACAAATCAACCTGCCTCATGGGTTGGTTTGGGATGGGATTTAGATATTGGGGAAATAAAAAGAACAGTAAATGGCTTCCCTGATGATTGGAATGGACAAATTATCACATCAAAGAAAACAGGTTCTTCAAGCGAAATAAAACAATGCTATGGTCCCTTGTATTTCTCAAATTTTCAGAATGCAACTGGTCCAAGGTTGATGGATGTTTATCAATCTGAAAAGGGTTGTGCAGAAAAAGGCTCACCATTTGAATTTCCTGATTACGATGCATACTCAGTAAGTGGTCCTGGCATATCTGGTGAAATGAGCCCTCATTTATTTGATTATGCAACGATAGTTCATGATGGAGTTTCCGATAATTTATATACAAAGCTTTTTACAAAAAGAGCTCAGTTTCGTCTTAAAGCAGAACCGGGTGTAAAAATTGCAAGTCCTGTTCTGCCAAATTGGACAGGAAATGTTTCGTATTTAAGAGGTCCTAATTACGTTGAGACAGATTACACCAGTAATTGTCCAACAGATGATACAAAGCTTATTTCCGGAAATTATATAGAATATTTCACTAATAATGAAATAGCAAATCTTACAGTGGGAAAATTAATTGTCCCGCCCTCCTCAGAGTTTAACAGAAGTGGATTGGGCGGCGATGACATAGGTGCTTTTAAAATTACAAACACAGCAGGTTTTACTTACCATTACAGCCTGCCTGTATATGTATTAAAAGAGCGATTTTTTACATATTGGGACGAGGGAGGTGTTATGAAATACAGTGCAGAGTATTTACCGGCTTATGTAACATCATGGAAATTAGTTGCAGTAACAGGCCCTGATTTTATAGACAAAAACTCAAATAATTATCCAGATGTGGGTGATGCTGGATTTTGGATAACCTATCATTATTCAAAATGGACTGATAATTTTAATTGGCGTAATCCATTTTATGGAGGGAGTTTTGATTTATACAATAAAAAAAATATTACACAATTTTATCGTTTTGGAAGGTTGCAGGACAATTATTTTTCTTCATACAGTTCTGTTGATGGTATCTCTGAATTATATTATATTGAACAAATAAAAACTGCAGATGAAACTGCTGTATTCATCAAAGATGTCAGATTGGATGAACACAGTGCTAATCAGGCAAGAATACCAAAGTTGTTATTAAAAAATATTCTTTTATTTAATACAAAGGATTTTTCAACAAGCCTTATTAATAAAATGTCTTTAACATCAACAGCTTTTAGTTCTTTGCCAACAACTCAGGTATATGGAGTTAATGCATATCTTGCGAATGAAACGGCAATTAATAATTTGTGTAAAAAGAACATTTCATTCAACTACAATTATAGCCTAAGTAAAAATTTATACAATAACATAAACTATAGTAATTGTTCAAGTCCAGATCCACAACAGTACTATTTTAATCCGGATGTTTCATTGGATGCTATGAATTATAGTGATCACTATAATTTTGTGAAAAGAAATAACTTTGCCTGTGAATCAACAAACACAAATAGCGGTAAAATAACTTTACTTAGTATTACCACATATGATAGGATGAAAACCCAGATAAATCCGGATATTAATTTTGAATATGCAGCAGACAACCATAATCCATTTTATAATCACGAACAACATGATTTTTTTGGTTATTATAAGAAAAATTATAATCCTGCATATAAGGGTAGATATTTAATAGATGACGATAAAGATTTTATAGATTGCTGGTCACTTAAAAAAATAGTTACACCTATTGGTGGAGTCATTGAAGTGGATTATGAATCGGATGTATACAACAAAGTTACTTATGAATCAAGTGGTTCGAAATTGGCTTTTCCCAAAAGAATTTTGCCCATAAAAACTGTAGTCAAGGATGGCAATTACATAAATATGACATTCCAAGATCCAGAAGATTATAATCTTATTCAAAATTGTCTTACATCTGAAAATATAATTGCAAATAATATTAATATTCAGATTTGTTGTAATTCTTATTTCCACGATAACAATGCGCACTCGAATGGAGGAATTGCAACTTTACCAAATGGTATTGTAAGATATAACTGGCAAAATCCAGCTACAGATTTTAGTGATTGTACAGGTAATTTACCATTTAACGGTACAAATTTCATGTATTTTTATATAAATTCTGCAAATGGAGGAGGCTTACGTGTGAAGAATATTTCAATTTCTGAACCAACATCAGGCGAAAAATATAAATTGTCTTTATCCTATGAAGATGGGGTATTAACTACAGAACCAGACAGGTTTGGTCCAATTTATTTTGGGTCAGCTAAATATTTAAATAAAAACAGAAGCGTCAACGACAGGCATGCACTTCCACCTATGGTTGCATACTCAAAGGTAAAAGTAAATTCCTTTGGTGATAATGGTAATCTTCTCGGATCGGTTGTTACAAAATTTGAGAATAATTGTAATTTAGAACCATCGTTATCAACAACATTTGGTTTTTCAACACTTAATCCGACTTCAATAACATCTTCTGAATTTTATACTGTTACAAATGACTCAAAATATGGATTAATACAAGAAATATCTAGCTTTAACAATAAAAACTCATTGGTGTCAAAAATTAAATATGAATATGCCACATATGAAGAGCAGGGCAGATTAGAAGAAATTTTTTACAGAAACTTTTCTGGCACTGCGTCCATGCCAATAATGTTATATCCGAATACTATATATCAGCAAATTGCAATGCAGGTTTTTGATATTAGTTCTCACGGTTTTTTCAAAAAAATTATATTAACTCCCTATTTAAAGAGAATTGTAAATAGTATTGACAACACAACAATAATCTTTGAGGTTAATAAATTGGATGTACTTTCAGGTGAGCCTGTTGAAACAACTATTATTGATCCCACGCAAAAAGCAATTTATAAAACAGTGCAAACTCCTGCTTATTTAGAATATGGTGCATTAGGTCCAAAGTGCATAAATAATGATAATCTGAATAAATTATCCCCAACAAGTTTAATAAAAAAATATTCAATTGTTAATGGTAACCAAAATCTTATTGATGGTAGTTATACTACATGGACAAATAGCATCAATGTTAGTAAGGTATATGGTGGTCAAAATATAATTGATAATATTACTGGGGCTAATTGGTTTCCTTATAAAAGTTTTATTTTTAATGGCGCTCCTGATTATACAAATTGGTTGAAAATATCAGAAAACACGTTATACAATGAAAAAATAATTCCAGTTGAGACTAAAGCTATTGGAGATTCTTATTCTTCTGTCAAATATAGTTATGACAATAAATTCAAGATTGCGGAAATTTCTAATTGTAATTACATCAGCTTCGCTTTTTCTGGGTTTGAAAATAAAATTGATAGAGGTAGTGTTTTTGATTTTGAAGGTGGATTTCTTGGAAATTCTGCTCATGAATTGATAGGTAGCTCTTTTATTCATAATGGAAATTCAATAATTCCTCATTCAGGAGAATTTTGTTTAAGGGTTCCCGGATCGAGTACATATAGCCCGGGCTTTACAGCAAAACACGATCCTTCTACACCCCATGTTTTAGATAGAGGGAGAACTTATAGAGCCTCTGTATGGGTAAACAAGTATAGTTCACTAACTGTAAGCCTTTGCGCTAGCTTAAATGGATCTCATTCAGGAGGTGGTTCTATTGATGTATTTCGTAGTAAATCTATCAATAATGCTGATTTAACAATAGGAGACTGGAAATTATTGACAATTGAAATTGATGTTCCAGAAGATTACGTTTCACAGAACTATGGAACAAACGATCTCAGGTTTTATGTTTCCGGAAATGAAGACTTTTTTATTGATGATTTTCGGGTTCATCCAATAGATGCACCAATGAAAACATTTGTTTATGACAAATCAACAGATTTGTTAATCTCAGAATTAAACAACGATAATTTGGCTACTTTTTATATATATGATGCAGCATCAAGATTGATAGAAACTAAGATTGAAAGCTTAAATTCTAGTACGATAGGAAGTATAAAAACGATATCAATGAATAAATTTCATTATGCTCGTTTACCTTAATAAAGTGAATGAATTTACATCATCCACGATAAAACGGGATAAACTTTCCGACCTGCCCTGCATAAGCAGGGATATCCGAAAAAGCGCACAAAACAAAAGAGGCTGCCAATAATTTCTGGCAGCCTCTTTTGTTTGCAAATAAAATATTCTTATTGATATGTTATATCAAAAGTACTGTTGGCTAGTTTAGCCATTGTTTCCATTGTTTGTGTTAATGGGTAATAAACCTCTCATGTATGCCCAAAATATAATTGGATGATATTTTTTTTTGCCATAAAACATTTTTCAGCTAAAAAAGTATAGCACACTGAAATATTGTTTCAGTATAAAAAATTATTTATCTTTACAAAATAGATTTTGGTGATTGGGGGAAAAGGCTTTTGATGATATATTGCATCCGGGGTAAAGAGAAAATTGTAAATGATATAAGGTTAAAAAATTACAGCATGAGAAGTCTATTAAGAAGAAGAGAGAAAAATATAATCAACTTCTAAATTATAAGGTTTGATCATGTGCCACTGCTGCACTTCTAATCGCACCATACTGGAATTGAATCTACAGAAGAAGCCTTTCATGTACTAAATCAGATTATTCAAGTAATATTTTGTTGCAATAATTTCCTTTACCAGTTTGAAGCATAATAATATAAACACCCGGTATAAATTCGCTTGTATTGATTGTAACTTTGTCAGATTCTGTGTTAATTATTTTTAAAAGTCTTCCTGTTATATGATATAGTGATATGGTTTCAAGTCTTTCTGCTTCTATAGTAATTTGACCTTTTCCAGGATTTGGATAGATGAGAAAATTTGAACCTGAAAATTCATTTGTTTCAGCTTTAGTAAGAGTATTATCATTCACTTTTAGCAGAAAAGCATTGTAAATATTTGTTCCCTGTAATGTTTGTCCTGAAACATAAATTCCTTTGTTTGTATCCATTGTACTTCCAAATGAAGTAATATTTGTCGTATTTGAGCCTGCATTTAACCACATCTCTGAGCCTGTTGAAGAATATTTAATAAGAAACATACGAGTATTGCTGTAGGAGCTAGATGATAATGACCCAAAATGTGCACTTCCACAAAAATTACCAGTAAGATAAATATTGTTGTTATTGTCAAATAAAATAGAGGTTGGTTCTTCTATAAAAGTTAAATCTCCTCCACCAGATTTAATCCATTGCTCTGTTCCGGCTGTAGTGTATTTGGCAAGAAATACATCTGTTTGATAGTTTGCTGTCGCTGTTAATGAGCCGAAAGTTGCTGACTGATAAAAGAATCCTGCAACTACAATATTTCCGGTAAGATCAAATTTTATTTCTCTTCCACAATCATTATTGATTCCGCCTGCACTTTTCATCCATAAAATTGTACCATTCGGGTCAAATTTAGCTATAAAAACATCTGTAGAACCAAGAGAATTTATAGTCCCTGCTGTGTTTGTAATACTATTTTTAAAGCTTCCAGTGATAACAATATTATTTGAAGCATCAGCGGCAATTCCATAACCTTCGTCTGACCCAGTACCTCCGAATTTTTGTGCCCATTGAGCATTCCCGGCAGAATCAAATTTAGCGATAAAAACATCGAAATTACTGGTTGAGTTGGTATTTAATTGTATTGTATCAAATAATATAGTAGAGTTGAACCAGCCTGTCATAAGAATATTACTGCTGTTATCAATAAAAATATCAAAAACTCTGTCGTTGTTTTGCCCGCCAATTTTTTTTACCCAAACAGGATTTCCTTCCTGATTCATTTTCATTAGTATGATATCTTCGCCGTAGGAGGTAGTATTTGTGTAGGATGTGCCAAAGAATTCTGCAGTTCCTGAATAATACATACTGGCATATATGTAACCATCTTTTGTTTTTAGATTATAAAGAAAAGTATTGGTGCCAATTCTTTTCACCCATATTAATGCTCCGTTTGTATTATATTTTGCAAGAAATGTTCCGTATTCTGTAATTGTATCAGGATTTGCACCTGTCGAGTTAAAAATCGTTCCTTCCATACCCATTGCACTTCCTATAAAATAAATATATCCGTTGCAAAAAATCGTATTGCATGTTGGCGCAGAAGAAGAATTCATTTTAGCAAGTTCCTGCCATGCTACTTGTTGTGCATTAATTTCTATTGCTATACACACTAACAGAATAAAAGTAAAATTTTTCATAATTTATTGATGTTTATTGTTAATCTAAATTGCAAGATAATAATTTCAAGAATCAAAAACACTTCAAAAATCAAAATATCTTTGTAATTTATTTTCTGTGATTACTGAAATAATATATAATTCTCTATAAATCAAAGCCATAAGCATTTTTCAATTAAAATTATTTTGTCAAATAATTAACATTATGTTAAATAGGTGCGTTTAACAAACTTATTTCTAATGGTTTACAACTAAAGTAAAAGCTAAGCCTAAAGTTTCAAGCCCTCCAATCCATCTGCCTTTGCGGGCAAATTTATTTTTTCCATTCTTCCTTCTCTCCTAATGCATGACCTATAAAATGTCCAACATTGATACCTAATAAAGTCCAAAATATTTTAGCCCCAACCTTCATAATTTCTATTTAAAATTGTAAATAATTCTTTGGCGATCTTCATTTTCCTTTTCATTCTTATGATAAAGTTCTATGAAAGTTATTTTTTTTTCTTCGATAAAGTGTGCGTAAATTAATCGTAATCCGGAATTTACACCGCGACCTTTTAATGATTTACAAGCAATCTTTTTAACTTTTATAATACATGTTTCTATATTTAGATTATCTAACCGAAAACTAAAAGGTGGTCTTTCATCAGGAAAAGTAGCAAGAACTTTTTTAACGACATCCAGATCATCATTTAGTGTTCGGTATTTTTTTAAAAGGTTTTTCAAATCCTTTTTAAATTCAGCTAATTCTTCAAAGTTCATTGTTCCTCAATTTCGTCTCCATAGTTTCTTACAGAAAAAGGTGCCTCTCTATAAAAAGCTAATTCGTAATTTATTTCTTCTCCTTCTTTAGAAGCTAACCAAGGTAAGTCCTTATGAGAATAGTTGCTTATGGCAGCAGCTGACCAGTCAGAGAATTGCTCAATCACTTTGTCAATCACTTCCTTTTCACTTGCTTTTAATTCTGTCAAATCAGCTTTTGAAAGCGGGATGTAACGCGTTTGCATCTTCTTAAAATATTCCGTCTTAATTCTTTGAATTTGCCCGCTCTTCATCATTTGCCCGAGAATAGTATCTAATTTTTGTGGAACAGGACCATAAGGTAACTTGCGATACTTTGCTCCTGTTAAATGATCTTCATATAATTCATAATAATTAAAATCTGAAAAATAGAGTAATTTGGATAGAACGGTTTCTCCAACATTTGGTTTTCCGGCACATCGTTCTAAAATATAGAGTAATACATTTTTGAACTTGTTGACCTTTAAGGTTGGAATTGAAACACGCTCCTCGATTTTTTTTTGGGTTACATCTGCTTTACCATCAATCTTTTCAGCCGCTGAGAAGTTGTAAGACATAAAAACATCTAATGAGAAACCTAATATCATAGATAATTTTTGCAATTCAAGAATATCAACACTTCTATTACCTAGCTCAATCTGAGCTAAAGATGGTCTGGATATTTTCATGCTTTTTGCTAAATCTTCCTGAGAGAATCCCTTCATTTTCCGAAGTGATGTAAGCCTTTGACCAATTTGTTTTTGTGATAATTTTATGTTCATAGAGTTTCTTTTTTACTTTTTAACGAAACAAATATATATATTGTTTTAATATCAAACAAATAATTGTTCTGTTTTGTGTTAACAATATTAGAAGCTTAGAATGTTTTATAAAAGTAGGTTGTTATCTTGGATACGGTTTTGTGCCCACGTATGTGAAAGGAGAAGTAGGTAAATACCAGCTGGTAGTAAGCGAAAAAAATAAAATCAGGGGGTTAAGGCTTCAATGTGGGTTAAATAGAAACAATAAAAACATATTTTTTTATTGATAAAGACGCACTTATGCTGATTTTTCTGATATGATTTTTACATTTTTAGTATAACGCATCAGGCATAAAATTTAAAATGTTTTTTAGCACAAATTGATTTTTCAGGTTATTGATTATCAGAGGTAAAGATTGCATAATCAATATGTCAAATAGAATAAATATAAAAAACATGGTTTAAGTTTGTATATTTGCATTAATAGTACCTGCCACGCCTCTACAAGTATGCGCACTCCGGCGGGTCTTTTTATTTTATACGCTTTATGAATTTCGAAAAAAGCTATTACAATTGAAGGACAAATCCAATTTCTTAAAAGTCGTAGATTAATTATTTCTGATGAATTTTGGAAGCATTGATAAAAGATAATTTAAACCAAATGAATTTGTTAAAATGAAAATTCAATACTGTTCAGACCTGCATTTAGAGATGATTGATAATTACAAACAACTGCAACATTTACATTTAAAACCGGCAGGTAATATTTTGATTATAGCAGGTGATTTTTTTGCATTTAGAAAAGGTTATAAAGACCTTACATGGTTTATAAATCTTTATTCTCCTCTTTATAAAAGTATTTACTGGCTGCCCGGGAATCATGAATATTATGGATTTTCAGCAACACAGGCAGACAAACCCTTGAAGGAAGCTGTGGCTGATAATTTTTTTCTGGTCAATAACATTACGATCCGTGAGGGCGACATTAATTTAATTTTTACAACATTATGGAGTCATATACTTCCGGAAAATGAACTTTTCTGTAAGGAGTATGTAAATGATTTTCATCAGATAAAATTTTATCAAAGAGAATTGCTGCGACCCATTGATTTTAATTATTTACATACAAAGTCTTTAGAATTTTTAAGTAAGGAGTTGAGGGGATCTTCGGATGGAAAGAACATTGTTATTACGCATCACACACCAACTTTTCAGAATTATCCTGAAGAATACAGAAAGAGTAAAATAAACAATGCATTTGCGGTAGAGTTAAATGAGTTTATTTCAAATAACCGGATTCACACCTGGATATATGGGCATAGCCACAGAAATGTCCCTGAGTTTGAAATTGGAAAGACAAAGCTTGTTACAAACCAGTTTGGATACTACAAGGAAAAAGAGCATTTGAGTTTTAATTATGAAGCGTGTTTCGATGTATAAAATTAATATTGTTGGCATTATCAGATATTGTTATTTATTTTTTGATTTTATTTTGTAGTTTAATTTTCCGGGAATATTTTTGCATCGTTCATTTTTCAATCGCCGCGGCGATCAATAAAACAGCAATACAGGAACAGGTACTTCTCCCCTATTCCTATTTTTATAAAGCAAACAAAAGATAATATATTAAAAACATTAACAAAGCTTAATCCTTTCCTTGTTGAAAAATATTGAGTAAAGGAAATAGGACTATTTGGTTCGTATGCGAAGGATTCTGCTGATGATAATAGTGATATTGATATATTGATAGATTTTTATCAATTTAATTTAGGCTTAACTTTTTTTGAATTGGAAGACTTTTTAAAAAAGAAATTACATAAAAAGGTAGATTTAGTTCCTAAAACTGAATTATCAGCAAAATTTAAAGCAAGTATTAATAAACAAATAACTTACATATAACCATGTAATAAGAAATCAAAGCTTAACCGTTATAAAACAGATAAAATTTTTCCTATTGTCAAACCATTAAAAATTGTTCAATGAAAAACCTATTTCTCTCTTTCGTCACTATAATTTGTACGTTCGTCACAAATGCGCAGACCCATGTTGCGAATCTGGTAAAACAAATCAATCCTTCTGGAGCTGCAAATATATCACAAGGCATTATTAAAGATAATATATATTATTTCTCAGCCAATGATGGTACACATGGCACAGAATTATGGCGTAGTGATGGAACAGAGGCGGGTACGTATATGGTCAAGGATATAAATACAAGTGGAAATTCAAATGTTGTAAATATTACAGAGATGAATGCTTATTTGTATTTTTTTGCTACTGATAATACCGGATATGATTTATGGAAAACAGATGGAACGGAAACAGGAACTGTTAAGGTTAAGGATTTACCGGGAAATGGCTCTTTAGGTTTTCTAACCTATTTTAATAATAAATTATTTTTCACATTTGATGATGGCATTCATGGTTCCGAGCCCTGGGTAAGTGATGGGACTGACGTTGGAACTATGCTGTTAAAAGATATAAATCCAGATAGTGATTCAAATCCGGAATGTTATTTTATATTTAATAATACACTATATTTTTCTGCACAAGACACAACACACGGTAGAGAAATATGGATAAGTGACGGGACACAAGCAGGAACTAATTTATTTGTTGATATAAATGAAGGTATATTGAATTTTCCTATAGGCTATGTATGTATTGCAGATTCAATTTTTATTTTTTCAGGTTATGATTTACAAAATAAAAGAGAATTATGGAAAAGCAACGGAACTTCAAATGGTACAGGTATTTTAAAGGATATAAACCCTAATGGGTTTTCTGATCCTCAGTTCATGTATTCTTTTAAAAATAAAATATATTTTACTGCTGATGATGGTATACATGGGAACCAACTTTGGGTAACAGATGGCACTTCCGGTGGAACTTTGTTATTTAAACAGTTTACAAATTATACATACAATCCCTCAATTCATGATTTTTTCACTTTTAATAATAATTTATTATTTTCTGTAAATGATTCTATACATGGTAATGAGTTATGGGTAAGTGATGGTACAGAGCTTGGTACTTCTTTATTTTTAGATATCTATCCCGGAAGTATTGGTTCTACACCTGGTAATTTTTTAAATAACACTACTCAGTTTTACTTTTCAGCAAATGATTCATTGCATGGCTCAGAGCTTTGGGTAAGTGATGGCACTATAAATGGGACGTTTCTTTATTGCGATATAGATTCAGGCAGTTCATCCAGTTCCCCAAGCCATATATTTACTTTAAACAACAAATTATATGCTGTGGCAAACGAGGGAGGCCTTTATTCGTTCTCTTTGATTGTATCCGAAGAAAACATACCTTTACAAAACCAAGCGCTTAAAATAGCTCCTAATCCGGCAAAAAACAGGATACAGGTACAGGGGAGTGAAAATGAAACTATCCGACTTTATAATACCTGTGGAAAATTGTTACAAGAAACAAAATGCACAAGCATAGATGTTTCAAAATATGAAAATGGATTATATATTTTAAAAGCAGGAGAAAGAGCAGAAAAACTAATCATTCAAAAATAAAATCATTATGACAAAAGCAGATTTAGTACAGGAAATTTCAAAAACAACAGGAATAGAAAAGCAGCTTGTTTCAAAGATATTAGAGACCTATATGGAGCAGTTAAAAAGCAACATGATACAAGGTCAGAATATTTTCTTTAGAGGTTTTGGAAGTTTTACATTAAAGAAAAGAGCTGAAAAAGCAGCTCGGAACATTTCCAAAAACACCACTGTTGTGATTCCTGCGCATTATATCCCGGTTTTTAAACCTTGCGATGAATTTAAAAAAGAAGTGGCTGAAAAAGTTAAGGATTGAGGCACTTCCTTGCTGCATTTAGTTAAACGATCGGAATATATTTGTAATTCTTAATTATTGTCTGTCCATAAAGTCAGTGTTTGGTTCAGAATGTTCGAGAGCAAGGCTTTCGCAGTGTTGAAAACCAAGGAGTTTACTTTTGTAAATGACTGTTTTCAACACAAGAGTAACGCAGCTATCGGACATTATGGACAAACACTAATTAAACAGATCTATTTTTTGTCTAAAACTATTTCCAGTAGAAAATGGTATAAGTTTTAAATGTTGCAGTCTGCCAATAATTACACCAGCAGGTGTTCTGAATTTTTTAGCAAAATCAAAAATTATTTCTTCTGTCAATGGCACTGCATCAATAATTTTTTGTAATTCGTTTTCGGTCAATAATATTTTTGCTGCAAATACATTCGCTTCTTCTTCTTTTGCTTGGTCTATTTCAGTTCCTTTTACATTTTCAAGGAAAATATCTTTTTTCCCATGCAAAATAATGTGTGCCGCTTCATGAAAAAAGGTAAACCAAAAATGGTCATTGGTTCTAAACCTACCCGATAATTGAATGATAGGTTTGTTGTGAAACCAACGCGTTGCACCGCTAATTGGGGCTTTTGGCAAGTTTTGCGTAAATACAACTGCCACACCACATTTGGCACAAATATTTTGTAACTGTTGGGTTAAGTCTTTTGGCATCGAAAATGCCAATTCTTTTACGTCCGCCAATACGTCTTTGAATTTCTTTTTGTCAAACGCTGCAATTTCAATTTCTTTAGATTGAATTTCTCCTTTACGTAACCATGCGGAAATAGCATGGGGGCTTTGCGTATGTGCTAAAGAGACTCTAAATGCTACGGATACTTCTTTGTCCACATAAATTCTTTCCCATTCGTCAGTTGATGCAACACAAAAGAATTTTAGTAAACTGTCCACTAAAACATGTTTTTCTTTTGTGTCCGGTAACCAACCGTATTTTTTCATATCATTTATCGGAAATGCTCCCAACCAATCTTTTTCTTTTTCAAGTTCTTCTTGTTGTTGCAATTCGTATAATTCCTTGCGATATGTTTTTTCTCTGTTCAGCCAAAAACTAGCAGGAATACCTAATACTTTCTCCAATTGAAATGCAGTAGCTGTAGAAATTGGCTCCCTTCCTTTAATTACATCATTAATTTTTTCTTTGGGTCTGCCCATTCTCTCTGCAAGTTCAGCTTGGCTCATGCCAATAAAATCAATGTGTTCCTGAATTGTGTCGCCAGGCGGAGATAGTAATGATTTGGATATTTCAAGTGTCGTTGTCATGTTGTTTATTTTAGTGCTGTTTATGTTAATGATAGTCCTCAATTTCGTTAATTTGAATTTTCGTAACTTGTTCCCAATTTAAACTGCCATCATCTTTTTTGGGTTTCGGGTCGTGGTTCGGCTCAAAAATCATTCGGTAGTTACCAGAAACATCAACTGCTAATTCACCTTTGCGGTTGCCTGTAAGTTCGTGACACTTCGCGGCCGGAATAGTTCTCATAATTGCCAATGTGTCTGCATCGGTCAAGTCTTTGAGTCGTTGATTTACCTTGCGTGCCAACTGTTCAAAGGCTTTAGCCATTTCTTTTGGGTCTGTTAGTTGCTTTTCTAATTTTCTGTTCTTGTAACTTATTTCCACTGCGATGATAAAAATAATTAACGAAAAAGGTTAACAAAAATAATAATATTTTTCGAGCTGCCAAAAAATATGATAAAAATAGTTCTTTAATTTTGCGAGGTAAAAATGGTTTGTCCTTGATTGAAGTTTAAATATTTAGTTGTTTGATCCAGATATTTGTCCTTGCTGTAAGGCGGGCAAAATGATCCGTATAGAAGATTTTAATGCCATAAGAGTGCCTCCTGTATTCGTTTCAAATCCGCAAGCTGTAATGCAAAATATCAACAATTTTTGAAATTATGCTTTTTGAAAGCCTGCGGTAGCTTTGCCCTGTCTTGACGTTTTTGATTTAATGATACGTATTTATTGATAATTTGAATTATGTTTTTTCTGATAAATTCAGAAATTTTAAAAATAAAATTTGATTTTTTTACTTCGACGATTAAAGTGAGAATGGACTCCTCACACTAAACTCCATAAATTCTTTTAGGTAATTGTGCTTTGGTGCTCCGAATTTAGCCTGTGGCGCTTTGCGACAGGATTCCCCTGTAAAACAGGGCAACATGGCTTCATGCTTGGTCTCGTAACCTCGACCGCACGAAGCCTTAGTTATTAGAGCCTGGTCGATTTCATCATATTTATGTAATTTCTTATCTTATTTTCAACTATCATTTTGTATTTCAAAAGGGAGGAGATTTTTTTAATAAATAATTTCTCATACTGCTTTAGCGAAGGGATGACAAAATGGGCTTGCTCTTTTTGCTTTTATTTACCTATCGTGAGGACATTGTGGGAAAAGCAAAACGTGCAAGACCATTAGAGATGGCAACGAAAGCCCGTGAGATTATAATTGTTCCATTTTACATATAATTTTTTATAGTATTTCGATTTTAAGAGTATTTTTTAAGCTATCAATTATAGTTAATACTTATTTTGGATTATCGGTTTTATAATCTTTTTCTTTTATAAACTGAATCCAATTTTTATTTAATTCTCTTATTTTATTTTCTATTTCAGGTGGAAACATGTCAACTTTTATACCTGCTTCTTTCATTTTGGTTACACCAATACCACGAATTCTTATATCTGGATCTAACATTCCGACATATACTGTTTTGATGCCACTATCAATAACTCTTTGTGCACAAGGTGTTTTAGGATGATTCCTTGTTGTGCACGGTTCTAATGTTACAAAAAGAATACATTTACTTAGGTTAAGACATTTCTCTTTAATAGAATCTAACAGTCTATATTCAGCATGTTGTCCGTTTCCATTATCACCTCCTCTATTAGCTCTTGCAACTATATTATAATTTTCATCTATAAGTATTGCTCCAACATAAGGTCTATTCTTATCATCTTCAAATGTACTTTTCTCAGCTTGTATAATCGCTTCTTCCATGAAATGAATAATCTTTGGTTGATCTCTGAATATTGATTTTGGCTTTTTTAAATATTCATGAAATTTATTTTTAATACTTGCAGAAAAATCATTTAAACAAGTATAATAATCAATATCTAAGGTAGTTATATAATTTTTACTTGGTTGTTCTTCTGGAATTAAGGTAATAAAGTCAATGTTATGTGCTTTTAAAAAACCTTGATAGTAATATAAAATACCCCTATCATTCCCATCCATATCAAGTATAACAAAATCAGTATTCATAAGTCTATCTTCTACACTTTGGGACAATGTTGCGCATGTCAAAAATTCTGTAAGTTTATATAACGAATAGTAATAGTTATAGTCAGCTAATTCTAGTGCTCTTGCTACTTCGCGAAATTTTTCTTCATAATTTTTACCCGAAATTAATGTAATAGTTTTTGAAGGGCCACCCTTCTTTGCCTCTTTCTTATATATTTTTTCAAATTGACTTAAAAAAGTAGATTCATCTAATTCATTTAATATAACATAGTCATATAAATCAACTCCATATGCACAATATTTCTTAAAATCCTTTTGGAATCTATCCATTCTTTCCTCTATTTTTATGTCCTCACGACCTTTTTTAAACAACTGTTCCTTTAAATCTTTTCCACTTAAAATATTTTGTAAAAAAATAGTCACTGATTTAGGATAGTCTTTTTTCATCTTCTCAACAGTTCGAGAGTCTCTTATTATAACTATTGGAGATTTTCCTCTATCTAAAACATATTCTATTTCACTTTTTTCTAATCCATAAAAATAATTTTCATATTTATAATGATATTCACACCTATCTATTATTTCACGCTTCACGTCATAGATTAAATCAATAAATGTGTCTTTTGATTTTTCATAATCTCTTTCTTTTCTTGTAGACATTTTTTTTATAGGTTCAATATCCGAATATCTTTGATACAAATTTTCTAATAAAAATGTCTTTCCTGCTCCACTGGCTCCTGCTACAATAATTAATTTATTCATATGTTATTTTCTTTATTATAAACTCTAAATAATCTAAACATTTGGTCTACAAGTTCATCTTTTTGATTACCTGATTTATTTACGACACTTGTTTCTGCAAAAATCAAAGCATAATCAAAATCGGCTATATGATAGGCATAACGTAAGATATCATCGTATTCACGGAGTTTTGCAGCTCCTGTAACTTTATCAGAATGTTTGGCATGTTCTTCTTGGCTTATTTGAGAATAAGTATATGCTGTTATTACATTCTCTTTTTCAAAATTTTCTTTACATATTCTAAACATATTTGGCAAACTTGCCGTTAGAATAATATGTTTATTTCCATTTCTTAGCTTTTCAATATATTTATCAATTTCATATCCATAGTACATAGGATTGCCATAGAGTTTTTCATTGTTTTCATACAGTACAAACGGCTTTCCCTCATGTTGAAGACATCCGCTATTATTTTCTTTTTTTACTTTTATACGTTGATCTATCTTTTCAATTTCTTTTTTATAAAGTTCCATATTTTGTTTTGCAATTTCTTCTAAATCGATATATTTAGGATTTGATTCAAAATATTTAAACAAAATTTTCTGATATACCTCTTTAGGTAATTCTTTTTTAATAGGATTGTCTTTTATTGGAATTTGATTTTTACCAATGTTTTTTTTTAAGTCTATCCAAAAACGCTCGTGCCCTGTTTTTATTTTATTCTTGTTAGACAATTTGGTTATTTCAAAAATTACTTTACAAAAGACTTCATAATTTTCATGCTTATCTTGCTGCTTCTTGTACTTGCTTTGAAGGTTATTTTTATTTCTTTCCTTATAATTTTCAAATGAATACCCTTTCTCAAAATCATTTAATTCTTTTAGATATTCATTCTCATAGTATTTCAATAAGTTTTTATTGGGAACAAATTTACATTCAATTTCTCCGTCATCTCCATTCTCTGCCCAACGAGTAGTTAATTTTACCAAAATATCTGTTTGTAATTTCCCCAACTTTTTAGCAGCTCTAATAATATCATCTTTCCCCGATTGAGCATTGCCTGATATAATAAACAATTTAGGTGTTTTTGTAATTTTCTTATTCAATGTTATATTTTCTTCAATGACACCCTTAATAACTCCTTCTGTTTGAATTTTTGCGATATTGCAAATTTCATCACCTTCGTATGGAATATTAAGTATAACTCGATCAAACAGAAAAATATTTTCTATAAAAACCCTATATAAAGCAACTGCCTTTTCAAATCTTGAAATAACCTTATTTTCAGATACACTACCTCTGCTTCTCCCTGCTTTTATATGGGTTTCGATATCAGGTATTATTTCTCTAAACAGAAACAAAGATAAAACTTGATTGGGGAATTCTTTTTTTAATTCTTCAACTACTCGAACATCATTTATAACAATAATTGGTGATTCTCCTTTATCTATATATTCTTGTAAATCTCTTTTCTTAAAACCATATTCATCACCATAAGTTCTATAAATAAATTCACAATCTTCAGGAATGATTTTTACTGATTTTACATCAATATCTTTATTATTACTTTTATCAGTTATTTCAGATTCTCGATAAGGTCGAGTTACATATTTCCAATGACGCTTGGGGGTGAATCGAACACCTTCATTATTAAGTTGGTTTCCAAATTCAATAATTCTATCTGTAATATACGTTTTACCACAACCAGAAGAACCTGTCAAGGTTATAATAAAAGGAGATGTTCTCATAGTTTACTTTTCTTTTGATTTTAATCCTTCTTTTAAATAATCCGCAAAAGCTGTCAGTTCTGACCATAATTTACCAGTAATTATCTTCTTTAAATCAGGAGTTGCTTTGAATGATTCTGATTTTTCCCCTTTTGATTTTTTATCAATATATTTTATAGGCTCTCCTAAATAACAATCATATAATTCATATAATTCAAGTAATTTGAAACTTGAATTTTCTAATTTTTTTTCATTAAAATGTTCATTCATTATAAAGACATATATATCAGCAAAACATTTAACGGGAGATTCTGTATTATCTGGCAATATACGTGGAGAATCTATAGCATGCTTACTAAAGTCATAATTCATACGGAAGAAAAAAATTTCTTCTTTGCTATTTTTTATTTCCTTGAAAGGAAGCGTTTGTCGCATTTCTTCCCGCCATTCTCCCAAAAATATTGGAATATCCGGATTTATTTCTTTTATTTCGCTTGCAGAGTGTGCTCCTTGATCCTCTGCCTCAAGTTTGTATAGCTCTTCTAACATTTCACGTGCTGCTGCTTTTACTGTATCAACAGTATCTTTTTCCATATCAACATGTCCACCAATAGATTTATCCCACATATCACGATTATCTTTAGCATTTTCCGCTCTTTTATGAATGAGTACACGACCATCGCGAGTAAAAATCATGCCCCAAACTACCACTTTTGCTTTTGTTATATCCAAAAATGATTGTCTAGGTAACTGCCCCAAACAATGTCGATCATCATTGTACATCAAGATGATTTCCATTTTATTGTCCTTTGCCGTAATTTCTGAAGAATATTTTTTTGCTCCCTTTTCAGCGTCAAAGTAAGCATAGAAATATTGTTGAAACTCATCATATCGTGCATTTAATTTGGTAATTCTCTCAAATTTACCTTGAGTACAAAACTTTGTTAAAGACAAGGTGCAGAAATAATCGTCATCAATATTTATTACAGGGACAGGGATACGCCAATAGCATGTACGTAAAGAAAAACATTGTTCTTCATTTCTATCTTTATTTTCACCTTTTGGTTCAATATGTCTGCATTGTTTGTTTACCAAATAATCGCGTACTTTTATTTTGGGTTCATTTTTTATTCTCATAAAACTACCAAAATCATAACTTCGGTCTTGTCCGCTTACTTTTTTATTAGCAGAAATCAAAGACGAATAAGTTAAATCAGATTCTGATTCACATATTATTTCAACTTGCAACTCACCTTTATTAATATGCTCATACCAATCGTTTCTAAAATCCTCATAAGGCAAATCAAAAGATACTGCTCCTAATACACGAATACGAGATTTTGCTTCTTTAATTTTTGAAAACAGTTCATCTCTGTTAATAATTGTTTGTTCAATCATATTTTTTTCTTTTTTATTACAAACTTACGAAGTTATTACAATAATTTATCATAAAAATTCCATTTCATTTAATACTGTTTTAAACTATCATAACTGTTAAATTTTTTTTTAAAGATATTAAAAATTGTTCAGCCCGTCAGGGCTGTAATAAAATTTTTAATTCCTTATTGGCTGTAGTGTGTTTAGGAATAAAGCTCTTTTTATTTTTAAGGCTATCGGGAGGCATTGAGCAAAAAACAAAATGTGCTTTATAGAGCGTTGATAGGGTTGCCTGTGAGATTGATTTTATAAAAAAATGTGTGGTGGCTGTCTTTTTATCATATTAAATTGTCCTTTTTATTATCATTTTTGATAGATTGAATTTTATCAATCCGATGATTTATTTGGTACACAGATTTTTTTTCGACTTGGCTCTAACGACGGTCCTCGAACTGGCGTATGTTTGGAATACCTTAGACCTACCGCCATGCCCGTAGGGCTTGCGGGTTTAAATGTATGGAAAATTGCGATAGTTCGATGTTACCGCCTAGTGTTCTGTTTTCCAGTCCTGTAAACCATTGTCAATATTGAGTTTCTCTGTCATTGTCATTATACTTTCTTGTCTATTTGTGTCGGTTTGTGCGTTTGCGTTTTAAATTTTTTAAGTGTCGGCAAATTATTTAAAACAATTTCTCTCTGTGCGTTGGCTTTGCAAGCTCTTTGACAAAGCTTTGGTTGGAGGGTTGGCTTGTGTGGCTTTGGCATTGTGCTTGCAAATGCGTTGGGTTACAAATCAATTTCATTATACCTTTTAATTTTAATAACAGGAAAACTTCTGATTTCATAAACAGGAATTGATAATCCGTTAATATTATATCTGAAAAAATATTCATTAATTTTTTGCAAGTCTTTTGGCTTATCAATGTACCAGCAAATAATCATTGATGTTTGTTTCGGATTATGACCATGTTTTATAAAATTACTGAATGCAAACTCAAATTCAATTGAAACAAACTGGTTAATTGTAGATTGCTCATCTATTTGATAAGATGCAATAATATCAATGCCTGCTTGGTTTGTATGCTCCAATGTAATAAATTTTTCAAATGGCAGTATTTTCAAAGATTCTAATTTCCAAAATAAAGCCAATGTATCATGTTCAGCATTTGGTACTCTGTGTAAAACTCTAATTTCACAATCTTCTTCTATGCAAACATATTCTTGATCTTTATCTGATAAAGCTAATTGTCTTTCTCTAACTGCATCAGCTTTACTTTTTTCATCTTCATTTTTTCTTTTTTGTTCAAAATTTTTATAGTCATCCGATTCAGCAAATTCGTCAAAGCATTTAACCGTTAGTCTTCGAAAGGTTTTCACAATAATATCATCACCATGTTGATTGCTAATATTACTTCTGTCCATGTTTAATTTTGGCTCAAGTGCATCGCATTCAACAATAAATGAGCATAAATCTTTATATTGATTAAATTTATTGCCCTTATAATCATATAAAGGAAGTTGAAAATAGGGTATTCCCTTTATACTTAAACGTAAACCTGTATTATATCTCTTTGGGCTTAACCCAAAAAGACCAGTATCTAAAGTAAACCCTCCTTTTAAGACAACTTCAACATTTACTTCTTTGCCATCTTCATTTTTCACTTTCTCTGATTTGACAAGAGGTGTTTTTATAACAATTGTCCTCCAAGAGTCTTTCTGTTCTGTGATAAAATTGAAACCAATATTTAAAATCTCTTGTTGTGAATTGACTTTAAGATTTACCTGTGGTAGGTTATCCATTTTTTTTGTTAAACCGATTGCTGTGTTTAAATACAAATATCTTTTAAGCTCTTCAAATGAATAGTTGTATTTGCCACCGTCATAACCAAAAACCTCTATTTTCGTTCCTTTCCTGTCAATTGAATTATTTCTTCTTTGAGTGAGTTCATAAACCGGTTCACATGGAGGATCACTTAATAGGCTCAATCTTGGATTAAAAATTTCAATTTTATACACCATATCTATTGACAGACCAGTCCAACTTTCTATTACTAATTTGCTACAATTCAACATTAATTTGGAACCCAGACCTTTCCAGCCCCAATAATCACCCCCTAAACCAGCAGATTTAGAAAATGCCAAACCAATAAACCTATCTAATCGACCCGGTTTTTCAGCATCACCTGTATATGTCATTCCAATACCATCGTCTTTAAAAATAAATGAGGCATTAAACTCTGGATGTGAATAATGTTGAAGTGTAACTTCCCTTGCTCCAACTTCAGGTGCAAGCATATTGCTAATTGCTTCCCTGACCATATCTAGTGGATGGGATCTGCTTTCCATTACTTGCTTAAAAGCAGACAAATCATGTATTTTCGGTTTTATTTTTTGCGTTTCGTTTATATCCATATTAGATGTATTGTTTTAAATTATTCTGTTAATAATATTTTGAAGTAATATAACTCATTATTTATAACTTCTATCATAAATCAGCCGATATTTTCTTTTATTGTCTTGAAATTATTTAAAGCACTTTCTACGTTTTCAATTATGCTGTCAATTAGTGTTTCTGCATCAGGCAAATTATCTAAATCAATTAAGGATTCATCTTTAAGCCAAAAAATGTCAAGATTTGTTTTATCTCTTGATAGTATTTCTTCTATTGAATATCTTCGCCAACGACCAACAATATTTTTCTCATTCCACGTTTCAAGACGTTCATAAATGTTTTTATTGTTATAGCTTTCAGTAAATTCCTTTAAATTATCAACACGTAAAGGTTTTGTTTTAAGCGTGTGATGAATATTGGTTCTGTAATCGTAAAACCAAATTTCTTTTGTCTTAATATTTGGGGCTTTTTCAAAAAATAAAACATTCGCTTTTACACCTTGTGCATAAAAAATACCTGTTGGTAAACGCAATATTGTATGTAGATTTACATTTTCAAGTAATTTTTTACGGATTGTTTCACCTGCACCACCTTCAAATAAGACATTATCAGGTAATACAACTGCTGCTCTACCATTTTCTTTTAACATTGAAACAATATGTTGTAAAAATGCTAATTGTTTATTACCGGTTGTTGCCCAAAAATCTTCTCTTAAAAAATAGCCTTCTTTTTCAGCTTGTTTTTCATCAATAGTAGGAATATCGCTACTACTTTTGCCAAATGGTGGATTTGCAAGAACAATATCAACTCTATTAAATTCAGCTTTTAAACTATCTTCGACTCTTATTTCTGGTGTGGTTTTTAAATCACCGATTCCATGTAAGAACAAATTCATTAAGCATAACCTCGCTGTTTCAGGAACAATTTCCCAACCTGTAAAAGTTTCAAATTTTAAAAAATGTTCATCTGCTTCTTTTAGGGTATTTTTCCTTAAATGATTTACGACACCCAAGAAAAAGCCACCTGTACCACACGAAGGGTCGGCAACAGTTTCCGAGGGCTTAGGGTTCAAACATTCGACCATTGCTTCGATTACTGCACGTGGTGTGAAATATTGACCTGCACCGCTACTTTCAGCATTTTTTTGCAATAAGGATTCGTAAATATCTCCTTTAATATCTGCCGATTCTGTAATCCAAGACTCGCCATTTATTAAATCAATTAACTTTCTTAGCTTAAATGGGTCGTGGATTTTATTTTGTGCTTTTTCATAAATTTTTGAAAGCATCCCCCCACCGGATTCAGCCAAAGTATTTAAAGCATTAATATAATGAAAAGGCAATTCCTTTAAATTTTTATCCAAAAAACTTTGCCAATTGTACTCTTGCGGAATATTATAACTCGAAAAATCTGGATGCTTTTCATACTCATCTGCCATTTTTAGAAACAGCAAATATGTAATTTGTTCTATGTAATCACTATATGTAACACCATCGTCTCTTAACGTATCACAAAACGACCATATTTTTGCTACTAATGTATTTGTTGACATATTTTGAATTTATTGCATTACTAACATTGCATCTCTTAACCACTCATAATTTGGTTCCTGAGATTTAACAAGTACAAAACTTTTAACAACACTTGTATATGGCGCTGTTGGCATTGACATTTTTGTCAATTCGGAAAAACAATCTTCAATCTTATTCTCTACTTCTTGCTCATTTGAAAAATATGTTTTTATGTAATTATTTGCCAAATCAACAATGCGGTTACAATGTTCCCAAATTTTTTTTCTACCTCTTTGAATTGGTTTGTGTTTTAAACCATAATATTTTATTGACAAATCTGCTTTTTTAAATTTCAAAGGGCTCTCGCTTATTGAAAATTTAGGAAAAATATCACCGTCTTTATCAAAAGCCAACAATGTACAATCTCTTGATTTTGTCGGGTCTAACAAAAGAGGGACTTCTTTCGTGCAATACATATCTTCGGGTATAGCAACATTTAATTTATTTTCTAAGGGAAAATAATTCCCTTTTCCGAAAACATCTTCACTATCAGTAAATCTGTCTTTTCTCAATTTATTAACTAACGAACCTGCTAATCTGAAATTTTTCCAATGATAAGATAACCACCAATACCCGTCATCTCGGATAACTAATTTATTCTCATCTTTAGAGTTTGCTTTGGGTCGAAAATGTTCAATTTCCCACTCACTTGAATTTTCAGGTGCTTCGGAATACCAACATTTATTACCTGACAATTCTGATAAAGTAGTATAAAGTCCTTTCCAATGATTATTAGCACTCCAATAGTCGGAACGTTGTTTTCTATTTAAATCACGGATATTATCAAGATGAGTTTTTGCGTTTTCAAGCCATTCATCAAATTTGTCTTCACCATTTATTTTATCAAATTGCTCTTGAAAATTATCAATATTTATATATCTCATAAAGTCTTGTTTATTAATTTTTCAAGTACACGCTTTGCAGCATTCTTACTCTCAGTTTGCAAAAAAGCTTTCTCTTCTTTGGTAAATTCAACCTTTTGTGTTATCTCATGCTTTGTCATTTCAGCTAAATACATTTTAAATAATTGGTCTTCTACCTCTTCGTAAAAACCATATTCCTCTAATTCTGCTTTTAGTTTATGATATTCCAAATATTCATCTTGATTTAATTTTTCTTCACGCAATATTTTTCCTTGTAGAAATCTTTTCTTGTTAAGTTTTTCTTGGGTTTCTTTATCCAAAATAGTTGGCAATCCAAATAATTCACTGGTCAATATCCCGGCAACGCCTAATCCCTTGGGACTAACACTCGGGCTTTCTGCAATTATCTGGTTTGTTTCTTCATTTCTTCGGAATAATTTTACTTGCGATTTATCTAAACTGCCAATAACTAATGGGTCATGTGTATTGATAATTATTTGTGTTGTGCTATCTTCTACTATCTCACCTTCTTTATTAAGTTTAGTTTGTGATTTTGCAAGAGTTCTTAAATAATACAAATAATCGTATTTCCATAAAGGATTTAGATGAGTGTCTGGTTCGTCTAATAATATCAAAGTTTCTTTTTCGCGTGTAAACATAATAAGTCCTATAACAGTCAATAACTGTTGCTCGCCTTCACTAAGTTCTTTAAAAGTAACTTTACCGTCAACTCGTTTTTTTACTTTAACTTTAACCTCTTCAAGCAAATCTGAAATGTAAGTACTCTCTAATGCCTTAAATAAAAAGGTATTGTTTGGCTCTTCATTGTTTAAATCAAAGTATTTTTTTGTAAAAACTTGAAGTTGTTCTTTATCTTTTATGAATAAAAACAAACGTTTCAGGGTCGGTTTATGATTAAAATCAACTTGAACAGTTTCTTCATGATAAATTGGGGCTAACGAATAATTCCAAAGTACAGATAAAAACTGTTGAACAAGCCCAAGCGCACCAAAAAAACGTTCATCACCTTCTTTATTATTCCAATTTGGTTTTTTCAATACAAATAATATTGATTCCAAATCTTCAATTCCCAAAACATCTTTTAAAAAATCTTTGCTCTTTTGTTCCATTGCTTCTATTGAAAAAAAAGCTAACAAGACAAAAAAACTGTGAATTTGTTTTACATAAAATAGCCTTCTAATATCATCTAATTCAGAATAGTTGAAATCTTTTTTTATTATTTTGTTATAAAAACGTTCTTGGTGTTCCCAAAATAATTTATTTAATCTATCACTTATACCTGAATAATAAGCAAAAACATATTTAGGTAAATATTGTTCCTTATTTGCAAAAAATTTAGTTTTTGTAATAATATTGAAATTTTCTTCTGGTTCGTCCTTATATTCAATGTTTTCGGAAAATAAAAATTTATACTTACCGTTAAATACAACAATAACTTTACAATTTTTAATTTCATAAGCAATTTTGTATTCTAATTTATATCCCAATTCAGTTTCAAACGGTGGTTCTTTACCTAAATCAAGATATTTGAATATTTTGATGATTGCTTCTATGAAATTTGACTTTCCTGTGGCATTCTGTCCTAAAAGAACTGTATTCATTTGGGTTTCGTCCAAATCAATATGAAATTCTTTCAGGTTTTTAAATTCCTTAATATATAGTTTGTCTATTCTCATCTCTTTAAAATTAGTTTTGAAGTTATACCTTCTCGAATTTCTTCAATGCTTTCTGATATTTGTTTTAATTCCTCATAAAATTTCTCAATATCGTCTTTATGAATTGATTTTTGCCAAATTTCTTTTGCTTCCAGCGGTTCGGTAGCTTCTTCCAATATTTGTTTAACAGTTTTATTCGATTCCATAAAAACTAATTTTTGAGGTTTGTTTTTTGCAATTTCTTTTTGTTGAATTAGATATTCTTTAATTTCTTCTTTTATTCGTTTCAACAGTTCACTTGCAGGTTCATCGGTTTCAAATTGCGAAACTAATTTGCCTGAAAATGCTTTTTGTAAAATTGTTTGCCTGAAAATTTTAATTCTTTTCAAATTTTCAGTTATAGAATTTGCAAGATTTTCTATTAAAGTGAAACGGTATTCAATTTCAGTTACAATTTGCTTTTGTTCTCTTAAATTGCAAATTGGAATTTGAATTTTATTAAGATTTGTTTTAGTTAACTTAGGCTGTGCAGAACCTGAAACAAATTTATCAATTTTGATACTATTGAAATAATATTTCAAATATGTTAAATTAACTTCATCAATTGTTTTTACAATATGAGCATGATTATTAACCCAAAATTTACCATTCACAATAAATGCTAATGGTTTTGATTTACTCAATAAATTAGCTCCGTCTTCACCTATTAAAAGATATTCGCCTTCGAATATATAGTTGTCTATATAATCAATAATTTCTGTTGCTCCGTAATAAGGATATTTTCCTTGTACTTCTTTTCTCTTTATTGCACTTATTGGTTTTCTTAAATTATCATAATTAATTGTAATCTCTCCAAATTTCTTATAATTCCAAGTGTCTGGTATAAGAAAATAATTATTTGCAAACTGTTTTTGTTTACCTACCTCAACGTTTTCAATATTTGAAAGGTATCCTTTTGTGTATTTCCCTTCAAATGCATCTTGTAAAACCACCTGTCTGTAAATTTCAAGTTGTTTTTGTGCATTTAAAAGGCTTTCTTGTGCTTTGTCCAATTCACTAAAAAGTTCTTCAATTTTTTCAACTATACGGTGTTGTTCTGCAAGTGGGGGAAGCGGAAAAGGGATTTGATTAAATTTAGTTGCTGATAATTCCAAAAAAGTAGTTCCACTTGCAAAACTTTTGGCTAATTGCTTTGATGAAAATAGATAATAATAGATATAATCTGAATAACCTGAGTTTGTTAATATAATATTTTTAAATCCTTGATTTGTTGAAATTTCATTTTTTGCAATTACAGTATATCCAATAGGTGCACGTGAAGAGAACATTATACTTCCCTTTGGAAGTAGTTTTGCAGATGAATTATCTAATCCTATTCTTGTAATATTTCTCTGTCCTTTTTGAATATATTTGTCTTTATGATTTGACAAATCCGCAGGTGTAATCCATGCTATTTCTCCACCCCAAAAATCTGGTTGCCGAGTTGACGGTGTTCCACCACTAACAACAATTCCGATTTCTCCAATTGTTGTTAAAACCCAGTTTTCAGGTAAATTATTATTATTTACTTTAATCATTAAAATACAATCTAAAAAATCGAAAAATAAAACTATTTATCGGGGTTTCCAAGCGAGTTGGCAAAATTGCACTCTTTGAAAAAGCTTTGGTTGTAGCGTTGGCTAGTGGGGCTTTGACAATGTGTGCAATTTGGGTCGACAATTGTCCACCAGTTGGCGGTTGTGTTCCGTTTGTAACGAAATAAACTCCAAGCAAAAAAAATATCGTATCGGCTTGAGTAAAGTTTATCCTGCTTGCAGGAGCTCTCTGGTCTTGTCAATATTTCGTTTTTCTGTCCTTTCACAATGGTTTACTTTCAATTTTCTACTGTCTTTTCTGTCTTTTTTACGCTTGCTGGTAACTTATTTTTACCCTCTATAAAACCAAATTTTGATGCCAAAATAAAGTGAGAAGAATGGCTTTTCTGTTTTTTCATCTCGCTCTTCACTTCTTTATCAGTAGATATAATTTCCTTGGTAACAAAACTTTATATTAAAATAGTACCAATTACAAATAAAAACATAATAAAAAGAAATACCTGAATATCTAAAGTAAATTACTTCACACGTAAAGAAAATTACTTCAGATGAAAAAATGATAATGAAACATCATCGGAGAATGTACGATTAAGAGCCTGTAAATACTATTTTTTTTTACAGTTTTATGTGAGGTTTTAAAATAGAAACATCAAATAATAAGAAATTAGTATTATCTTTTTTCAGAAACAAAAGAAACAAGCAAAGCTCCTTTTTTGGAATACAAGTAAGATTCTTTTTCTTCACACCATTTTATAGGAGCCTCGAAATGATTTTTCATGAAAGCAAGGTAATGATATATACATCGTTCAGAAATATTAAGCTTCAATGCTAATTTTGCCGGTGTTCCGGTGTTTTCTTTTTGAATGAGCTTATCTAATGTTTTTATCCGTACTAATATTTTTTCTGCATCTTTCATTGTTTCTTTTTTAATGATTTTACTATTTTACAAATACCTCGGATTATTATCAAAGACGGGTAAATCTAATTTACGATCAATAGAATAAATTAAAAATATTTCATGGTTGCCATAAGATTGTCCCTTAATTGGTCCAAAGGGCAAATCATAAGAATACCCTGCTTTAATATGCTGGTTTAGCTGTATTCCTATCAGGGCAACAACAGACTCCTTGTGCCTGTATGTAAGTCCTACCCAATATTTGTCTTTTAACAGGCAATTTGTGTTTATTTCCAACTGTGTTTTGAAAAAGGCAGATTTTAGTAATAAGGATGGCTGCAATTTTATAAGATCATTCAGCGTATATGAATATTTTGCATAAATCCACAAGTGCCGGGGCGGAGTTGTAAAGTCCGAAGCCTTTACTGATTTATTAATATGAGTGCACGAAACACCTGCTATGAGTTTATCATAAACAATGCTTAGCCCAAGGTCAATATTAGCATTGTATTCGCTTATGTCGGTTGTAATAGCGTTTTGGTCGTTTTGAGAAACATATATCAATTGCGATCCTTGTAATGATTTATTGATAATACCTAATCCGGCACCGGCAGAAACCTGCATTTTGTTTGATAGCCTATAGTGGTATGCATAGAGTGCATTGAACCTAAATGAGTGTTCATAGCCTAAGCGGTCATTGATAACGGACAAACCAAGCCCCCCGAATTTAAACCACATATCCCCATTCAGAACTTGTGTTGATGGAGCACTTTTTAAGCCTGTCCATTGTTCTCTTGCCAACAAACCTGCATTAATCATTTTTGTTTGTCCCGCAAAAGCCGGATTGTATTGCAGATTAGAAAACATGAAGTTGCTTATTTGCATGTCGTTTTGAGCAATGCAAGCTAATGGGATAAGGTATAAGAGAATAATGATGAAAAAGTATTTTATCATATTTTTCTAAATTTTAAAATTTTCCAACTCCCAACTTTGGTTACTGTGCGAACCTGTGCTGCCTTAGCAGTAGCCCAACTTCTGACTCTCAACTTCTGACTCCCACCCATTTCAATTCGTTGATTTATTATTGACCTTGTATTTATCTTTAATCTTATCTACATTCAGTAAATTAAAAGTTGTCCTTCGGTTTTGCTGATGCTCTTCTTCTGTTTGTGCATCCAGTACCAAAAGTTTTCTTTTTCCCCATCCTTTGTATTCTAATTTCACAGGGTCAATGCCTTTGCTGATTAAATATTTTACAACAGACTCAGCCCGCTTGTTTGTGAGTTTGTCGTTGTAATCATCTTTTCCTTTGGCATCTGCATGAGAGTTAATTTGTATATCTATAACAGGATTTGCAAGCATAAGTTTTGCAAGTTTGTCAAGTTCTTCATAGCTTTCAGGACGTAAATCTGCTTTATCAAAATCATAATAAATATTTTTAATCTCGATTTCTTCTTTTGTAATTTCGTATAGTACAAAGTCGTCAATTATGTATTCTGCATCATCGTAGCGTTGCGGAAAAGTGTAATCTATAGGGTCAGGAAGCAGGAAGTTTTCTTTATATGCGCTTACTTTTCCATCCTGCGGGATAGTTTCAAAAATTATCTCATATTCTCCTTTTTCATTTGTTTTAGTAGAATCCTTTTTTCCGTTTTTTTGTGTGAAATACACCCATGCATTTTTTAAAGGTATCATTTCAGGAGTTTTCAGAACCCGGCCTTTAATTTTAATTGTCGGAGGTTCTCTGCGAAAGGAATAGATATCATCCCCTCCGGTGCTACCTGTTCGATTACTGCAAAACATACCTGAGTCTTTTGCAAAAGGCAGATAATTAAAATCATCCCCGGCAGAGTTAAACGGTTCTCCTAAATTTACAGGTTCTGAAAATTTACCTTTTAATATTTTACTGTAAAATATATCAAGACCACCAAAACCGATACGACCATTGCTTGCAAAAAATAATGCAGTATCATTTATGTAGGGAAACATCTCATCCCCGGGAGTGTTAATTGTGGAACCAAGGTTAACCGGATTTTGCCATACCCCTCCTACCCTGCTTGTTTTCCACAGGTCTTTTCCTCCCTGACCACCCTCCATGTTGGACGAAAAATAAAGAGTGTTCCCATCCGTGGAAAGGCAGGGATGCCCGTTGTTTGAAGACAGGTTATTTAAAAAATCCAATGCTTTGGGTTCTGAAAATACTTCTCCATCCAAAAGGGAGCTGCATAATTTACACTTGCGTTCTGTTCCCTGTTTTTCATTGCAAACGCTAAAGATGGCGGTATTGCTTTTTTCATCGAAACAGAAAGTGCCAACATTTGAGCCGGTAATGTTTATCCCGCCATGAAGCTTAACAGGTTTTTCCCATGCTTTGTTTTTAAAATCGGAGTAATAAAGGGATGTAAAGTTGGAAATATCTTTTAAATAATTTTCTGTTACTTGTTCGGTACGGTTTGATGATAGAATTAACTTATCTTTAAATTTAGCTATTCCAAATTCGCTGAACCAGGTGTTAAGAATGTTTTCATTTTTCAGGACGTATTTTGTTCTTTTACCAGAGTTGGCAAGCGCATAATCGCATGATGTAACCCATATATCAACAAGCTTGTTTTCAGGGTCTTTTTTTAAATAATCCAGTAGGTCTGCTTTTGCTTCTGAGTATTTTCTCTGAAGTAAAAAACATGCTCCCCTGTGAAGAAGTAAAAGAGAATCCTTATATCCTAAAAAATTTGCCTTGTTATATGCGCTTATTGCTTCGATTTGATTATGCCCGGCAAAATATATTTCCCCGATTTTAAAATTGATGTAACCCTTTGTAATATCTTTTTTTTCTTTTTTCAGAGCCTTTTGATAAAGATCATACGATTTTAAATATTGTTTGTATTTAAAAAGATAATCTGCTTTTTCAAGGGGAGTTTGTGCCGTAACCAGAAAAACACAAAGCAGTAATATTATTGTAAGATAGAATTTCATTTTTTCTTTCTCTTTTTTCTTTTATTTTTTTACCAAAGTTACCGACCCTTTATATTCTTTCCCTAATCCATTCATACTTCCATTCAAAAAATAATAATAGGTCCCCTGTGAGCACTCGTTACCATCCTTTGTTTTTCCATCCCACATTTGCGTTTGATCACCATTCCAGATTTCCTGACCCCAACGGTTGACAATTTTAATTGAGTAAATGAAATTGCCATTATATAAAATTTCAAATTGGTCGTTTACACCATCGCCGTCAGGAGTAAAAGCCGAAGGAATAAATATTGCCTCTTTAATATCAATAATTTTCATGGCTGTGTCCTGGCATCCATATTGATTTTTTACTGTAAGTAAAACAGTATAACTTCCATCGTGTGTATAAACGGTGTTGGTGTTTTGCTGATCAGAGATATTTCCGTTTCCAAAATTCCAATTCCATGAAACCGGTTCCCCAGATGTTTGATCATAAAAATTTATGTAATTATTATTCATTTGAGTTGATTGCTGGTAATAGAAATCTGCATCCGGCAGGGAGGCAGTGTAAACAGGAAAAGTGACGGTATTGCTGATACAGTTGTTTAAAGGATTCCGCAGGTAAACAGAAATTAAATTATTTCCGGGATTATTCCATACTGCGGACATGGCTGTACTGTCGAGTATGGTTCCCCCGCTGATGTTCCAGTAAGGTGTGTAACCGGGTATGTTTTGTATAAAATAAAAGCCGGTATCGTTCAGGCATTTTACAGGACTACCATTTATTCCATTAAGTACAGCTCCTTTATTTGCAAGAACAATTTTACGCATACTTGTATCCCACACAGGTATTACAACAGCATTATAATTATTTGCATAAGTACTGTTATGTATGGCAGTCCATGAGCTGTCTTGTAAATAAGCAAATAGGTTAAAATAACCATCCTGTTGTATATAAGAGGGAGCTTGAATATAAGCAGCAGAAGTGCCGGAAACACGATTTACTTTGTGATAAAATAACTGGTTGATATCGCATAAAGAAGTATCAATATTTGTATTAGATTCAGGTGTATAATTTACAAGGGAAGCAGCATAAGACACGGGGTTGTTATCATAAGGTTCAATATTTAAGGGGCGATATCGGGGGATATTATTACTTGACCCCAAAGGATATGTATATAAAATAGTACCCTGCATTTTTCTTATAAGTGTGCCATTGTCAGATGAACTTACAAAGCCTTCTTGTCCGGGAGTAGAATTATTTTCAATAGTGTATGGGCTTATATTATCAATAAATAAAGTATCCTGCATCGTTGCCAGTTCGAGAGAATTTAAATTAAGTTGTTTATTGATATGAACATTTTGCTGCATAATTTTTTTTTGATTTCCCATGCATGAAAGTTTATAAAAATGGGTTGCTGAGTCCCCTGAAATGTATTGCTGAGAACCTTTTAAAAAAACATGGGAGGTGTCACAGATGAAGCTACCGGAGTTTTGCCAGTTACCGTACAAATCAAAAACACCATTGCCGGAAGAGTAGGAATGATTAACATAGGAAGAATCAATTTGAATAAAACCATTGTGGTTGATAGTTCCAATATTTTTGACAGAACCTTGGACAGCTATTATTGCATTAGGCTGAGAATAAAATATTGCACCGTTATTGGTCAGTAGTTGGGCAAAAGTATCCGTTGTTAATAGCCCTAAAAATAGTAGTAATATGTAATTGATATATTTCATTTTTCCCTTATTGTCAAAAAATCACATTTTTATTTTATTTTCATTGGAAATAGTATTTACAAAATCATTTTTACCTATACCGCAATCACGTATTCCTTCTTTTGCAGCCTCTTTAAAAAGATTTTTTTCATCAGTAGAATATTTACTAAGATGTTCTTTTGAAATTATTTGCACATCTGCCCCTTTTGTAATGGAATCTTTTATCTGGGAGTAACTTTTGTTTTCCACGGCATTTAATAAATTTTGATCAATATTTGACAAAATCTTTCCTTTGTGAATAATATCACTTTCATAAACATAAACAGGATTTTCAAAGCCACTATCTTTTCTCATTCCGGTAATTTCTAATTGTTGTCCGGCTTTTAATCCTTCTAATTTTTCTGCCTGATCACCTATTGCAATATATTTTTCATACAAAAATTCATTTTCTGTTTGGGCGAATCCCAATTCAAATTTTGTTTTTTTAGTATCGTTTTCAGTTTCAATAACAATGTCATGTCTTAATATTCCAATACCGTATTTTTCCATTTTTCGTATTGTCTTTTAATTTTCATTTTCAAATTGATTCATTTTCAAATTTTCAAATCATAAATCACAACTCCCCACTCTGACACACTGAGCGAAGTGCCGCACTGCGTTGTGTTGAGCCTGCCGAAACGAACTTGTTGAAGTGTCGAAGTGCCAACTTCGTGCTTCCAACTTCTAACTTCTAACTTCCCATCAACATTATTTCTTCAAAAGTCTTTTCAACTCTTCAATCTCTTTTCTCAATTCTTCAATTGTCTTTGCCTGGTCATTAGTACGATTTATTAAACCCTTAATTGCAGCCATGTTGACACCATCAATGTCAAAAGAATTAATACCGATTTCTGTTTCTCCTAATCCAAAAGCAGCAAAAAAATCTTGAGCCATTGGTCCTATATGTTTAGGTTGAATTTTATAGTTTTCATTTTTATTTGGATTTTGTGCCTTATATCCCCATTCGCTAACATTGAGTTGGTTTAATTTTATTAGTACTTCTTCAAAATTTAATTCTCTAAAATTTTCTTTTACATTTTTATCAGAGACACCCGTCCATGAACCAGCCCCTGAAGCAACTGCCACATAACTTGATAAATCGTTACTACTATACAACCTATACCCTCCATGAAACCGCATGTTCATTTGATTTCCTGATGAAGAATTTAAATCTACTGTTGAAGATGCATCTCCAAAACAAAAAGAACCGGCATGAATTGAATTTACTTCTGTCCCCAATGCTATACTGCTTGTTGTGGTAGCCGTAGAATTATTTCCAACTACAAAACTATTCGTTCCACTGGCAGTTGTATTACTACCAAAAGCAGCACTTAATACTCCGCTAGCAATAGTGTAACTTCCAAATGCTATACTATTTTGACCACTTGCTGTCGTATAATAACCAAATGCAGAACTGCCATCATTACTCGCTGTTGTATTTATACCAAATGCAGAACTAGTTATACCGCTCGCTGTTGTACCGTTTCCAAATGCAACAGAATAATTTCCTATATTGGCATCATCCCATAACGCTCCAATTGCCTGCCCGGCCCTGAATGCTGCTTTTGCAGGAATCCACATGAGTCTTATGCCGGCGCCTGAAACGGGTGTACTTCCGGTAGTTCCGTTAAACAATATTGAACCGTTGTTTACATGAAGCTTTGCTAGGGCAACACTAATATTAATACCAAAATTTCCGTTAGAAAGCAATCTTGCTTTCTCTGTATTATTGGTACGGAACGTCAAATCCACGTTGTCTGTAGTACCAACAAAATTCGTATTTGCATTTGTCCCCGTGTTTCCAAGAATACCCCATTTGTTTGTAATCGTTAAAGCGTTCGGATCTGTCCATGTTCCAACACCATTTGCATCAGAAGTAAGAATATAATTGTTTGCTGCACCGGTACGAAGTCTTATTTGTCCATTTATGTCGAGTGCTTGTGAAGGCGCATTCGTGCCTATTCCTACTAATCCGGTTGCTAAAATTTTTAATCTTTCCGTGTTGTTTGTCCTAAAATTTAAGTCTACAAAATCTGTTGTTCCAACAAAATTATCATCGGAATCCATTCCTGAATTACCCCAAATATCCCATTTGTTTGTTATCGTCAATGAATTCGGGTTTGTCCATGTTCCAACACCATTTGCATCCGAAGTAAAAATATAATTATTTGTTGCGCCAGTACGTAATCTGATTTGTCCAACAACATCCAGTATTTGTGTTGGCGCAATAGTACCTATTCCGACAAAGCCTGTTGATAGAATTCTTAATCTTTCAGTATCATTTGTCCGGAAGGCTAAATCTGCATTATCTGTTGTGCCAACATAATTATCTTCAGGATTGGTTCCCGAATTTCCCCATATATCCCATTTGTTAATATTTTGTAAAGAGTTTGGATTTGTCCATGTTCCCACACCGTTAGCATCTGAGACTAAAACAAAACTATTTGTTGCACCTGTACGCAATCTTATTTGTCCGTTCACATCCAAATTTGTTGTTGGTGCAAAAGTATTAACCCCGACAAAGCCCCCTGAATGAATAAAAATTCGATGTTGTCCGTTTGTGCGAATACTTAAATGCTGCAAGTCGCTTGTTCCAATATAATTATTCGTAGGATTAGTTCCTGAATTCCCAGCAATATTCCATTTGTCAGTAATAGCTAATAAATTCGGGTCTGTCCATGTTCCAACACCATTGATATCCGAAGTAAGAATATAATTATTCGTTGCACCTGTGCGTAATCTTATTTGTCCGTTCACATCTAATTTTTCAGTTGGAGCATTCGTGTTAATCCCTGTGTTCCCATTTATTAAAACCCTCATTTTTTCTGTATTGTCGGTTTTAAATACAAGGTCTGCGGTGTTAATACTTCCGATAAATTTTGAAGCTGTTACATTCATGTTTCCATTCACGAGCCACGCCATTGTATCAATCATACTTGCTGTGTAATTATTGATTGTCTGACCGTCAATGGATAGATTTGTAAAATCAGCATAATTGGAAATAATAGTATCAGAATAAACATAATTTGCAAAAACAGAATCACCGTAAAACAGATTATTATAGAGGTTGTTTATAGAAGCTGCATTAAAAATAGCTGTGTCAGATTGTATGTATTGAGCAATAATTGTGTCCGAATAAATATAATTTGCAATTACGGAATCAGAATACAGTAAATTGTTGTAAACAGTTTGCAGGTTCGCATAATTTGCAAAAACAGAATCACCGTAAAACAGATTATTATAGAGGTTGTTTATAGAAGCTGCATTAAAAATAGCTGTGTCAGATTGTATGTATTGAGCAATAATTGTGTCCGAATAAATATAGTTGGCAAATAAAGAATCGAAATATGCATAATTTCCAATAATTGAATCTACCTGTAGATTGTGTACGATTAAAGAATCGAAATTAATATCGCAAAGATTTTTCCATAAATTTGATTTAAAAAAGTAAAAACAATTTTCTGTGGTATTGTACACGAATAGTCCGTTCGCAGGAGATACAATTGAATTTATTTCTGCTGTTGTTAAGCGGGGAACAAGCAGTCCTTTGTTATTTGAATATATATCAAGTATTGCCGTTGCATCCGGATTGCTTGTCCCTACCCCTGCTCTGCCGTCTGCTTTTATTCTTAATTGTTCAATATTATGAGTACGAATTACTAAATCAACACTGTCTTTTGTCCCTATAAAGTTAATCGCAGCATTCGTCCCTGTGTTCCCGTTTAAGTCCCATTTCTGAATAAGGGTGCTGTCAATACTGATCAGGTGATTATGGATTGAATCCAGACTTGCATTAATAACAGAGACGCTGTCAAACAAGTTGTTTATTTGTGTTGAATGCACATGTATAGAATCATACAGCGCAGAAATATCATTGTTTATTACCTGTATCGAATCGTATAAATTATTTATTTGGTTTGTGTGATTGTGTAAGCTATCATAAATATTGCTAATATCCTGATGAATGACTTGTACAGAATCGTAAAGATTTTGAAAATATTGATAATAGTTCGTTAAAGAATCATTAATAGTATTGATATTGTTATTAATAACAGTAAGACTATCGTAAATGTTATTTATTTGTGTTGAGTGAACATGCAGGGAATCATAAATATTATCTATATCCTGATTGATGGTATAAACGGAATCGTATAAATTCTGTATGTATTGATAATAATTGTTTAGGGAATCGTTATAATTATTAATTACAGTATTGATGTTTGTAATAGAATCATAAAGGTTTTGAATATGGTACGTATGATTGGCGAGGGAGTCGTAAATATTTGTTATATCCTGATAATTATTAATAATAGAATCATGAAGAGTATGTATGTAATTAGATATGCTTGTCAGAGAATCCCAGATAGCATCCGTGTTACAGATTTTTTTCCAGCTTGCAAGTTCTTTCACCCAGAAACAATTGTCCTGAATATTGAACAGCAATAATCCGGTTGCAGGGTTGAGTATGCTGAGTGCCTGTGCAGAGTCTAAGCGAGGCACGAGAAAACCTTGTTTGTCTGCTTTTAGTTCCAATATAGAGGAGCTTTCAGGCGTTGTTGTCCCTATACCCACACTGTTGTTTTGTGCATAAGAATATTGCTGTATCAGCGTTATAATGCAAAACAGAAGTATTGTTTTTTTCATGATTATTTTAAAATAATTATTGTAAAGTATAAATAATTGATTTGTATTCAGACCAGGTATTGTCATCATCCTGAACCCGGACTTTTATATTGTAGTTTCCCTGCTGCGGAAAAATATAATTGATATTATTATCTGTTGACGTGATTGTAAACGTATTGATCTTGTATTCATAGTTTATGATAGTACCCCCGTGAGCAGCATCTTTGTCATAGGATAAGGCAGCATTTATATTACATTCAAGTGGGTCGTGTATTTGTGTATTTGTAACTTCAAAACCTGCTACAGGGGGCAAATTTGCAAATACGGTTATTTCAATTGTATCGTAAGCTGTAATATAATTATCACTTACAGCGTAAACCGCTTTCATTAATCCGGTATTTTCAGGATATAATTTTATTGTTTTTTGATCCAGATTGATGGTTTCCTGCAGAACATTTAATCTATAAAATAAGGAAGGGCTTAGGTCTGTTTGTTCATCAATTATTTGGTAATCCAATAAATAATATTCATTCCTGAATTTCATGGAGTCTTTTAAATTTTTAGCGTAAACCGTTGTCCCGCCTTTTCGTATTTTTAACTCAGGGGTTTTATTTATATCTTTAAAATAATCTTTCCGGTTATCACAACCCGCGATTATTATTAAAAATGCTAAACAGATTAATAAATAGCGCATGGTTATAATTTTTGAATTTTGATTTTTTTATTGTTTAATTTTAGAATGTAAATTCCGGATGGATAATTATACATGTTTATGCTGATTTTATTATTCTTTGTTTTTTCTGTCAGAAGTGTATTTCCAAGAATGTCATAAACACTTATTTCTATTTCTTTTTTATTGGCGTTTTTATTTTCTATTGACAATATTTCATTTACCGGATTGGGATATATAAATATATTTTCCATATACAGATTATCTTCAATTCCTGTAACCTGTATTAAATTCTGCTTGATAATGGTGTCCTTACAACCAATGGGGCTTGTTGCTGTTAATGATACGGTAAATGTATTTATGGAATAATAATAATGTGCGGGATTTATGGATGTTGATGTTTGACCGTCTCCAAAATTCCAATGATAGGTATTGCCGTTTGTGCTCTGATTGGTAAAATTTACAACATTGTTTAACTCGATGATACTGTCTGATACTGAAAATTCAGCTTTTATGGAATCTACTGTTATTTTTATGACAGTGTCTAATGATACGCAATTATGCTCGTTCACGTTATTCAGGGCAAAAACATGAGAATTTGTTAAAGATGGGATTGTAAAATAGGGTCCGTTATTTATTAAAAGACTGTTTTCATACCACATAACTGTATTTAATGGTGGATTGTTCGATGGAGTTAAATTTACGGTACTGTATTTACAATACAAATTATCCGTGATAACGCTTGGAGGGTTCACGTTGTCAGGAATGGTGGTGTTAATATTTTGTAAGTTACCGGGACAGCTTAATTCAAAATCATAGATAACTGTATCATGTATTGCCTGAATGTTTAAAGGAACTACTGCTGTATAATTTAATAAAACAAGACTGTCGTTCGTGCTTAATTCTGTTGTGTTATTAAACCACTTATACAGATAATTTTGATTTTCGGTATTGCTTGCTGTTAATAGCATTGTATCCCCTTTGCAGATGTATGTTGGCATGGATACAGACACGATATTGTTTGCCGGGTTTTTCAGGGAAGTAACAATAATGTTTTTGCTTTTTATGTTGCATCCATTCGCGTGAGTTGTTATTAAATAATATACCCCCTGTACTTCATTCGTGTTTGAAAGGTTAAAATTCTGCGTGCTTCCTGTTCCATTTAATATTGTGTCAGGAGCAATTATTTTGTACCAGTTGTACGAGTAATTACTGATAAAATTATTAATACTGATGATTTGGTTTGTACCACCACATCCTTGAATATAGATAGTATTCAGCGTATCAAGCATATTTGAATTTACTAAAATACTTGTGTTGGGCAATGGTTTTATTGTAAGGACTACTTCGTTTGATGTAATAAGCGGAGAACAAGTTCCTGCAACCAAACATCGGAATCTTAAATTATTAAAACTGTTTCCAGCTTGTGTAATGGACATGACCGGTGTGTTAACATTACTATAAGGAAAGGTGTTCGTTAAACTTTCCCATCCGGAGCCATCGTTTATTTGCCACCCGAAATATAAATTTGTTCCGTTTGCTGCTGCTGAAAAGGAAACATTTTCACTTTCACATATAATCGAATCTATGGGTAAAGAAGTAAAAACGGGTGAAGTATTTACTGTTAAAAGTACTGAGTCTGAAACTGCGCTTGGTGTACACGCTCCACTTACAACACATCTTAAAAACAAACCATCCATTTCATTCTGAATATTTGTTATGGTTATTTGAGATGAATTAACATTACTAAAAGGAATTGTGTTTGTTAAGTCTACCCATCCCGAACCTTCGTTTTTTTGCCATTGGTAGCTTATGGACGTACCGGATGCTGTTATAAAATTTGCTGAATTTGTTCCTTCGCATATAGTAAGGTTCAATGGATGTTGCGTAATTGCCGGAAGTGTATTTACCGTCAGATTTGCTTGGTTTGTGCTTACATTTGGAGTACATACTCCGCTTACCTGACAACGATAAACATAATTATTCATAGCAAGGGTAACATTATTTATTCCAAGTATAGATGTTGTTACATTGCTGTAATTGGAAGAGTTTGTTAAATTTATCCATCCGGAACCATCGTAAGTTTGCCATTGATATGTTAGAGATGTACCGGATGCAAATGTTTGCATACTTGTATTTCCTCCAACACAAACGGACACATTTTCAGGATGCGATACAATGGAAGGAGCAACGTTTACAGTCAATGTTGCTGCATTTGATGCTATGGTTGGCATGGTCGGCATGCAATATTTATTTACAATGCAGCGATATTGATCATTATTCATGTTATAATCTGCATTGCTGATATTCATTGTTGGCGTTGTTACATTGCTAAATGGTACAGTATTAGTTAAATCCACCCATCCCGAACCTTCGTTTCTTTGCCACTGATAACTCAAGGTCGAACCGGATGCTGCCACTGAAAATGATGTTGTGATATTGTGGCATACTGAAGAACTTGAGGGGTGTTGGCTTATCGTTGGAAAAGAACAGGACGTAAACTTTTTAACGCTTGCTTTATTGGAATTTTGTCCGTCTTTATAGGCAACATATAAATTATTATTTACAATTTTTAATGTAACATAACTTGCCATCCCTGCTGAAAATCCTGATGTGTCTATGGTTGTCCAGAACGATCCGTTGTATTGTTTAACTGTTGCCTTGGCATTGTTAGAAACGTCTTGATATGCTATATAGGGAGTACTTGAATTTAATACCAGCGATGGGTAGGCAATAGTTCCCTGTGAAAATCCGGGTATTCCCTCGTTAATCCAGCTTGTACCGTTAAATTTCATAACACTTGCTTTGCTTAACGCGTTTCCATCTTTAAAAGCAATGTAAGGAGTTATTCCATTGGCAAATGTTAAACTGGGGGAATTGATAGCCCCGGTAGTAAAACCTGCTGTTCCAATGTTTTCCCAATCCGTCCCGTTAAACTTCATAACACTTGTTTTATTAAGGTTAAAAATATCTCTGTATGCTACATGAATCACGTTCCCCCCATTTTTTTCTAATGTGATTTCAGAAGCGATACCCGGTGTAAAACCCGGTATTCCTACATTTACCCAGTCTGTACCGTTAAACTTCATAACTGTTGCTTTGCCCGAATATGTACCATCTGAAAAGGCAACATGAGGTTCTGTTCCTACTATTTTTATTTTTATCGGGTTGGTGCTTCCGGCTGTAAATCCGCTAGTCCCTACATTTACCCATGCTGATCCGTTGAACATTTTTACAGTCGGTTTGTCTGAATTTATTGCATCCGAATACGCTATATAAGGTATTCCTGTTGAATTTATAGCAAGCGACAGGGAGCTTACCGTACCTGCGCTAATACCTGCAGTACCTACAATAGTCCAGGAAATGCCGTTGTATTTCATAACCGTAACTTTGTTTGAATTCGCTCCATCCGCGAATGCAACATATAAAACCTCTGAACCTGTTGCATCAAAGCAAACCATATCCGCGCTCCCGGCAGTAAATCCTTCGATTCCTACTGTTTCCCACTGAGAAAATCCATTGTTGATTATTATTTTTAATATCAAAAGGAGTAATACAATTTTTTTCATAATTATTAAATTTATTTAAATTTTATTGTACAAATATTCGTAAGCCTGCGCCTGCATGAAAATGAAACTTGCCGAATTTGTTTTGCAAGCGGTAGTATTCATCAAAGTTTAACAGCAGGGCTATTCTGTCCGTGAGAAATAATTCTATATTACCACCTGCGCCCCCTCCATAGTCAAACAGGGATTCTGATTTATCGAGGTATGTATTCTTGTTATTTTCTACCCCGAGCAAACCGCAATAATGAATGTTTATAAAACAAAATTCTTTTATTTTATAGACTGTGTGGCTCATTCCTGCATGTAAAAAAATATCATCATAACCAGCAATGTTTATTTTCCCTCTTTCCCAGGATACGCTGCTTTGAAACATGGTTCTGTTATTTATATAATAGGAGTATCCGAATTGCATGTATTTGCCGAATTTATTCATGCCTGTAACAATGTCTAAGGCTTTAAATCCTGAAATATGCCGGAGGTTTATTTTTATATCTGTTGTGTCCTGTGCTTCTAGGGAGCAAGTGAAGGAAACAATAAAGAATACAGTTATGAATTGTTTAATCATCATTAATTTATTTTACCTAGTATTTTTAGATTAAAAAGTTCCAACCCAAGAATTTCTTTATCCATTTCGTATTGACTGTAAAAGGCTTTTTCTTCGGCATTTCTTTGTGTAGCTTTTTCCATGAGTGTTATATATTTTTCTTTTAACTCCACAGATTTGAAAATTAATTCACGGCATTCGTTCATCCTTGCTGTACGTGCGCCCTGATCCATTGTAAAGAATCCATCAATCAATAATTTTGCCGACATCTCGTTTGCCAGAAAGACAAGGGAATCCGATTGATTTTTGTACAGCATTGCCATCTTGATGTTCATCTGGTTTCTTTGTTCGTATATCAGCATTTTGTTAAATAAAAAATCATCTACTTTTCGTTTAAAATTTGATCGCAGATGCCTGCGCTCTGCTGCTGGTATATTGCTTTCAATCCATTTTTGGTATGCGCTTTCTTTTTTGTATTGCAATGCGACCCAGTCTCTCATTGTGGGTCCGAAAAGGCGCAGCAGATTGTTCACGTCTGTGTGGCCGGGCTTGTCAATGTTTTTTAAATATTCTATCAGCGGTTGTTCCTCCCCTATGTTTGGTATGTAATCTTTAATATCCGTGCTTACACCCAAAACAGAACCCGTTATTGTCAGTACATCCATCCATTTTAAATCTTTAACACTGAGTATTGAAACAAGGTCTTTTTGTATTTGTTCCTGAAACTGATAAAGACGATCAATGGTTTCCTTTGTTTGCTGCGCCAAAATAATGGCTTCCCGTGTCTTAACCACTAAGTTTTTAGCTGTTATTACACCCTCCATTGTTTGTGAAAGCATTGCTCCTTGCCATATTGCTGTCTTAAAATTAAAAGAATTTGCTAAAGGGTCTATTAACTGGGCTTTTGAGAGTGAAGCCGAGAGAATGCTTACAATTAAAATCAAGTAAATCTTTTTCATAGCTTTTAGGTTTTATTTTACTGCGAATTTTAAATAAATAACATAGCCGTCTTGCAAACTTATTGTTGTTGATTGAGAGCTTGTAACCGCTTTGGTAATTGTTTTAATGGATCTGTTTATCAATTGTCTCTTTATTGTATTGTTGTCTGTTACATTATCAACAGCTTCTTCTTTGGATTTATCAATTCCCTTGTCTAAAGCTGTTTTTGAATAAATTCCTTCTATGTAATCGGTATCGAATAATTCCATGTTTACATTTACGTTTCCGGTTGGAGTTTTACACATGTGAATTGTTACCAATGCCCGATTCCCATTGTAGGATACCCGTCCGTACAATAAGCTGTTTGAAGGAATAAGCTGATTGTTGTATTTTATTCCCTGTTTTAAGCGTATTGTTATCCCACCCTTGTCTTCAATTGTTTGATTACCGTATATTTCACCCCGGATATATTCGTTTGAATTGTCTGCTTTGCTTGTGCTTTTTTCATTCGTACCGGATTGTTTTTTTTCTTTCGGATTCTTTTTTGTTATGGTTCCGAAAGGGTCACTGTTTTTATTTTCTTCTTTTGTATCTGATTTTGTTACATCTTTTTTTTCCCCTATTACCTCTTTTTTATTTGTATTGGATTGTTTTTTTTCATTATAATTTTTGTAGGTAATAGTATTATTCACAGGTGTCGTGTTTTGTTTTTCTTCTTTTTTCTTTTTTGTATTTTCTTTGATTTCCTGTTGATTTGTTTCCTTTTGATTATTATCAAGATTCGTTAATGTGAGCTTGATGATTTCATCTTTTGTTTCTTCTTTGGGTTTGTAGTCTTTGGACTCTTTAATTTCCTTGTCGTACAATTCTGTTTTATTTACTTCTGTTACTTTTACAACAGTGTCTGAAACCGGGTCCTTGAATTTGGGCAGACTTTTGTTTTCTGCATTTTTAATAATGCTCACCATGATCATGAATCCTATAATCAATATGCCAACCGGAACATACCAGTATTTTTTTATGATAGTTATTATCTTCATTTCACTATTCTATTTTCAGGGCATTACTCAAATATTCAGAATTTACAATTATTGTCATGATTCTGTTACCGCTGTATTCTCTGAATTGTATTGAAAGTTTCCCTTTTTCATTTAATGCAAAAAGAGGAATGGCATACGCCAGTACTTTGTTTTTTTTTCCTTTTATGATCAAGTCTTTTGGTTTGATGGTAGGAAACAAATCATTCTTTTTTTCTTGTTTCTTTTTAAACAAACCTTTCTTGAATACTTCAATGTATTGAAAATTTACGATGTCAATTTTATAATCTATTGAGCTTGTATTTTTTACTATTATTTTGAAATAAAAATGGGTCTGGTCATTTGCGATGCTTGACACAGAAATATAAATTTTATCCGAATAGGTGCCAAGAGTTTTTATTTCTGAATTGACAGGAGTATTTTTAAGGCGTTCGCTTACTACTTCTTTACTGAAAACATTCAGACGATCTCTCTTTATGTCATCTATCTCGTCCGGAGAATCATTCACATTACTTATTCCTATTTTGTTTTGTTTGCTTGTGTCCGTTTTTGTTGTTTTTTTGTCTTTATCATTTCTGAAATCATAATTTATTTTTGTTGGGGACTCTGTATATTTTATCACTGCGAAATAATAGTTGTCCTGACAGCGAACAAGCAGGGAGCTTGTTTGAGCATTAGGCTTGCTTGCTTTTAAAAAAACAGAGTTCATATCCATCTTTGCGTAATAATCTCCAACAACACCAATATTTACAAGATCAACCTCGCTGGGATAAACAAGATACACAGTATTTTGTTCAGAAACATAAATCGTATCTTTTACTTCCTGTGCCTTGCAAAAGGTACTTATCAGGATAAGAAACAGCAGGTATTTATTCATTCGTCCCTTCATTTGCCTGTTTTTCTTGTTTCTCCTGTATTTCTTTAATGGCTCTGTCGTAAGCAATGACTTCAAAATTTACCAATTGCAGACCATGCGGATTTGCATCCGATCGAAATGTTGAGACAACACCGAATTTAGCAGCAAGGGGCAACATTTCCCTGTGATCTGAATAAACCGCGTATTGCTTGCAGTATGCGCGCGCCGTTATCGGGTTGCTGTTATGGTCAATGAGTACGGAGTCCACCTCCAGTTCTGTACGTGAATTGTATTTCCGGTATTTATCAATAATTTTAGCATCCGATAATTGCTTGTATAAATACATGCCGGAAGGTTTATCAATTAATAAAAGTGCTTTGTTTACACGTTTCTCGTAATTATACTGGTCATGTGAAAACATGTTGTACATGAAAAGAAAGGAGTGGTTTTTCATCTCTGCATCATTTCGTTCCTTTGAATCCAGTGCCACGCCTTTATATGCTGCGTTTTCGGATATAAAATATACATGCTCTTTTGCTTCACTGCTGTACATGAACACTAGTATTGCCATTATAATGTTGAGCAAGCCGCTGATAACTATTGCGGACAAAAAAATACTGCGGTTCGATTTAATTAAATCTGTTACTGTTTTGGTTTCTCCTGTTAGTGCCATAATTTTATTTTTGTTTCGTTATTGCATTATTGATTGAACTACTACCGGAAGCAGCTCCACCGCCACCTCCTGATGGAGTGCTGCCCCCTCCCCCGCCGGATGCAGTTTTTGCTGCTCCTGTTGCAAATCGGCTTCCAATAGATGCAGCACCTGTGCCGACCTTGGAAGCTACAGCTGCCGCACCTATTCCAACAGCCATTAATTTACCTCCTATACCACCCATGGAGGATATATTAATATATTTTGCTGTCAGAAAGGGAACCATCAAATACATCAATTGTACAACAAACCAAAATAAACCTAAGGAAAACACGCCGTTTTCTGTCATTGGAACATTGTTCATTTTGGCAATAAATTCTGTACTCAGTCCTATTGATATAGTTTCTAAAAGGTTCATGGTTACTGTCCACATTATTACTATTATCAAAGAGTTGAACCATTTTAAAAATACGGATGATCCCAGTAATATTGAAAATGCAAGGGCGATAGGTCCTGTTATATATAACACGGCTATGGACACGATTTGTATAGTTTCTATTACCGGTCGTATCGCCCTGCCCAGACTATTAAAAAAATCGCCTGCTCCTAATGGCACCAGTTCATCAAACATGTGCTTCATCATTTGTGCGTATGCATCTACTTTGCCATCACCGGTTTTGTTCACTACTTCAAAAAATTTAGCTGAGCTAAATTGGTCTGTAAAGTCCATCATTAAATTCGTAAAACCCCCGGCTAGTTCGTTATAGTTCATTATGGCTACTACATATACCAAGCCCATACCAATGTTTTTAACATTTATAGACATGTCAGATTCTACAATCCAGCTTGCATAGTTTTTACCTAAGTTAATCATTAAAAATAGTCCGGCTAATGCCAAACATATCTGTGCAGATTGGTTACCCCAGGCCTCCAGCATGGAACTGCTTTTAAATACTGCTAAAACTATCATAATCTGATGATTTTAGTTATTTTTATATGTTTCTACCCATTGTTCTAGTGCATATTCCATATTCCCGTATTTCTCGAATAATGTCTTCAGGTAATTTCGTTCTGAGGGTTTTGATGAGATTACTGCATATTCATTCAGGGGTACTTCAAGACAATAGATTTTTGAAACACTTTGTTGCTTAATGAAAAGTTCCCTGTAAGGTTCTTTTACATCCTGACTAATGCGGACACTTTTAAGTTTCTGTACATCCAGTTCTGTAAGACCCAGGTGCTTTTGCAGGTTCTCAAATACCTGTTCCGATTTGCCGGAGTGATTCAGTATGATTCTTGTCTCTGCATTGTTTATGATTGCGCTGCCTATTTTGCTTGCTATGATTTCTTCAATCCCTTGTGTGATGATGTTAATGGATCCGTTGTTTTTCCGAATCGTGCGGAACATGGTTTCAATCCATTCTCCCATATTGGAAAGCAAACTCCAGGCTTCATCCATGTACAGGTATTTACGTCTGTCAGGATATTTTCGGATTTGGTCAAGAGACAGTTCTGTTATGATCATGGCAACCACGTTAAATATGGCAGGGTCGTTTTTTACTTTTTGAAGGTCAAAACATACAAGGTCATAATCGCTCAAATCCTCTGTTTTCGTGTAGTTCAAAATATCTTTGTATTTTCCTTCCGTGAAAGGAGAAATTACAAGCAAGAGGGAATTTATATCAATGTATCTTTTATGGGTTTCATGTTCTTTGTTTGTATTGTTTTTATCGTAAGCCGTGAGCCAGTTTATAAATCCACGGATAGTAGGTAATTCATCCTTACCCTCTTTTATGGATTCATTGATTTCATTATAGTACAATTCCAGCCAGATGTTTAATACGGTTATGGCTTCTTTGGGTACTTCGGAAACATTGTCCCCTTTCCAGACAGTAAGAATCAGGGCTATCAGGAAATTCTTTTTCTCATCATTCAGATTGTATTGCTTGTTATGATCTTTGGAGATAAGGAAGGGATTAAATTGTAAAGGTTTTTCGAGGTCGTATTCATAATACTGCCCTTGCAGGGCTTCCACGAGGTTTTTATAACTGCCGCCAATGTCAATGATTAATTGTTTTTGTCCTTTTTCAAATCGTTGCGCCACAAAATGACCGATCGTAAAAGATTTACCGGAACCCGATGGTCCGATGATTACCGCATTCTGATTGTTAAGCTCTGTATTGAATAAATTAACCTTAACCAAATTCCTGTTGCGATCACAGATGTATTCGCCATTGCTGTCGCTCTGGTAGGTTGTGGTAAAGGGTACATAACAACAGGCAACATTCAGGGGGACAAGAAGCCATCGGAAGTTTTGGTTCATATTCCCGGGCAGGTTTGCAAAGAATAGGGAGCTGGTATCATAGCTTTCTACTTTAGCAGATGCTCCGTTCAGCATGGGAAAAATATTGATGATGTCTTTTATTTTTTGTTCTCTTTTTTCATCATTCGTATCATGAATAATTAACTGTACAGCCAAAGAGACTAATAATTCTCCGGACACGCGAATATCTGCCGTAAATTCTTCTATTTGTTGTTTTTTTATCAGGTTTCCCTGTTTGGCTAAACCCCCGAGCATGGCGTTAAAGTTCATTTCCTGATCAAGGGCTTTCATTTCTTTTTCCGTGTCCCTGATTTTGATGGTCTGTACAAGGATATGCGGGTAATTCATGTAATGAGTTAAGGGGTACAGGAAAGGGCTTGTAACATTATAGGCATTTTGACGGCTGGGAGACACTGTTTCTGCCTGCCCCGACATACTAATAATACTTACCTTTTTTTCTCCTATAACAAGGCAATTGCTTTCATTAATTAAATTGCGGTTAATATCTGTTTGTTTGCACGAAAATTCAAGGTTCATGTATTGATAATACAGGTTATAAATTTCCTCTTTTTTTAACCTTTTTAATTTAATGTCATTGATGGAGCTTACTCCGGCGCTAAAGGAATATGCAACTTTTTCAGCTTCATCAATTCTGCTGTCTATGTTTTCAAAAGGGTCTTTAAATACAGATTTCCGCATGGAGAAAAAGGTTGAAACAGGATGAACATCGTACAGTTTTTTTGCAAAGGATAAAGCGATATAACATTTGTGGCGCAATACCTTATCATCGCCAAAATGTTCCTCTATCTTTTTTATTAATTTACCAGTTTTACCCTGACATGGAGGTTGCTGAGCGAAGTCGAAGCACCGAAATGTTTCTTTGCTGACAGCATTATAATAAATATCTATTTTTTGAAATACTGTGCCAACAGGAAGGTTTTTCATTGCACCTGCAAGCTGTAATATTGCTCCTTCGTATTGCCCAGACTCCCATTGCTCCATCTCAGGCAAATCAAGCTTGTAGAGAATGGTAATATCCCCTGTTTTTAATATCACAAGATTATCCCCGATTTCATGAACAGGGTCTATCTCTGCGAAATTTATTTCTTTGTTTTTTCCTTTGCCCCTAAAGTCGAACATGTATTTGCTGAATTTATGTTTTTATACTGTAGAAATGTTTTGCTTATTCTTGAAAATATATAATTCTCATGGCCTTTTTTATTTACCCTTCGCAGGTAAATGAAGAGAACGATTGTTACTACTACTATTCCCAGGTAATATAACTTTGGAATTTTGACACCGAAGAAACTTGTTATGATACCTGTTATCATAAAGTTTATGATGAAAAACAACATGAGAAAAATAAAATCAAACATGGGAAGTCCCAGCACCATGGATTTCCGTTCCACGGTTTTGTAAACGCGTATATCCATTTTTTTAATTTCCTACGCTTACACCAGATACACCCAAATCTCCAAGGAACATATTGAAGCAAACCCAAAGCACGATACCACCTATCAGCCATCCTATTTTTGAGCCGATGTTGCCTCTTTCCCCGGAATTCATCATGGCAATAACAACACGGATAAGAGCGATAGCGCAGGCTATCAGAAAAATTGCATTTATGATGGGTTTGATAACCGTCTGATACTTTCCTGTCAGCCATGTTCCTGTTGCCTGTGCATAAATAGGCGCTACATTTAACATGTATAAAATTCCCAATGCGACCAATGCTTTAATTTTTGTTTTCATCTTTTTAAAATTTGATTTTACGTTATTATTTATTCTTCTTCTAATTCTGGTTTTGTGTTTTTTAAGCGATTTATTCGCTTATTTGTTTTTTCTGATATCCCGTTTTTTTTAGCAGGAATTTCCTCATTATAAATTTTTTCAATTTCGCTGAGATCATTAATTTCTAAGTTTGCCTCTTTTTCCAATTTTTCAAAATTCAAATCGGGAAGGTTTTTTGCTTCTTCAAACAAATCCTGCAGGCAAGTTGACTCATGAGAAGTATCAATTTCATCAGATGTTTTTTTAATTTCATCTACATATTGGTAAGCGTCCGGCAAACTACATCTATAAAATATCAAGCGGCGATATTACCTTTGCCCTGGCAGAAGAGTGTGCAGTTGAGAAATCTTGGTGTCGGGGATAACTGTCAGAGTATATTTAAGCCATTCG
>Ga0209417_1000862_pt1 | contig 62114 bp, 59 predicted proteins | sample RifGroF2_FD_184002 | JGI IMG/M metagenome (GOLD analysis project Ga0209417, IMG submission 184002) | Groundwater microbial communities from Rifle, Colorado, USA - Groundwater F2 (SPAdes) (version 2) | ecosystem: Environmental > Aquatic > Deep subsurface > Groundwater | place: Rifle, Colorado... | reverse complement strand
CCCTTATTTAAAGTACAACCGGAAACGAAGTCTGGGTTATATAAAATAAAAGCAAAGCTACGTTATCAAAGCTGTAATTCAGTTTTTTGCCTTCCTCCGGTAGAAGAGAATCTGCTCATAGAGGTAAAGATTAAGTAGGTAAAAAGCAAACAATTATCTTACCTGATTGTAATACTCCGCGTTGTCTGATCTATAGTACTAGGTTTATAAAGTAAGTTTTAGGTTAATGATTATCAGACAACGCCGGAGTTGTTTTTAAGGTAAGGTGCGGGATTTTCCGATACGTGTCCCGGCTTTACCCTCTACCTAAAGACTTGACAACTATTGCTGAATTTCAGGAGTTCCAATGTTATCGTTAAGGTAGGGAATGTTCATAATTGAGGATCATACACCGGTAAGACCTTATCAGCTTAGGTACACAGGGACGTATACAGTGTACCCAAATATGAGAAGTAAGGGATTTTTCGATGCTTATCAGGAGGCTTTGGGCACCCACTCAGTGAATGAAGCGTATGAAAAACAGGAAGCAGAAACCTGTAGCTATATGCATAAGCACAATCTTGGTTTCTGCCTCTGTTTTTTAGTGGAATGAACGTTAAATGGGTAAAGCCGGGATACGCATCTCAAAATCCCTTACTTGCTAGTTAAACAGGCACACTGTATATGTCCCCGTATACCCTATTTGGCGATATTCATCTCTTTAAGCAGATACCCTGCACCACCGAACTTATCCATAATGAAGAGGACGTAGCGGATGTCTACACTGATGGTTCTTTGGAGAGTAGGCTCGAAAATAATGTCTCCGCTCATTGCCTCCCAGTTGCCGTCAAATGCAATTCCGAGAAGTTCTCCTTTGGCATTCAGAACGGGGCTGCCGGAGTTACCGCCGGTGATGTCGTTATTGCTGAGGAAAGCTACTGGCAGTTCGCCGTTTTTCATTGCATACATACCATAATCCTTTGCTTTGTACAACTCTTTAAGTCTGGCAGGAACTACAAATTCCCAATTGTTTGGATCCTCTTTCTCCATAACTCCGTTTAGAGTTGTAATGTGTTCATAAAGGATGGCATCCTTAGGAGAGTAATTCAGAATTTTGCCATAGCTCAGACGCATTGTTGAATTTGCATCGGGATACATTGCCATTCCTTTCTTCATCTCAAGCTGGCCGGCAATATAATCTTTGTTCCCTTTTGCATACAACCCATTATATTTTGCAAGAGCTGCCTGCAGTTTAGGCATCATGTCAAAGATGCTTTTTCCAAGAGCCAGGGCAGGATCGTTTGCAATAGCATCCTTACCGGCAGTAAGAGCCGCAACAATTTTCTCCTTAGAAGTAAAAACAGATTTGTCGAACAGATTGTCCACATAAGCATCAATGTTCCCTGAGTAGTCATTGTAAATGATACTGTAGAAAGAAGGAAGGTCACTTTTCTTTACTTTGTCCTGGAATACTTTAATGAGAGCCTTTGCCACCTTTCTGTCGGTTCCGGCAGAGTAGTTTATGAAGAAGTTGTCTATCCTTCCCTCAAGAGACTTAGCCATACCAAGTGCTGCTGCGTTGTCTCCCTTGTTAAATGCTTCAACTACACCTATATAATGATTTGCAACAGAGGCAATCTCTATGTTGGCAAGTGTTTCTGTAAGATATTTATAAAGATAAAGTGCCTCCTCGCGGTCTGCGATTGCCTTATTTATATTGCCAAGAGCGGTTCCGTATTTTGCAACACGGTTAGGATCTGCATTCACCCATGCAGTAAACTCTTTCTCCTCCTGTGCCCTGCGTTCCTGAACGTTCAGCTTTTTAAACGTCTCGTTCATCCCTATGGCTTTTTTCCAGAAATTTGAAGAACCAGAGTATTTGCTGGCATATTGGAGCCTGACCTTAGGGTCGGCAAGCATGTCTTCCATCAGCACATCCTGACGGATACCACGGGCATAGATGGTGATGGCATTTGAAACATCGCTTGTCTGCTTCACCTCAGAAGAGGTCATGAAACGACTTGTGCGGCCGGGATAACCCAGAATCATTGCAAAATCGTTCTGTTCAACTCCTTTAAGAGAGATAGTCAGCGATTTCTTAGGAACATATGGCTGGTTATCCGGTGAATAAGGAGCCGGATTGTTGTTTTTGTCGGCGTAAACCCTGAACATTGAGAAGTCTCCGGTATGACGTGGCCACATCCAGTTGTCTGTGTCTGCGCCAAACTTACCGATTGATGAAGGGGGAGCGCCCACAAAACGGATGTCGGTGTAAGTCTTGCTGACTATCAGATAGTATGCATTCTCGCCATACATAGATGTTACTTTTGCCTGCAGATATTTATTGTCTCCAACTGCTTTTGATGTCAGATCCTTAATTATGGCTTCAAATGCCTTTTGTTTGTCGGCAGGTGTTGCTGCACCTTCGATAGCACCGACAACCTCATTTGTAACCTCCCGGAAGCTCTCCAGAAATGTAACAGACAAGCCGGCCGAAGGAAGTTCCTGCTGACGGTTCATTGCCCAGTATCCATCCTGAAGATAGTCATGCTCAACAGTACTCAGTTTTTGAATGGCTCCATATCCGCAGTGGTGATTTGTGAGCAAGAGCCCCTCTTTAGAGACGATTTCTCCTGTACATCCGCCTCCAAACTGTACAACGGCATCCTTCAAACTTGAATTGTTTACATTATATATGTCCTTAGCAGTAAGTTTGAGACCCAGTTCAGACATTTTTTTACTATTGAGTTTTTCAATAAGAGGCAACAGCCACATTCCCTCGTCTGCCCTTACAGGACTGATAGAAAACACTAAAGCAGATAAAATTAATAAGCAGATTTTTTTCATTGTATTTAAATATTCTATAATTTTAACAAAAATAGAAAAAAATGGCAGAAGAGCTCAAAATTCTTATTGTCACAGACAAGTTTAAGGGGAGCCTTACTGCAAAAGAAGCAGCAGAATGTATCAGAAAAGGGCTTTTCCAGGGGTCCTTCGGACACGGTATAAATCATTATATACAAATTTTTCCCATGGCCGACGGCGGAGAGGGGACAATAGATGTTATAAAGAAATCCAAAAAGGGAGAGCTCATATATACAGAGGTTTGTGACCCACTTTTAAGGCCCGTCCGTGCACCTTATCTGCTTATAAGAGATAAGGCATTTATTGAGATGGCAAAGTGCTGCGGACTGCAACTTCTCAACGAGAACGAGTACGATCCTCATAAAACAAGCACATACGGACTTGGCCAGATGATTCTGGCGGCAATAGAGGGTTCTTGTGCAAAGGATATTGTAATAGGTATTGGTGGAAGTGCCACCAACGATGGTGGAATGGGAATGCTTAGAGCCTTGGGCTACAGGTTTTATGATTATAAAGGAAATGAGACAATATTTCCGGGACAAATTAAGAAAATAGATGGAACAAATGTAACCCACAGTTTGAAAAATGTCCGTTTTATGGTAGCCAGCGATGTAAACAATCCTCTTTTAGGAGAGCGTGGGGCAACAATGGTTTACGGACCGCAGAAAGGAGCCGGAGAAAATCTGCTTGAGGAGATGGAGAATGAAATGCAAAACTATGCAACTATTTGTGAAGAGTATCTTGGGAAAACTTACTCAAACCAGCCTGGTGCCGGAGCAGCTGGAGGAGTTGGATTTGCTCTAGTAGGATTTTTGGGTGCTGAACTTGTCCCGGGATGGAAGGTGCTCTCCGAATTCTCAAATCTTGAAAATATTATAAAAGAATCGGACCTTATAATTACCGGAGAGGGTTCTATAGACGGGCAGAGCATATCTGGAAAACTGATTGATGGGATAACTCAAATAGCAAGGAAACATGGAAAGCGGTTATGGGCATATTGCGGAGTGAACCAGTTAAATGAAAGACAATTGTCCGCAGCGGGGATTGAAAAGGTATTTGCTGTCTCAGATATTGAGAGTGACAGAAACAAATCTATGAAAGGGGCAAAAAAATATTTGGAAAGAATTTCGTTTGAATCTGCAACTTTTCTTTACGATTTTCAGTCAAATAGGCAAACAGATTAAAACAATAAAATTATGGAAGCAGTATTGGGAATCATAGTCCCCTTTTTAACAGCAGTTCTTATTATTTTAATAGTCTTTTTATCAAAGGCTTTTAAAGAAAAATCAAGAAACGAACTTATTGCAAAAGCAATAGAACATGGAAAAGATTTATCTCCGGATCTTTTTACCAGAGAAGAGAAAAGTTCTAAAAAATCTGATCCTTTGACAAGTGCACTGGTATCAATTGGAATTGGTATAGGACTTTTTCTGGCACTCTACTTCTTCTTTGGAGGATTCAAGTTTGCAGCATTCGGATGTATCCCTTTGTTTATAGGTATAGGGCAACTTATTGCCTATCTGATCAACAAAAATAAAACTGAAAAATAGCTAGTGAGCAGAACAGAGTTTGAACAGCAGGTATTAAACAATCAGGAACCGCTCCGGCGGTTCTTGTTAAACCTTTGCAACGGTGATTCTGCTTTAAGTGACGACATAGCTCAGGAGGCCTTTATTAAGGCATATCTCAATCTTAACTCATTTAACGGACTCTCAAAATTTTCCACATGGCTGTTCAGAATTGCATATAACTGTTACTGTGACCACAAAAGAGTAAGCCAGAGATACAGCTCTGTTCAGATTGAAGATAAAATACTAACTTCGCATGAGACAACCGACCATAAATACCAGAATCAGGAGCTATATATGGCTCTTGCAAAACTTAACGAGAAAGAAAGATTAATTATTCTGCTTTTTTATATGGAAGACAAAAGTCTTAAAGATGTTTCTAAAATTACCGACATACCTTTGAATACGGTAAAATCGCACATCTCAAGAGCTAAGATACATATGTCGGAACATTTAAAATCAATTGGATATGAAAGATGAAAATATAAACAGGTTTTTTAAGGATCACAGGCAAACCATCGCAGACGACGGATTCAGTGAAAGGCTTTTCGCTCATCTCGATTGTATTCCTGCCCCTGCACCAAGGGTAGACAGGTCAAGATTGATTATATCGGTTTTTGCATTGATCGGTCTCTTATTATTCATAATACTTGGTGGGTACAGCTCTCTTATAATTGGTTTGGGATCAATGGGTTCGCTCTTTGAGGGATTGAGTTCAATTAGGCCCGAGGTAATTGTTGCTGTTGTATTTATGGGTGCCAGTCTTTTTGCTGTCGGCAAATTTGCCATCGAAGAAAAATAATTTTACGTTATAGCAATTTATAAGATAGTCTGTGGTATCTGCATGCTCCGTGTTTTTCAATTGCCTCACGATGAGCTTTGGTTGGATATGCCATGTTTTTATCCCATCCATATAACGGAAATTCCTGTGCTATAGAGAGCATATATTCATCTCTGTGTGTCTTTGCCAGAACAGAAGCTGCCGCAATAGATGCAAATAAGGAATCACCCTTTATTATACAAGAGTGAGGAATATCCGGATAATTATAAAATCTGTTCCCGTCTACCAGTATGAACTCAGGTCTTACAGCCAGTTTATTCAGGGCAAGATGCATTGCCTTTATGGAAGCTTTTAAAATATTTATCCCGTCTATCTCCTCATTGTCTACAGATGCAACAGCCCACGCTATTGCATTTTTCTCTATGACAGGTCTTAACAGGTTTCTATCTCTGGCACAAATCTGTTTTGAATCGTTAAGCAGGGGATGATAAAAATCTTTTGGAAGAATTACTGCGGCGGCAAAAACAGCTCCTGCCAGACATCCTCTGCCGGCTTCGTCGCATCCGGCTTCAATAACTTCTGAATTAAGATAAGGAGCGAGGCAGACCTCTTTTTTCATGGGGAGGAATTCTTAGAATGGAAATTTACTGCAAGATAGTAAATCTAACCTATAAGTTATATCTGTTAAGACTCTCTTTAAGAACACCTATTATGCTATCCTTCGACTCAAGAGTGGCTTTTAGACGCTGTATTTCCGCCTCCAGCTCAACCCGTGCGATTTTATTTTCTGACTCCATTTTTGCAACTTTCTCTTTGTAAAAGCTTTCTACGGCTGCAATTTTATCTGTCAGGTCTTCTTTTGGCGCATAACCCAAGAGAAGCTCCTCGGGGGTTGTATTGAGAGCCTTGGCGATATCAGACAATCTGTTGCTCACAAGTACGGTTTTACCACGCTCTATCTGACTATATGAATTAGTAGACATACCAATTTTGCTGGCCATACTCTCTTGTGTATATCCCAACGTCTTACGAAGATTCTGAATTTTTAATTTGATAAGCCTGTTTTCCATTAAAACAAATATAAATTAATGTTTGGTCAGACAAACAACATGTAACATATGTTATAAAAACAATTAAAACATGTTATATGTGTTACAAAAATGCAGAAACAAACAAAAGAATTTAAGAAAAAGACAAATAACAATAAATGGCTTCTTTTTTAACAAGCGTTGGCATAAATTTGAAAAAATGAATAGTTATGAATACACATGGGAACCAAAAATCTGTTGAACAACTTTTAGTATTAATGGAGGTTGAGCAACTTTATCTTTTCAAAGAAATTTCAAACCGGAACATTGCCGGTCTTCTGAATGTTAAAAAACGCGATGTGGACAGGTTGCTTTATGAAAGTCTAGGGATAAAACTGACCCAGGTAATTGGTATGTACAGGATTCAGCATGCAACGGGGTTGTTAAAGAAGGGAACTCCCTACATGGAATTGTGGAAATATTCAGGATTTAGCTCACATGCAGAAATGGAAAGAGAGTTTGAAGGTGTTGTCCGTTAAGTTTTTTTTGCTAATTTTGATACCCCTATAGATGAAGAAACAATAACGAATATAAAATCAATAAATTAACATGAAAGTCTATCCCACCCAAAGCATTCGTAACGTTGTTTTGCTCGGAAGCACAAAGTCCGGTAAAACAACTCTTGCGGAAACGATGATGTTTGAAGGTAAAGTTATCGATCGTAGAGGTGCCGTTGAGGCCAAAACAACCGTTAGCGACAATACCGAAATTGAACAAATTTACCAACGCTCGATTTATCCGACTCTGCTCTACACAGAGTTCATGGATCACAAGCTCAATATTATTGACACTCCCGGTTCAGACGATTTCGTTGGTGGTGTAATCTCGGCCTTCAAGGTTGCAGATACAGGAGTAATGATAGTAAATGCCCAGCAGGGTGTTGAGGTCGGCACAGAAATATTTGCCCGTTATGCAGATAAGCATAGCAAACCGCTTCTTATAGGTGTCAACCAGCTGGATCACGAAAAGGCAAATTGGGAAAATTCAATAGAGATGCTTAGAAAAGCATTCGGCAAAAAGATTGTACTTATTCAGTTTCCTGTAGAGACAGGTGCAGGATTCAATTCATTTGTCGACGTCCTTAAGATGAAAATGTACTTCTTCAAGGATGACAATGGTACCCGTGAAGAGCGTGAAATTCCTGCAAATCTTATGGATCAGGCATCTGAACTACATCAGATCCTGGCAGAAATGGCAGCGGAAAATGATGAAAACCTTATGGAGATATTCTTTGACAAGGGTATCCTTACAGAGGAAGAAATTCGTGCCGGCCTTGCAATAGGTCTTATCAAATGCGATATAATGCCTGTTTTCTGCCTGTCGGGTAAAAAAGATATCGGAGTAAAAAGACTAATGGATTTTATCATCAATGTTGCACCATCTCCGGAAAAAACAATTCAAAAACTTAAAGATGGAACCACTGTTCCTTGTGATTCAAAGGGACAAACCTCAATCTTCATATATAAAACAGCCGTAGAACAGCATCTTGGTGACGTTTCATTCTTCAGGGTAATGTCTGGCAAGTTAGTAGAGGGAGCAGATCTCACCAATCCGGAGAACGGATCAAAAGAGAGATTGTCTACAATCTACGCAGTTGCAGGAAAGAAAAAAGAGAAGGTGGCAGAAATGGTTGCCGGAGACATGGGTTGTGCCGTAAAGTTGAAATCGGTAAAGACAAACCAGACACTAAACGGAGGTCCTAAAGAGTGGGCATTTGAAGAGATTGTCTTTCCTCCTTCAAAATTCCGTACAGCAATAAAGGCAAAAGCAGAAAAAGATGAGGAGAAACTGGGAGAAATCCTTAACCGGGCACACGCAGAAGATCCAACAATCGTAGTTGAATATTCAAAAGAGCTTAAGCAGACAATTTTAAGCGGACAGGGAGAACACCACATTAATATCCTTAAGTGGCACCTTACAAATACACACAAACTGGAAGTGGACCTGTTTGCACCAAGAATTTCCTACAGAGAGACAATTACTAAAGTTGCCCTTGCAGATTACAGACACAGGAAACAATCAGGTGGAGCAGGCCAATTTGGAGAGGTACACATTCTTATTGAGCCGGTTGTAGAGGGAGTGGCCCCTAACAACAGGTTCAAGGTAGAGGGCAAAGAGCTGGTTCTCAACTTTAAGGGAAAAGAAGAGTACACAATGGATTGGGGAGGCAAGCTGGAGTACTACAACTGTATAGTAGGGGGTGCAATTGATGCCCGTTTCATGCCGGCTATCCTTAAAGGTATTATGGAGAAGATGGAGGAGGGACCTCTTACAGGTTCTTATGCACGCGATATCAGAGTATTCGTATACGATGGAAAGATGCATCCTGTTGACTCAAATGAAATTTCTTTCAGACTTGCCGGGAGAAATGCATTTAAAGAGGCGTTCAAGAAAGCTGGTCCAAAGATTATGGAACCTATCTACAATATTGAGGTTCTTGTGCCAAGCGACTGTATGGGTGATGTTATGAGTGACCTTCAGAACCGCAGGGCAATGATAGAGGGTATGAGCAGTGAAAAGGGATTTGAGGTAATTAAAGCCAGGGTCCCTCTTGCAGAACTTCACAAATACTCAACCACACTAAGCTCGCTAACATCCGGAAGAGCAACCTTTACAATGACCTATGCAGACTTCCAACAGGTTCCTGCCGAGGTTCAGGATAAGCTGCTTAAGGAGTACGAGGCAAGTGAAAAGGATGAGTAACAAATTGATGATCCGTGCGGAAAATATAAAAAAATCATTTGGCAACCTTCTTGTTTTAAAAGGAATTGATTTTGAAGCAAAGGAAGCCGAAGTACTAAGTATCGTTGGAGCAAGTGGGGCGGGTAAGTCCAGCTTGCTCCAAATACTTGGTACCCTGTCTTTTCCGGATACAGGTAAGGTGTATATAGATGGCACAGACGTATTCGCTCTCACATCAAACGCTCTGTCTGATTTTAGAAACAAAAGGATAGGATTTGTTTTCCAGTTTCATCACCTGCTGCCCGAATTCACAGCAATTGAAAATGTGGCTATTCCTGCATTGATTGCAAAGGAGAGCATGGGGGTTGCAAAAGAGAGAGCAAGGGAGCTACTCACTTTTTTAGGAATAGGAGAGCGTCTGAATCACAAGCCGGGCGAACTTAGCGGAGGAGAGCAACAAAGGGTAGCCATAGCGCGCGCACTTATCAACAAGCCATCGGTCATCTTTGCCGATGAACCATCAGGTAACCTTGACACCAATACAAAAACAGAGATTCACAAGCTATTCTTCGATCTTAGAGACAAGTACCAACAGACAATAGTTATTGTAACCCACGACAGGGAGCTGGCAACCATGAGCGACCGGATTCTGGAGATGAGAGATGGAGAGTTTCTGCTTTAAAGAATTCAAAGTGCGGCAAAGCCACTCTGCAATGAAGGTAAACACCGACGGCGTGTTGCTTGGGGCTTGGCTTTCACTTCCATCTGTAGGCAGTTTCAGGGTACTGGATATAGGTACCGGTACAGGAGTAATAGCACTCATCGTTGCTCAAAGACTGTCGAAACTATTTTCAACCTCTTTAAAAGATCAATTTTCAATAGACGCCATAGACATAGACAAACCATCTGTTGACGAGGCAAACTATAATTTTTCACAATCTCCATGGACAAGTCATTTGTCGGCCATGGAAATCTCTCTGCAGGATTTATTGTCGGCAAAAACTCAGATGAAATATGATCTGGTTGTATCTAATCCCCCATACTTTACAGACTCTCTAAAAGCCCCGTCGGCAAGACGATCGTCGGCAAGACACAACCACGACCTGCCATACCGATCAATAATAGAATCGGCTATTCAAATGCTAAAGGACAAAGGAAAACTTGCCATAGTACTCCCGGCAGAGGAGGGCGAAAGATTTATTACGCTCGCAACCATGGGATCTTTGCATCTGGCAAGACGGTGTAAGGTAAAAACTCTGGCCAGCAAGAAGGAGAAGCGCTATTTACTGGAGTTCATAAAATCACCTCCGTCGGACAATGTTCAAGAGGAGGTACTAATAATGCAGCAAACCGGGGGTCTAGAATACACAGAACAGTACAAAGATCTTACAAAGGAATTCTACCTTAAGTTTTGAAGAAGCCAATCAATTATATTTACTTCGTTAATAATTGCTCCATTTATGTTATGAATTTCATTTTCACCAAGTGTTAACAAGGTAAGTTTAGTACATTTCATAGCTTTTGAGCCCTTTACTAAAGACGATGTCTCTCTCTTGAAAGTCTTATCAGTGTCTATACGCATTGATACTTGTATCAATTCTAAAGGCTGATGTTTTTTACATACAACAAAGTCAATTTCATAACCATTTCGATAATAATAAACATCATAATCGTCAGATTTCTTTCTGCGTAACAACTCCAGAAAGACAATATTTTCTAATCGCCAACCAATATTCTCAGTTGTTAAATTGTTGTCTTGCTCTGTTACGAGAGATTGATCAATCAGATACATTTTTTCTGACCTTATTCGCTCACGGGCTTTGAAGGAAAACTTATTGATGCCAACCAGTATGTATGTTTGACGGAGGTAGTTCACATAGTTTAGCGCTGTATGTTGACTACCGAGGCTGAAATTATCGGCAAGCCCTTTATAGTTGATCTCTTGAGCAAAATTGGCAATCAAATAGTTGGTAATCTTAATCAAGGTGTCAATATACCGAATCTTAAAACGCTTTTTAATATCGACAGCAATAATGTTATTTACAAGCCTTTTCACATACCCTTTTGAGTCTTTGACATTAAACAATTCAGGGAAACCACCCTTAGTTAAAAAATCCTCAAAGGCCTGCTTTCGGAAAGCGATATCTTTAGTTGTTTGAACATTGCTCTTTATCCCTCGAAGTTCAAGATACTCGGAAAAAGAAAAAGGAAACAGTTCAATTTGATTGTAACGACCGGTTAAATAGGTGCTTAATTCACTACTCAGGAGTTTGGCATTTGACCCTGTGATAATAAGGTGTAAATTTTGACGCAACAAACGATTAACAAATAAGCTCCATTCTTTAACGTTCTGAATTTCGTCCAAAAACAGGTATTTGAAATCTCCATAAACTATATAAATAGCCTCTAAGACATCGTCAAGTTGTTCGGTCTTGAGGCTTGCTAACCGTTCATCATCAAAGTTAACATATGCATAACCTATCTTATTTTGTAATAAAACCTTATGACACAAGGTGGATTTTCCACATCGCCTTACTCCAATTACAATCTGTGCTAACGGACTCTCCAGATCAAAAAGAGCCTCTTCTGTCCGGGTACAAAATTTCTGAAGGTCAAACTCAAACACCTCAATTTGTTGGTCAGCAATGACTCTCTGATATTTATTTGTTACCATTAAGGTTATTTTTTATTCATTTTCTGACCGCAAAGGTAATGAAATTTTTTCTTAAGTGCACTAAATGCCAGAAAAACAACCCCAAAACTGCACTAAAAATAGATTTTGTGCGACCCAAACTGCACTACAATGGAAATAGTGGAATCGTTGACGGCAACCATCTCTCCTTTTCCGATTTGTCAAAATAGAGCTCACGAAAAACAGAAATAACGATCAAAAAAGCTTGTAAAATGAGCTTTATGTCATATCTTGGGGAGCCACAAAATGGTTTTACTAACAATGGAAAAGGCAAGTCCGATATCTTTCCGGACAATTGATTCAGTTGAATATAAAAAAGCAATGCTGTTGTTCTATGAGCAAAACAACATTACGGTATTCAAGAACATATTTATAGATCAATTTGAATTTGCAGTTAACACCTATTTTTAGATAAGGAGAGAATGTTCGATCTAGCGGTTGCCGCCTCTGAGCTGATGAATCATCTTCATACGAAACTCCTCTTCTGCAGTATATAACTTGGCAACTTGCCGTACAGTAAGTACTTTCAGAAATTCTTCCTGATACTTTTTTTGTACTGCTCCATCGCTGGATATATGGTTGATATAAATCTCAATGATTTTCTTAATGTCGCTATCCGATTTTTTTTCATCGCCGAGATACTTGTTCATAACCATCAAACTAGTTTGAATTCTCTTATGAATCATCTCCCTCTCCTTCCAGTAATTATTATAAATGGGCCAGAAAGCTTCGGCTTCTTGCGGAGTTAATCCTAAAGCGGTAGTGAAGAATGCTATTTTTGCACTTATAACTTGCTCATATCGTGCTTTTTCTCTTTGTTGCTTGCTTTGCTCATTCTCTTGAGCATATGCTCCTGTTATGAAGCATAAAGCAATGATAGATATGATTGTTTTTTTCATAAAAATAGATGTTAATCTAGAGATGCCAGATATACAATACCTGCATCATTATTAAGATATTCAATTATTTCAGCCGGATCGATTTCCTGTTTTTTGGTAAGCGAATCGGTTTCACTGTCAAAGAAGTCTATAAAGGAGGCATCAAGCTGATGCTCTTCCATAAGAGCGGTGTTTGCAGCAAATTTATCAGAGCCTGTTACTGCAACGTCGGGGGAAAATAGATTAATTGCAGCGTATCCCATAAGGAATACAAAAGCAAAAACTGAAACCAGAGCGAGTTGGGGTTTAATTACCGACCATGTGCCCGGTTTGGAACCTTTTTGAGAGATAATCTCAGAAATATTGCTCTGAAAGGCGGAAAAGTACCCTTCTGGGACAGAGTAGGGATTCTCCTTTAAATGTGGTTGTTCTATGTTGTATTTTTCTTTCATGCTTCTTTGACTATTGTAAAGTTAAAAGGATTAAAGCAACTCTTGTAAAGAATCCTGAATTTTTTGAGCAGCATGGTGATAGGATGCCTTTAATGCCCCTACTGATGTACCCAGAATTTCAGAAATCTCTTCATATTTAAGTTCTTCAAAATATCTCATGTTAAACACAATGCGCTGTTTTTCAGGGAGTTTTAATATTGCCTTATGAAGTGCCGTCTGTGCAGCATCTCCATTAAAATAGGTGTCAGATTCCAAAACGTTTTCCAGCTTCTTTGAATAATCTGTCAGAGATAAAAATGAGCGTACCTGCTTTCTTTTAAGAAAAGTAAGCACCTCATTTGTTGCAATCCTGTATAACCAGGTGAATAGTTTAGACTCCTCCCTGAAATCCGGAAGAGCTTTCCATGCTTTGACAAATGTATTTTGCAGAAGATCGTTTGCATCATCGTGAGAAGCAACCATCTTTCTAATGTGCCAGTACAGCCTCTCGCTATACTTGCCGACAATAAGGTTGAAGGCATAATTTCCTTTTCCTTCCTCTCTATATAGATCCAGGAGATCCTTATCGTCCATATTATTTAAAAAAATTATTTTCGGAGAAACACTTTTTTTATTGCTTCAATAATACTGCCAGAATCAAGTTTGTACTCTTTTAAAAGTTCTGCCGGAGTTCCGCTTTGCCCAAACATATCATCTACAGCAATAAATTCCACAGGTGTCGGAAGTTCTCTGGACAACAGACCGGCAATCAACTCACCCATCCCACCAGCAATCATATGTTCCTCTGCACAGACAACAGCACGGGTCTTAGTCACAGATTCTAGAACTGCTTTGCGATCCAAAGGTTTAATGGTATGAATATTTATAAGCTCTACTGATATTCCACTCTTTTCCAGTTCCTGCGCAGCTACTATTGATTCCCACACAAGATGCCCTGTTGCAAAAATTGTAACGTCTTTGCCTTCAATCATTTTTAGTGCTTTGCCAATTTCAAATTTTTGATCAGCAGGAGTAAAATTAGGGACGGAAGGACGGCCGAACCTTAAATATACCGGCCCATGGAATTCTGCTATTGCAATTGTTGCCGCTTTTGTCTGATTGTAGTCGCAAGGGTTAATAACTGTCAGATTAGGAAGCATTCTCATTAGTCCTATGTCTTCCATTATCTGATGAGTGGCTCCGTCCTCACCTAGTGTTACCCCGGCATGAGAGGCGCAGATTTTCACATTTGTGTCGGAGTAGGCCACAACCTGTCTTACCTGATCATAAACCCTGCCTGTAAGAAAATTGGCGAACGAACCGGCAAAAGGAACCTTGCCTGAGAGTGCCAGACCTGCCGATACTCCTATCATATTTGCCTCGGCTATTCCGCACTGGATGAATCTTTCAGGAAACTCTGCTGCAAATTCATCCATCTTTAATGATCCGGTAAGGTCGGCACATAGTGCCACAACATCAGGATTGTTGCGGCCGGCCTCCAGAAGACCGGCTCCAAATCCCGATCTTGTATCTTTATTTCCTATATTTGTAAATATCTCTTTCATAAGTGATGGTTTTGGGGTTAGAAATCGCCGAGTGTCTCTTGTAACTGACTCAGGGCCTTCTCTGTCTGCTCATTGCTGGGAGCTTTTCCGTGCCAGAGATGAGTTCCCTGCATAAAATCGACACCCTGACCCATATTTGTCTTCATGAGCAACATCTTTGGCTTTCCGTTTCCTGCAAGTTTCTTTGCCCATTTGAAAGCATCCAGCACAGACTCCATATTGTGTCCGTCTACTATCAGACAATCCCAGCCGAACGAAAGCCACTTAGACTCCAGATTGCCAAGGTTCAGAATGGAACATACCGGCCCGTCTATCTGTTGTCCGTTCCAGTCGGTCATTGCAATAAGATTATCCAACTTCTTTTGGGCAGCAAACAATGCTGCCTCCCAAATCTGACCCTCCTCACTCTCTCCGTCGCCTATCAGCACATAAATGTTGTTCTTATTATTATCAAGCCTTTTTGCTATTGCAGCTCCACATGCTACAGAGAGCCCCTGACCAAGCGAACCTGAAGCGACATGCACTCCAGGCAGACCCCTCTCAACCGATGGATGGCCTTGAAGTCTTGACCCGATTTTTCTGAATTCCGCAAGTTCCTTAACCGGAAAATATCCGGTTCTTGCCAGAAGACTGTAATAAACAGGAGATAAATGTCCCGCAGACAGGAAAAACATATCGGAACCCTTACCTTCCCGTGTCCAGGTTTTGGGATTATGATTCATCTCCTTAAAAAAAAGTGCTGTCAGAAAGTCGGTACTGCTCAGAGAGCCTCCCGGGTGGCCAGATCCGGCCATATTGACCATTCGGACAATATCTCTCCTAACCTGAGATGCTACCTCATGTAATTTTGCGATACTTGTCATTTGTTTTTTGATTTGTTACTAATCGGACAAAGATAGTACCAAACGACTGATTATGGTAATTTTTTATAACTTTGCACACACTTAAAAGCCTTTTATATTAAGATGAAGCAAATTAGGAATTTTTGTATTATAGCGCATATTGATCACGGAAAAAGCACTTTGGCCGACCGTCTTCTTGAGTTTACGCATACCCTCAACTCAAGGGAGATGGAGAATCAAGTACTGGACTCGATGGATTTGGAGAGGGAAAAGGGGATAACCATCAAAAGTCACGCTATACAGATGGACTATATTCAAGATGGCGAAAAGTACATACTTAACTTGATTGACACCCCCGGCCATGTAGATTTTTCTTACGAAGTATCACGAGCCATTGCTTCCTGCGAGGGGGCACTTTTGGTTGTGGACGCTACACAAGGAATTCAGGCTCAGACTATATCAAACTTATATCTTGCTCTTAACCACGATCTTGAAATTATTCCTGTACTCAACAAGATAGATATGGAGTCAGCAATGATTGACTCAGTAAAGGATCAGATTATTGATCTTATTGGTTGTGACGAGGAGGATATACTGTTGGCTAGCGGAAAAACCGGCGAAGGTATCGAAGCAATACTCAGGGCCATAGTAAAGAAAGTGCCATACCCAAAGGGCGACGAGGAAGCTCCTCTTCAGGCGCTGATTTTTGATTCTGTTTTCAACTCTTTTAGAGGGATTATTGCCTATTTTAAAGTCCAGAACGGAATATTAAGAAAAGGGGATAAGGTTAAGTTTATAAATACTGGCAAAGAGTATGAGGCAGATGAAGTTGGATTGCTGAGGTTGAAAATGGTTCCTACAGGAGAGGTACGTACAGGAGATGTAGGGTATATTATTTCAGGGGTAAAGACTGCAAGCGAAGTGAAGGTAGGAGACACCATAACTCACAGGGAGAGACCGTGTACAACTTCAATTGCCGGGTTTGAAGAGGTAAAGCCGATGGTTTTCGCGGGAATGTATCCTGTCGATGCCGACGAATATGAAGATTTGAGAGCATCTCTTGAAAAGCTTCAGTTAAACGACGCCTCTTTGGTATTTGAACCTGAGTCTTCTCTTGCTTTGGGATTCGGCTTCCGTGGAGGGTTTCTGGGTCTTCTTCACCTGGAGATTATTCAGGAGCGTCTATACAGAGAGTTTGACATGGATGTTATTACAACAGTACCAAACGTTTCATACAAAGTTTTCACAGTCCAGGGAGATATAATGGATGTCCATAATCCGTCCGGACTTCCGGCTCCTACACTTATAGACTACATTGAAGAGCCATATATTCACGCTCAGGTGATTTCCAAATCTGATTACTTTGGTGTTATTATGAAGCTTTGTCTGGATAAAAGGGGTGTTTTGCTTAGCCAGCACTTTCTTACAAGCGACAGAGTTGAGCTAAATTTTGAAATGCCACTTGCAGAGATAGTTTTTGATTTTTATGACAAACTTAAGTCTGTATCCAGAGGGTATGCTTCATTTGATTATCACATTGTTGGTTATAAAGAAGCGGATTTAGTAAAACTGGATATTCTGCTTAACTCAGAACCAGTTGATGCTCTTTCCAGTCTTATCCACAAAGATCATGCATACGACTTTGGAAGAAGAATGTGTGAAAAGCTTCAGGAGCTCATTCCTCGTCAGCAATTTGATATTGCAATTCAGGCAGCTATCGGAGCAAAAATCATTGCCCGAGAAACAGTTAAGGCCGTTAGAAAAGACGTTACCGCAAAATGTTATGGTGGCGACATCTCCAGAAAACGCAAGCTTCTCGAAAAGCAGAAAAAAGGAAAGAAGAGAATGCGTCAGATAGGTAACGTAGAGGTTCCTCAAAGTGCCTTCATGGCCGTCCTCAAGCTCGACTAAGTGTAAATGGGGCCACATATTGTGTACACTGTTTACCGGTAAGGGGCGGAATTTTCTGATACGTGCCCCGGATTTACCCACTTTGTGTTGCTACGTTAAAAAATAAAGGAAATTGATAGTTTACGAGTACGTAACAGCTGCCAATTTCCGTTCTTATTTTTCTTAACACTCCGCTCCTTAAGTGGGTGCCCAAATCCTCCTGGCAAGTATCTTAAAATCCCGCACCTTAACACATTAGCACATTAGCACATTAACACATTAGCACATTAACACATTAACACATTAGCACATTAGCACATTAGCACATTAGCACATTAGCACATTATGCATCCCCATGTACCCTACTATCGTGCTACGTACTCGCCTGAGCTGGTGACACCTTCTGCAGAAATATTAAGTTTTGAAATAAGATCTCCAGTATAGAAAGTCACTTTGGCTCGTCCGTTTTCATCTGTACGGACGCATGGGTTCCAGTAGAGAGTGCTCCGTATATCGGAACGACCGGACTCCTTCTCTTTAATTGTTTCATATTTTGGAGTGTAGAATTCAACAGTTTTCTGATATCCCAGGGGAGTGAACATTGCAATATTCGTTGGTGTTTTGTTAAAAGCACTTCTACCTCTTTTTAATGAAACAAGAATAACTCCGCTTAAAGTGTTAAACATAGAACCTGCCGTACCACGCAGAAAACCGACATTCTCCATATCCTGAACCAAAAATTGTTCCAGATAAGTGGTGCCTTCATTTATTTGCATTCCATTAACATAAAGCATCGGCTCTGCATATGACATTGGCCCATACATACTTCCCCCTCTTCTAGTGGATTGCAATATGCGGCCAAATTGTCCGGTCCCTACCATAAGACCGGGAAATGTCTGCACAATGTAATTCATCAGAGGAAAATCGTCAAACTCAGCCAGGTCCTCTCTCTCTTTCATCTGGCTTCTGCTGAAAGTTTGCAGGAATGGAGAAGGATTGTATTTTGGTTGGAAAAATTCGCGCCTTGCAGTAACTATGATTGGCTTAAGGTTTCTGTTCTGGTCAGCAGGCAGAATAGCACATAGAAGCTCAGATGATTTTTGTAAAATTTCCCTCTCTTTTTGGTTGTAGACAGGTTTTTTAAAAGGAGGTACGGGAAGGAATTTTTCATCATTTACTGTAAGGCCGAAAAGTTGCCCACCTGATTTTCCTGCAACTCCAAGCAAAAATTTTGTGCTATCGGGAAAGTCGAGACCCTCAATTAAAAATGAGTTTCTCTTTTCAAGAGTATATGCCTGTTGAAGTTTAATATCGGGAGCAACTAACATGAGAGAAGTGTTCTTTGGTTCACGCTTGAATAATCCTGAGATTGACCCCGAAATTTCCTGATCATATTCCCTTTTGTAAACACCGGAACTTGTAGTATGAACTCTCCATCCATTTGTCATCATCACAAGATCAAGAAAATTATCACTCTCTGTTGTAGGGTTACAAAAGTAGTAGCCAGGATCTTCAATCTCTCCGCGAATTTCGCTGCTAAGCTCCATGTAGCTTAAAATGTTGTCCTTTTGAGAAAGGACGGGTGCAAGAGAACTGTCTGTAACAGCAATGGAGAGTTCTCCGGTCATAGGTTTGCCGGAAACATCTTTTAGTAATATTTCTATCTCAACCCTTCCTCGTTTCTCGAATTTATTTTTATTCTGCGATATTTCAATTTCAGGGCGGAATTTTTTGTTTAGGAAGAATAGTCTTTCGGCAAGAATTTCTCCCTTGTCGCCAATAATCTGGATAGAGTTGACGCCATCGGGCAGAGAGTTTTCCGATATTATTATGTTTTCCTCAAAACCACCTGATTGCAGATTTTTTGTCACAGATTTCCTTATTAGTTCTTCTGAACTATTGCGGATTATAAGGATTGCACCATTTATATCGCTGGTGACACTTGCCTTGATTCCTATCTTTTCTCCAATTCGTATAACGCCAATCACAGCTCCTGAAAGAACTGGTTTAGGTAGAAGTATTTTTTTTGTGAACCCTTCATTTCCGTTTATAATTGCATAATACCCATCTGCATCAGCGCTGACCAGATTAATCAACCCCATTCCATTATGTCTTGATTCATATTGCCCCACGAGAACATCTGTATTGGTATAGAGAACCACCTCTATGTTTGCAGATTTGCCGTCAGAACCTACGGCTTTAAATGCGATCCGGGCAGGTCTGTTTTGGAGATATCTTCCGCTCTCCGGCAAAAACTGTATATCTATATCATAACCGGGATTGTATATATCAGTAATCGGCTTATTTACGGATTCTTTATCTTTGTTTAGTATTACTGTCTTTTTTGTAAAAGCAAATTCGACAGGGTAATTCTGCATATTTTTAGTATAGCCCCTGATGGTGTAATTACCTGGTAACACACTTTTTTTTATTGGGATAAAACCGGAATATCCCTTGTCAGAACACTTGATTTTAACTCGCGAGACGAGAGTATCACAACATAGTTCAACATACACATAGTTGCTTAGAGGCAAAGTTGAAAGGTATGAACTGTTTGTAAGATAAGCTCTGAACCAGATAGTATCTCCGGCTACATAGGCATCCTTGTCTGTGTGAATATAGAGTTTCTCCGCTTCAAAAGAAAGAGAATCGGTCTTTTCGGGGATTTGTGCAGTCGCGGGCTTGTTTGTTTGGGCGGATAAACAACCATAACTGAGAATAATTATAGTTACAAGAATGAAATTTGTCTTCATAAAAGGTTTTATAAAAGAAATATGCACTATTTAAGCTAATTAGAGAACAATTATCAAAAATAGCACATTTTATTTTACCATGTGCCTAATACGCAACAAATTCACCAGAGCACGTGACACCTTCTGCTGAGATATTAAGCTTTGGAGCGCGGTCGCCAGTGTAGAAGGTCAAAGTTGCGCATCCGTTTTCATCTGTGCGGACGCATGGATTCCAGTAGAGAGTGCTCCTGTTGTCTTTAAAAGTAGAATTTTTCTCTGCCGGAGTCTCATATTTTGGAGCATAGAATTCGACTCTTTTTTGGTATCCCAAAGGCATGACCTTTGCCGTGTTTGTAGCAGCACTCTTTTGTATGGGACTGTTTTTTCTGGAAGTTAAAAGGATAACCCCGTTGATTGTATTAAACATAGAACCCGATGTGCCGCGAAGAAATGCAACATTCTCAACATCCATGACTGTCCATCCGTACTGGTCAAGAAGAGCAGTGCTTGTCCACTGAAGTCCGTCAACATAAAGAAGGGGACTTCCGGGACCATTCATAGTAACGCCTCTGGCTGAGTATAAGACACGTTCGCCCTCCTGGTTGCTGCTTATATAGAGCCCGGGGAAAGTTATCATAAGGTAGTCCATCAGATTAACCTGATCATACATCTCAAGCTCTTCCCTCTCCCTTAGCTGGCTCCTGCTGAATGACTGCTGGAATGGAGATGGGTTGTATTTTGGTCTGTAGAAATCCTTTGATTGTGCTTCTACAACAATCTCCGTAAGAGATCTGTTCTGGTCGGCCACAGATATAGCAACATTCAGGTTTGTTGCATTTTGTACTGATTCAGTGTTTTTAGAACTGAAAAATTTATTTGCAGAAACGGTAAGAGGGGGAAAGATCTCCTTATTTATGCTGACTCCGTATAGCTGACCGCCACCTTTCCCTACAACTCCCAAAAGGAACTTGGTACTGTCGGTAAAGTCTAGACCCTCCAGAGTAAATGTGCTTTTTTGATTGAGATAGTATGCCTGTTGCAGATTGATTTGCGGGGCAAATATCATCAGAGTCGTATTCTTTGCATCTTTTTTGAAAAGGCCGGACACCGAACCCGATATCTCCTGAGTGTACTCCCTTTTAAACATTCCCGTACTCTCTGTGTGATGCCTCCACCCATGAATCATCATAACCAGGTCGAGATATCTTGCACTTTCTGCCGAAGGATTGTTGAAATAATACCCGGGATCTTCAATCTCTCCCTTGAGTTCACTCATCAGCTCCATATAGCTTACGATGTTCTGTCTATTAAGGAATAAGGGAGCAAGGTCGCGATCAGTGACCGATATAGAAAATTCGCCAGAAACAGGTTTGCCCGAATGGTCTTTTAACTTAATATTAAGCCTGACTCTTTCTCTTTTGTCATATTGTTCTTTGCTGTGAAGAATTTCAAATTCTGACCGGTAAGGATTGCCTGTATAGAAAAGTCTTTCTGCAATAATATCATCATTTTCATTCCGTATTTGCACAAAGGACACTCCGCTCGCAAGAGAACCTTCCGGCAGGACAATGTTTGTTTCGCCAAGAGGTTTACGGAACAACTCTTCGGATCCATTGCCAACGACGAGCAATGGACTTTTAATATCATTTGTGACAAAAGCAGAAATACTAACCTTGTCTCCAATTCTGCTAACAGCGATTATCGCTCCTGATGTTTCCGGTTTTGGCAGCTGAACTTTTCTGGAAAATCCAGAACTGTCGCTTACTAAGGCATAATAACCGCCGGAATCTGCCGAGATTAGATTAATCAGACCCATTCCATTATGTTTTGTTTTGTATTCTCCTGCATTGTTGCCGGCAGAGTCGTACAGGACAACACTTACATTTGCAGATTTACCGTCTGATCCAACTGCTTTGAAGGCAATCCTTGCAGGTCTGTTAACAATATATCTTCCGCTTTCCGGCAGGAACTGGACATCTATATCATAACCGGAAGTCCTTGCCTGCATATTGTAACCGCTTACTGGTTGCCCGTTTTTGCTCAATACCTCAAGTCTTTTATGAAACATCTCATCTTCAGGGTAGTTTTGCATATTTTGAGTATAAGCCCTCAATAGGTATTTGCCGGGAACAATATCATCTCTCAGTTCTATTTGACCGGCAAAACCCAGGTCGGAAAACCTGACCTTTACCCTGTATAACAGTGTGTCAGAATAAAGTTCTGCATATATGAAGTTGCTGACAGGAGTCTTAGAAAGAAAGGAACTGTTTGCCAGGTAACCCTTTAACCAGATAGTTTCTCCTGGAAGATATATGTCCTTGTCTGTGTGGATGTAGAGTTTTTCTGCTTCAAAGACCAGTGAATCGGTTCCAATCTGACCGGAATCTGCTGACTGGGCAGAGAGCCAGGTACAAAAGCTGGTAAGAATCAATATCAGTATATAGGTGTGATTTTTCATGAATTACAAAGATAGAAAAAGCTTTATCAAAAAAATCAAGCCGCCCTGAATGGACGGCTTGTTAATATGGTTTAAACACTTATACGGGTTATACCCTATACGTCCCTGTACACTATTCACGGAACTTTGCGAACTCTATATCTTTTTGTGAACGCAGTTTCAAAGCTTCACTCTTACTGTAAACGATATCCAGTTGTTTTGCAACTTCGGTCATGTTACCCTGACGGGCAGCAATCACGGCGCGCATGTAAGCAGCGTGTGGACACATATGAGTAATGGCCTTTGAGGCTTTGTCAAGCTGGTTTGTAAGAATGTAAGCTATCCCTTCATTGTCGTCTCCTGTTCCTGCAAGTTTTGCAACAGCGTCGTTGTACCTGCCTTCCAGAATATCAATAATTGCAAGATTTTGTCTGGAAACAGGAAGATCGGATTTTTTGAACATTTCAGATGCTCCTTTAAGATTGTTGTCTCTTAGAGCAATGATACCTGCATTGTTGTAGTAATATTTGGATGTTTTGTTGCCAATCTTGGCCAGTGCAATCTTAGCTTCCGGAAGTTTGCCATTGTCAAGATATGTTGCTACAAGGTTGTTGTATGCACGGTCGTCCTTGAACTTCTCACCGGCTTTTGTATAGATCTTCACTTTTGCATCAAAGTCTTTAACTAAAGTAGCAGAGTATAAAAGAGCCTCAACATCCATGATCTCGATGTTAGTCTTTGTAAGCTCAACAAGCTCCTCGTCATTATAGTTAGAGTAGTCCACATTGGCAATGAATCTTGCTCTGCGAAGTTCAGGAAGGACTTTGTCGGCAAGCGTTTTGAACACTTTTGACATATTCTTGATCTCTCTCTCACGTACCATAGGATCGCTATACATAGAGAGCACGCGAAGGATAAGCTCTTTGTCCTGAATTGTTGAGGCAGCTACAAGTTCCTGAAAACCATCCCAGTCTTCTGCAATTGTTGAGACATTTACCGGTGCATTTACCGGAGCCTTTTTTGTGATTATGTCAAACGCACTTTTTGCAGTTTCCCCACGTTTGTCAGAAAGCTTGCTGTTTATATCCATTGAGCCGTCCGGAGATGCGTAAGCTACAATATTTGTACTCTTTACTTCTCTGCGGGTATCAGCTTCTGTGTCGGCAAGGAATTTTTCGAATTCTTTGATTTCGGCTTTTGTAAGTTCTTTTGGACGAACAACTGAACTGTTTATTGTATAAAGAATCTGTGTCTCTTTTTTCTCAGCAATCACTTTTTTATAATCGTAAGAAGTAAGAGCTGTAGTTCCGGAAGTGTGCACCAATTTATAGGTAATGTTTGCTCCGTCTGCAAGCTTGTAAGGAGCAGGAAAATCAATCTTCTTGTCCTTGTTCCATACAGCCACCCTGATTTCCAGATGAGAAGCCTCCATTCCGGGTTTATATGCAAACTTTACAGTATTGCTGGCTTTGCCGCCTGCAAGAGGAATCGACTGAAAGTTGTCGGTTATTTTTTCTCCCTGAAGCTTAAATGCAGGAGCAGCAACTTCGCCTCCCTGATAAACTAAAACAGGAACAACTTCTAGTATTGCTTTTGGATGGAAGTATCCTTCCGGAAAGCTCATAGTGTATGTTGCAGTAATCTCGTCAGCAATAACTTCAAGCACCTTAGGGTTGTTCTGCACGCTTACCAGCTGTGCGTCTTTAGCCATTTTGGATGGATTGCTGCAAGAGAGTGCAGTAAGACCAATAAAGGCTACAGTAAGGATTTTTAAAAAATTTTTTTTCATTATGTATGTGATTTTATTAATAAATTGGCTACTCAAGCTACAAATATAAGAATATTTCAAACACTAAATCTAATAATACCGTTCGATGTTAAATATGCAATATCCTCCGGTGTGTCTATTGAATAAGAAGGATGCTGAGTTACGGCAACTTTTATTTTAATGCCGTTCTCAAGCCATCTTAGTTGTTCCAGTTGCTCGGCTTTCTCAAGTGAGGTTTGCTCCATCCTGGAAACAGTATTAAGCGCATCTCGGGTAAAGGCATACAAACCTATATGTTTATAATAAGTCATATTTCCACTCCACTCTTTTTGGTCAGCTCCACGCTGAAAAGGTATTGCATTCCTGCTGAAGTAAAGCGCATAATTGTCGTTGGTAATCACCACTTTAGGGCTATTGGTGTTAAAAATGTCCTCTTCAGGTGAAAACTTCTTTACAAGGGTCGCAATTTTTGTACCACTGTCATCAAAGCAGCCAATTAGCTCCAAAAGTTGTTCGGGCAAAATAAATGGTTCGTCCCCCTGAACATTCACTATGATATCAAATCTTACAGAATCTCTTTCTTCAACAATTTTCAGAGCCTCATAACATCTGTCCGTGCCACTTTTATGACTGGATGAGGTCATGACCACATCGCCTCCAAAACGGACAACCTCATCAAAAATCCGCTTATCGTCTGTCGCAACGCAGACATGACCGAAAGCCAAAGAGCTGCGCTCATAAACCCTTTGTATCATTGTTTTGCCATCAATCTGAATCAGGGGTTTTCCCGGAAAGCGGGTCGATCCATATCTTGAGGGAATTATAGCAAGGATTTTCATTGCAAATGGGTTTAAAATTTTCCAAAGGTACAAATTTTATCTATTTTTGCAGATTATGGATATACGGGCAATTAAACTAAGGTTTGATATAATTGGTGATAATCCCACACTTAACAGAGCAATTGACATTGCGGTTCAGGTTGCCGGGACAGATCTGTCTGTACTGATTACAGGGGAGAGTGGAGTTGGTAAAGAGGTATTCCCACAGATAATACACCTGAACAGCCCCAGAAAGCACAACCAGTATATAGCTGTAAACTGTGGAGCCATTCCGGAAGGGACAATTGATTCAGAATTGTTTGGACACGAAAAGGGCTCTTTCACCGGTGCAATAGAGACAAGAAAGGGATACTTCGAGGTTGCTGACGGAGGAACACTTTTTCTTGATGAGGTTGCAGAACTGCCTCTTTCTACTCAGGTTAGGCTTCTTAGGGTACTGCAGTCAGGGGAATTTATCAAGGTTGGCTCTTCAAAGGCACAGAAGACAGACGTAAGAGTGATTGCTGCCACAAATGTCAATATACAAAGGGCAATTGAGACAGGCAAGTTCAGGGAGGATCTCTACTACAGACTCAATACAGTACCTATTATTGTGCCATCTCTCAGAGAAAGGAGAGAGGACATTCACCTTCTTTTTAAAAAATTTGCACTTGATTTTGCTGACAAGTATAAAATGCCCGCAGTTAAACTCACTCCGGAGGCCACTCACATTCTGGATTCATACAGATGGCCGGGCAATATAAGACAGCTTAAAAGCATTGCGGAACAGATTTCTGTCATTGAGCATAACAGACTGATAGGTGCTGAGGTATTAAAAAAATATCTGCCACAAGACAATCCAAACCACCTTCCGGTAAAAACAGACGGGCATAATCCTGACTATCTTACAGACAGAGACATTATCTATAAAATTCTATACCAGCTCAGGCAGGAGGTGGAGGAGCTAAAGAACCAGCTGCATCAGCAACAGGGCTCTCAAACAGGCGCAATTCTGACTGGCCCAAAGGACATTCCGGGTGGCATAGAAGATACCTCTGTTGTGGATTACGACGAAGATGCAGAAATGTCTACCGGCCAGGACTTTCAGAATTTTTCAATACAAAACATGAGTGCCGACCTTATAAAAAAAGCACTTGAAAAGCATAGTGGAAAAAGAAAAGCCGCTGCCACAGAACTGGGTATTTCAGAAAGAACATTGTATCGTAAGATAAAAGAGCTAAATTTAGACCTATGAAAAAATCATCAATAGCTCTCTTTATACTAATTATAGTCCAGTCTTGCAGTTGGTATTCATTTTCAGGTACCTCTATTGCACCGGATGTTAAATCCATTACTATAGATTACATTCAGAACAGGGCCATGAGGGTTAATCCTTCGCTTAGCAATACTCTCACAGAGGCCCTAAAGGACAAATACAAAAAGCTGACAAGTCTTAGGCTTGATCCTTCCAATGGAGACCTCTTTATTGAAGGAGACATTGTTGCCTATGAAACCACTTCTCTTGCAGTTACCGCACAGGAGGTCGCTTCCCAGAACAGACTCACCATTACCATAAAGATAAAATTCACGAACAATAAGTATCCAAAGGAAAACTTTGAGAAGACGTATGCACAGTTCATGGATTACCCATCTACCAGTAGCCTTGATCAGGTAGAGGCAAGGCTTGTGGATGCCATAGTGGAAAAACTGGTTGAGGATGTTTTTAATGCAACAGTTGCAAACTGGTAGTTATGAATAATATTGACATTTCTGCCCTTGAGCAGACAATTAGTACATACCCTTGGTTCTCGCTGGCACATCTGGAACTTTTTAAAAAGGCATGCGAACTAGGAGAAGAGCAGAAAATTGCATCTCTTAACAGGACCGCGGCATATGTCTATTCCAGGGAGAGACTCTACGAGACATCTAAGACAATTCACACGGGAACCATTGTTCAAGAAACAGTAACTCCTGAGATTACAGAAAAAGCAGATACACCTGAGCCTGTTGAAATGCCGGAAACAGACGAGATTTCGTTTGTTATAGAATCTGACCCTTTACATATAAACGATCTTCCTAAAATAGTCCTTGCTGGAGGCGACTACTTTGACAAGAACGACTTTGAAGAAGTAAAGCTGGATACCGCAAAGCCACTCGACAAGTTTATTGCAGAGAAGCCATCGCTGCTAAGATCCAATACAAATAGTCAGTATAATGAAAATCAGTCAGCTGAGGAGATTGAACTGGGAGAGAAATTCGATGACTCGGGTTTCTACACAGAGACGCTGGCAAGAATTTACACCGAACAGTGCTTTTACAAAAGAGCGATAGAGGTTTATGCAAAACTTATTTTGTTATATCCGGAAAAAAGTACTTACTTTGCAACCCTTGTTCAGGAATTAAAGAGTAAACACAACCAATGATATTATGTACACAGCAATTTCCATCATAATTATTATAGCCAGCATATTGCTGACTATTATAGTTTTAGTGCAAAATTCAAAAGGCGGCGGATTAGCTGCAAACTTTGCATCAGGTAACCAGACATTTGGTGTTCGTCAGACAGCAGACTTTCTGGAAAAAGCAACATGGACTCTTGCAATAGCAATTATTGTTCTATGCGTAATGGCTACAGCATTTGTTTCAACCGGAAACAGTGAAAAACAAAATGCGATACAGCAGAGAATTGAAAATTCAGCACCAATTCAAGGACAACCGGAGTTTCCTACAACCAATCCTACAACAACTCCAGCTACAGATAAGCCGGCGACACAAAAATAATAGAAAAATTTTCTAGCAGAATATGAGCTCGTTACGTTGGTAACGGGCTTTTTTTATGAAAATATTTACTACTATGTGATACAAGGTAATAATATTTATTTATATATTTGCAGCACCAAATACTGTGGAACTTTAAATACTATATAAAAATGAAAAAAGTTGTAAATGTAGGGATAGGCGGAAGAAGTTTTATAATTGACGAAGACGCCTATCAAAAATTGGACAAATACCTTGAAAAGTTCCGTGAAAGAACCAGAATGGGTGTTCAGACCGGAGATGTCATGGAGGACCTCGAGCAGAGAATAGCCGAGCTCTTTTCTGAATATCTCAAGACAGGACAGGAGGTTGTGAATTTGCCCCTTGTCAACAAGATCATTGCTCAGTTGGGAATGCCCGACGGTGAAGCGATGGAAGATGATTTTACATCAAAAAAGGAGACAACTTATAGCGGATATGCCGTCAAGAAGTTGTACAGAGACCCCGAGAACAAGACAATCGGAGGTGTTTGCGCAGGATTGGCTCTCTATTTAAACGTAGATGTTGTTCTGCTGAGAGTGCTTTTTGCTATCGCCTTCTTTCTGGGTGGTACCGGCTTTTGGGCTTACATTATATTCTGGATAGTTGCTCCTCTTGCAACAACAGCAGCCCAAAAATGTGAAATGAGAGGAATTCCTGTAACAGCAGAGAATTTAAGGAAGTATTCAAACTATAAATAAAAAGGATCATGAACGATATTAATACAGACAACATTAAGTCACAAATGCGTAAAGGCGTCCTCGAATACTGCATACTAAGTATTCTGAACAACAACGACGCCTACGCCTCATCGCTGATATCAGACTTGAAGGATGCCAGGATGATTGTTGTGGAAGGAACCCTGTATCCTCTTCTTACAAGACAGAAGAATCAGGGCCTGCTAAGTTACAGATGGGAGGAGTCACCACAGGGACCTCCAAGGAAATACTACTCTATTACAGAAAAGGGTAAAGAGCTTTTAGCTGAGATGGACAGTGCATGGCAGGAGGTTGTAGATACAATAGCATTTATAAGAAACAAAAAAAACCTATAAGATGAAAAAAGTTGTTAAAGTAAGCATAGGTAACCTGGCTTTTACCATTGACGAAGACGGGTATGAGCTTTTAAAGGCCTATCTTGGAGAGCTTAATGCTCATTACAGATCCAAACAGAACGGCGATGAAATCATCGAAGGAATAGAGGAGAGAATGGCAGAGCTTTTTATGGAGAAAACAGACAAGGATGCTGTTGTTTCTATGGAGGTTGTAAAAGAGGTCATCAATATTCTTGGAAGACCTGAAATTATTGATGAAGAGACTGGTGCTACAGAACCTGCCGGGTATGAACAGGCACAAGAGAGGGCAACCAGACTTACTCCTAAAAGAGTTTACAGAGACCCCGACCATAAGGTTCTGGGTGGAGTTTGTTCCGGGCTTGCCACATATTTTAACCTTGACAGGATATTGGTAAGGATTATCTTCTTTGTCTGCTTCCTTGGTTTTTCTGCTGTTGGTTTCCATTTTGGAGGAGGCTCATTCTGGGTTTTATTATATATTGTATTATGGATAGTGATTCCTGAAGCAAAAACTGTAGAGCAACGTTGTGCAATGCATGGGGAGTCTCCAGATCTTTCTCACATACAAAAAAGGGTGGAAGACGGAGTAAGTCAGGTAGGCAGCGGACTAAGAAGAGCCGGGGCACAAAGTGGGGCCGTGGTGAATGACATTTTCAGGATCATTTTAAAGGTAATAGGTGTATTTATGGTAATCTTCTCGGTTTCAGGAATACTGTTCCTTTCATTCCTTTTATTGGGAGTTGAAATTTTCCAGGGAGTAATTCCTTTTGACCTGTTCAATTATGTGAACCTGGGGTTTGAGAACACAATCTGGCTTAAGATTACATTTCTTCTGGTTATGTTTTTGCCTTTGGTTGGGATGCTTTATGGAGGAATCCAGATACTTTTTGGCTTCAAATCTCCAAGATTAAGGCCGGGGCTTATTATTTTCATACTCTGGATAATTTCGGGCTTTGCATTCGTAACACTAGCAATATCAGCATCAAGACCTTATTGGAACGAAGGTAGGGATAGTAGCAGTATTACTCTTAAAGAGGGTATAGACACTCTATATATAAAATTTGAATCACCCAATCCTATGCCGGAAACGAGGGTCTTTATTGATGCTGGCCGTTCAGAAATGGTTATGTTCTGGATAGACGGACAAAGGAACGACAGAGAGATAGTGACCTTCCCAAAAATCAATATCGTGAGACAAGATGAGAATGACTCTTCCACTATTTACTTTGATGCACATGCACTGGCCTACACACATGCTGAGGCACTTATCAAGGCACAGAACAGCCTTCCACAGATAGAACTTAAAGACTCTCTTCTAACGATACACTCAGATATTTATACCCAAAATAATAAATGGAACGGTACAGTAAAAGAGGTCTCAATATATATTCCGGATAATGTAAAAGTGATAGTTCAAAACCCAATCAAACATGACTTCGACAAAGATCGCAGACATGATTTTGACTGGAACTGTAGCCATAACTACCGCTGGAATAACTGGAACAATAACTGGAACAGAGAGTGGCGCAGGGAGTGGCGCAGGGAGTGGAGAAAGGACAGGGACTATGACAACGATTAACGACCTGTCTGTTAAATCACGCCAAGTTCCTTGCCAACTTTTATAAAGGCGGCTATACATTTGTCAAGATGTTCAACCTCGTGTCCGGCAGAAATTTGAACCCGGATACGAGCTTGTTCTTTAGGGACAACCGGAAAATAGAATCCTACCACATATATGCCCTCTTCCAGCATTCTGGCAGCAAATTGTTGAGAGAGACGGGCATTGTAAAGCATAACCGCACAAATTGCAGACTGAGTGGGTTTTATGCTGAACCCGGCATCGGTCATTCTTTTTACAAAGTATTCTGTATTGCTGTGAAGCTTATCCTGTAACTCATGGGTCTTTGACATCATATCAAACATTGCTATACCAGCAGCTGCAACCATAGGAGGTATAGAATTTGAGAAAAGGTATGGCCTTGAACGCTGACGTAGTATGGCAATAATCTCTTTTTTCCCGGTGGTGAACCCTCCAATCGCTCCTCCAAGAGCTTTGCCAAGTGTTCCTGTAATAATCTCAACCTTTCCTCTCAGGTTGAATTGCTCTGTGGCTCCTCTTCCGGTTTTTCCCACGACCCCTGCCGAGTGAGACTCGTCAACCATAATCATGGCGTTGTACTTGTTTGCCAGTTCGTATATTTTATCAAGAGGAGGAACATTACCGTCCATTGAGAAGACACCGTCAGTTACTATAAGCCTGTATCTCTGAGCCTGTGCAAGCTTCAGACAATTTTCCAGATCTTCCATGTCTGCATTCGCATAACGGTATCTCTGTGCCTTGCATAACCTTACACCGTCAATAATTGATGCGTGGTTGAGAGAGTCAGAGATTATGGCATCCTCTTCGTTAAGCAGGGGCTCAAAAACTCCTCCGTTGGCATCGAAACAAGCAGCATAAAGAATTGTATCTTCTGTTCCAAAGAACTCTGCTACCTTTTTTTCAAGTTCAAGATGAAGGTCCTGAGTTCCACAAATGAAGCGTACGCTTGACATTCCAAAACCTCTTGTATCCAGAGCCTCTTTTGCCGCTTTAATAAGCACCGGGCTGTTTGAAAGTCCAAGATAGTTGTTGGCACAGAAGTTGAGAACTTCCTGACCCGAGCTTACTTTGATCAAAGCCTGCTGGGCCGTTGTTATTATGCGCTCTTTTTTAAAAAGGCCGGCAGATTCGATGTTCTCCAGCTCTGTACTGAGGTATTTCTGAAATTCGGTATACATAGTAATGTTTTTTAGTAACAATGATTGGTTCTCATGCAAAGTTAACAAGGAAAAAATGAATAGTGAAAGAAAAACCAGAAAACTATTTTTGTTTTTTAAGTTTCCTATGTTTACATTTGCAACCTAATTGAAAAAAATGGATTTAAGAGAGAGAATAATAGAAAATGCCATGGATATGTTCCTGCACCGAGGGTGCAAATCTGTTACCATGGACGATGTAGCAACAGAAAACGGAATCTCAAAGAGAACACTTTACGAAATGTTCAGCGACAAGTCGACATTCCTTGAGGAGTGTATCCTTTATTCAAGTGAAAAGATGAAGTGCAACATGGAGGAGATGAGAAAAGCTCCGGGAAATGTACTTGACCTGCTTTTCAAGGTGCATGAAAACCAATCGGAACTGAGTGTAAACCTGAGGATTAATTTTTTTATCGAACTAAAGAAGTTTTACCCGGAGATATACACAAAGTTTGTAGAAAAATTTGCCCGGTATCATACAGAGAACATCAGCGGGTTTCTGAAAAGGGGGCAGGCCGAGGGGTTGGTACTGGATGATATTGATACTCCTATAGTATCAAAGGCGATAATAGAAATATCGAACATAATTGGAAATAAAGATATTTTTTCTCTGGAAGACATAACCAGAAAGCAGCTGTTCAAGGAAACACTGATTTACTTTTTTAGAGGAATATCGACACAAAAAGGAATAGAAATAATTGATAAATATTTAAATCAAAAATAAAATGGTTAAGAGAAAACGAATGAAATCACAAATGGCAGTCATATTAATGACAATGCTTTTCTTTGCCGGAACTCATAGTGTGCAGGCGGAGCCCCGGGATACACTCAGACTTACAATTGATAAGGCTCTGGAAATTGCAATGAGTGATAACCTGAATATTAAAATTGCAGACGCAGAGCTGGAGCGTGTGGATTATCTAAAAAAAGAGAACTGGTATATGCTGCTGCCATCTGTTAATGGAAGCGCCCAATATACTAACAATATACTTAAACCTGTCTTCTTCTCGGACTTCTTCCCGGGCGGAAAAATGGAAGTAGGATCGACCCATAGTTATGCAGTTGGTGGCACATTACAGGTACCACTCCTCTCTTTTGCATTGTACAAAAACATTGAGCTATCAGAACTGGAGATGAAGTCGGCACTGGAGTCTGCAAGGACAACAAAGCTAGATCTTGTGGCCCAGGTTAAGAACAGCTTCTACGGAATCATCATGATAGAAGAATCGCTTAAGGTGTTGGAACAGAGTTATAAAAACGCAATGGAAAGTGCCAGTAACATAAAGAACATGTACGAAAAAGGGCTTGCTAGCGAATATGACAAAATACGGTCGGAGGTTGCTGCTAGAAATATCATGCCAACTCTCACTCAGGCCAGAAACGGACTAGAACTTGCAAAAATGCAACTAAAAATACTGCTCTCTCTAAAAATGGACACTCCTATTGCCGCTGAAGGTAGTTTCTCTATGTTTGAAAATGAGATAAACAATTTTCAGCGTGACCTCTCTTTTACGTTTGACATGAACAGCAGCCTTAAGAGTATGGAGATACAGCTTGAGAAGATGAATAAGAGTTTTGAGCTGATTCACTCTCAACGATTGCCAATGCTTGCAGGCTTTGCAAACTATCAGCTTCAGATGCAGAGTAATGAATTTTCTTTCAACAACTCCTGGTCTAACTCACTTGCCATGGGAATTTCTTTGCAGATTCCAATCTTCAACAAGCTTTCGGTATCTATGAAAGAGAAACAGACACAGGTGGTAATAAGAAAAATGGAGTACCAGAGAGATCTTATAAGAGAGAATCTCTCTCTTTCTGCCCAGAATTCAATAAACGAAATGACAAGGGCAAAAATCCAGCTGGAATCCGACAAAGAGGCTGCCAGACAGGCAAAAAAAGGATATGAGATAGCAAAGGTAAGGTACTCCACCGGAGTGGGAACTGTACTAGAGCTTAACGATACCGAAGTAGCTCTTACAAGATCACAATTAAATTTAAATCAGACCCTTTACGATTTTCTCAAAGCAAAGAATGAGTTTGAGAGGGTACTGGGAACAGAAAATATTAGTAAACAATAATAAGTCAATCATATATGAAAAAATTTACATTTTTATTCGCTCTGGGCGTATTGCTTTTAGGAGCATGTTCTTCCGGCAAACAAAAAGATACTGCGGCAACGGCTGACGTACTAGTCAAGATTGAAGAGGTAGGCAAGCAAATGGTTCCTCAGGAGACGGAGTTTTCCGGCAACATAGAGCCGTTTGTAAAAAATAATATTTCCAGTGCAGCTGCACAGAGGATAGAGAAGATCTATGCAGAGGTTGGCAGCAGGGTAAGAAAGGGACAACTTCTTGTTCAGATGGAGAACACCAATTACTCTCAGGCAAAGACTCAGCTTGAAAACCTGAAGCTAGATCTTTCACGTATTGAGGCCCTTTATAAGTCTGGTGGAATTGCCGCACAGCAATACGATCAGATGAAGACACAAGTTTCTGTTGCTGAGCAGAGTATCGCCAATCTGGACAAGAATACAAAGCTTTTATCTCCTATTGACGGAGTTGTAACACAACGTAATTTTGACAATGGCGATCTTGCAGTTGGATTGCCAATTCTGGTTGTGATGCAGATACAACCGGTTAAGATACTGGTTAACATTACTGAGGAATTTTTCCCTCAGGTGAAAATAGGAACACCTGTTCAGATTAAGGTAGATGTGTATGAAGGTAAAACATATCCTGGCAAGGTCAGCCTTATCTACCCTACCATAGACCCGGGTACACGCACATTCCAGGCTCAGGTGAGCATTGCAAACGGAAATTACGAAATAAGACCTGGCATGTATGCAACCGCAAAAGTTAGTTTTGGTACAAAAGAGAAAATTGTAGTTTCTGACAAAGCAGTTATAAAACAGGCCGGTACAAATGACAAGTATGTATATGTACTGGATGGTGATGTTGTTACTTATACTAAGGTTATTCTAGGAAAGAGGGTTGGTTCTATCTACGAAGTCAGAAGCGGACTTGAGGCTGGACAGAAGGTTGTGGTTGCCGGACAGGCAAGACTCAGCGACAAGTCAAAGGTGAAAGTTGTAGATTCAGGTGCGGACCTGTCATAAAAACTATTAAAAATTTTTCGAATGAAATTATATGAAAGTGCAGTAAAGAAACCGGTAACTACCGCTCTGATTTTTATAGCCATTGTAGTTCTGGGTTTATTCTCATATACGAAGCTCTCGGTTGACCTTTATCCCGAGATAGAGCTTAACATGGCAACCGTCATGACAACATACTCGGGTGCGAGTGCGGCGGATATTGAGTTAAATTTGACAAAGAGACTGGAAACGTCGCTCAGTACAGTTTCCGATCTTAAGAAAATATCTTCCAATTCAAAGGATAATGTCTCCATTATTACTATTGAGTTTGAATATGGGACCAATATGGATGAGGCGGTAAACGATATACGATCGGTCCTTGACTTCCAGAAAAACTACCTTCCGGATGGTGCCGAGTCGCCTGTAGTGTTCAAATACAGCACAGAGATGATGCCTATCATGTTCATCTCTGCCAGAACCTCACAGAATGCACAGGGTCTTTATAAGATTCTTGAGGAAAAGGTTGCTAATCCTTTAAACAGGATTGACGGGGTAGCATCTACTTCAATTTCCGGGGCACCTCAGCGTGAGATTCAGATTCTTACCGATCCTCAGAAAATGCAGGCTTACAATATGGCCGATGAACAGATTGCGTCTCTTGTCGCTGCCGGAAACAGCAATATTCCTGCGGGAAGCATAGATGTAGGATCTGATACTTATTCGGTGAGGGTAAATGGCGAACTCAAGGAGAGCGATCAGATAAATGACATTATTCTGGGAAGCTATCAGGGAAGGAACATATTTATAAAAGACGTTGCAGTTGTTAAAGATACTCTTAAAGAGAGAGCTACCCAGGTGGTTACCAACGGTGTGACTGGTGCAATGATTGTAGTTCAGAAGCAATCAGGAGCAAATGTTGTTGACATTGCAGACAAAATCAACAAAGCCTTACCGGACATAAAGGCCTCACTTCCTCCGGATGTAAAACTGGAAGTGATTCTTGACTCTTCGGAATTTATCAAGGATAGTATAAGCTCCCTTACAGAGACAGTTGTTCTTGCGGGTATTCTTGTAATGCTTGTTGTTTTGTTATTCCTGGGAAGATGGAGAGCTACATTTATAATCATTCTTACCATTCCGGTTTCACTTATAGCTGCGTTCATCTATCTGATGGTGACGGGTAATACACTTAACATAATATCCCTTAGTTCTCTTTCAATTGCTATCGGGATGGTTGTGGATGATGCCATTGTGGTGCTTGAAAATATAACGACGCATATAGAAAGGGGTAGCAAGCCTAAGGATGCTGCCATCTATGCAACAAATGAGGTAGCAGTGGCAATTATTGCTTCTACACTAACAATTATTGCAGTGTTCTTCCCACTGACAATGGTTACAGGACTTGCCGGGATCATGTTCAAACAACTAGGATGGATTGTCACCATAGTAATCTCAGTCTCTGCAATTGTTGCACTTAGTCTAACACCCATGCTCGCTTCTAAATTGCTCACAAAGGATCCCAAGAGAAGCAAACTCTTCAATTTGCTTTACGGACCTATAGAGAGAACACTGGATTCATTGGACAGAGGATATGCTTATCTGCTTACCTGGGCATTGAGAAACAGGGCCTTGGTAATTATAAGTGCGGCGATGTTGTTTATAGGGAGTCTTTTCCTTCTGGCCAGGGTTGGTACCGATTTCTTCCCGGCATCCGATAATGCCCAGATAGGTCTTACTATAGAGTTGCCTGTTGGAACAAGGGTTGAACATACAAGAAAACTAAATACATATCTCTACAATCTTTGGAAAGACAAATATCCGGAAATTGAAATCTATCAGTCATCGCTCGGACAGTCCGATGGTTCCAACATATTTATGGCTATGAGGAGTTCCGGTACATATCTTATAACCTATACGGCACGTCTGACAAAGGCGTCGAAAAGGGAAAGGGATATTTTCGAGATTTCCGACGAAATGAGAAAGGATCTGGCTGCAATTCCGGAGATATACCGTTTTGAAGTAACGCCCGGAGGTTCAAACATGGGCTTTGGTTCAGGAGGAACGTCACTTGAAATGGATGTACTTGGTTACAACATGAAAGATGCCGACACAGTTGCCAATCAGGTTGCCAATATCATGAGAAAAACCGAGGGTTTGAGAGACATTAAGCTCAGCAGGGAGAATTACACACCACAATTGCAGATTGAGTTTGACAGAGAGAAGCTTGCCATGAATGGTCTTACAATGACCGGGGCTGCCACTGTAGTAAGAAACAGGATAAATGGCCTCATAACAAGCAGATTCAGAGAGGATGGAGAGGAATATGACATTGTTGTCAAAAATGAACTGAAATACAGGACAGAGATTGAAGATATCAAGAACATAGTAATCTACAACAGCCGTGGAAAGGGAGTAAGACTGTCGGAAGTAGGGGATGTCATTGAAGGTTTTGCACCTCCGTCAATTGATCACCAGGACAGGGAGAGGGTTATTAAAGTGACGGGTTTTGTATATAAAAGGGCACTTGGCGACATTGCTGCCGATGTACAAAAAGAGGTTGATAAATTATCGCTTCCTCCTTTGATGGATGTTGAGGTTTCAGGCTCGGTTCAGGAGCAGCAGGAGTCGTTTTCCGATATGCTTACCCTGCTTCTGCTAGTGGTCATGCTGGTATATATTGTTATGGCTGCTCAGTTCGAGTCGTTCAGAGATCCTTTCATCATTATGTTCTCTCTTCCATTTGCATTTACCGGAGTCTTCCTGGCACTTTGGCTTACCGGTACATCATTGAGTCTTATTGCTCTTATTGGTGCAGTAATGCTCGTAGGTATTGTCGTTAAAAACGGTATTGTATTGATTGACTATATAAATCTGAACAAGGAGAGAGGTGCAACTGTAAGGAAATCGGTTATTAAAGGTGGAAAATCACGTCTGAGACCGGTTCTGATGACCACCCTTACTACTATTCTGGGTATGATTCCAATGGCTATGGGTATAGGTGAAGGTTCTGAAATATGGCAACCAATGGGTATATCCATAATCGGGGGACTTTCAATCTCTACTATTCTTACTTTGATTGTTATTCCTACAATCTATACATCGTTCCATGTGGGAGATATAAAGAGAAAGAGAAGGGCCCACGCAAAGAAGCACGCTTAATATACTTGTAAAAATTAAATATTATACGGAATGAAAGCAATAATGATAATATATAATCAGGCACACAGTTCAAATGTGCTTGATGCTCTGGATAAATGCAGCATACGTGGATTCACCAAATGGGAAGATGTTCAGGGTAGAGGGAGTAGTAAGGGAGAACCTCACTACTCCTCACATGCCTGGCCGTCAAAAAACATGGTTACCATGGCTGTTGTCGAACCCGAAGTTTTGCCAGCATTGCTGGCAGAACTCAGAAAACATAACGAAGAAGCAGAAAAACAAGGCCTGCGGGCATTTGTCTGGGAAGCCGATTCGGTGATCTAGGAGGCAGCTCTGCCAAAGCTTTTAGCAATCGAATAACTTTGCAGAATGGAAAGTATAAAAGAGATTTTTAAAATTGGCCGGGGTCCATCCAGCAGTCATACGATGGCTCCTGCGCTTGCATCGGAACAGTTTCTTGAAAGGAACAAGGGTGCATCTTTTTTTTCGGTAACTCTTTATGGTAGCCTGGCAGCAACAGGGGAGGGTCATATGACAGACAAGGCAATACTGGATGTTCTTGGAAAGGAGCGAACAAAGATTTTATGGGAACCTGAAACATTTCTTCCTCAACACCCTAACGGACTTAGGTTTGAATCTTATGACAATGAAGGAGAGACAATGGAGAGTTGGACAACATTCAGCATTGGAGGTGGGGACCTTAGCGACAGCGGCGAGAGAAAATCAGGAACTACTGTATATCCGCACAGCAAAATGAAGGATATCCTGGAGTGGTGTCAAGCAAATGGAAGAACGTTCTGGGAGTATGTAGACATTCATGAAGAAAATGATGTATGGGACTATCTTGCAGAGGTATGGAAGGCAATGACGGACTCTGTTGAGAGAGGACTGGATAAAGAGGGCGTTCTTCCCGGAGGTCTGAATCTTTCAAGAAAAGCAGCTTCGTTCTACATCAAGGCCAAAGGATATCAGGGTTCAATGCAGCGCAGATCAATGACATTTTCATTTGCACTTGCTGTCTCTGAGGAAAATGCATCAGGTGGAATTGTTGTAACGGCACCTACCTGTGGGTCATCGGGAGTTTTACCAGGGCTTCTGTATCTGAACAGGAAGTTTTATGATTTTTCGGACAGTCGTATTATAAAAGCAATTGCAACAGCAGGCCTTATAGGTAATATTATAAAGACAAACGCCTCAATTTCAGGAGCCGAAGTTGGCTGTCAGGGAGAAGTAGGATCGGCATGTGCCATGGCCGCAGGAGCGGGAGTTCAACTCTTTGGAGGGACACCTGCCCAGATAGAGTATGCTGCATCAATAGGGATAGAGCATTTTCTTGGCCTTACCTGCGACCCTGTTTGCGGGCTCGTCCAGATTCCTTGTATAGAGAGAAATGCCTTTGGAGCAACAAGAGCAGTGGACGCTAATATGTATGCTCTGCTTTCAGACGGAAAACATCTCGTATCATTTGATACTGTGGTGGAGGCTATGAAACGTACGGGACACGATCTCCCCCGGATTTACAAAGAGACCGCAGCAGGAGGACTCGCCGAGCTCGTCGGCAAGGTATAAGGTACATGGAAGGTACATGGGGACGCACATTGTGTACCCATTTTCGAAAGAATTTTGCCTCTCAAAAATTGATTGTGTATTTGTCTTTCCGGGCATTGCTATGAGATAGTTACAGACACTAATTATGTGTAAAAATAGCATGGTGGGTGGTTGTGATATACTTGCAAGGAAGATTTGGGCACCCGCTAAGCGAAAGTAGCGTTAGAAAAAACGAGAGCTGAAACCTGCAGCCTTTTGTACTGGCATATATGGTTTCAGCCTTTTGTTTTTTAGCGAATTGAGAGCGAAGCGGGTAAATCTGGTGCACGTATATCACAACCACCCACCATGCAATGAAAAAATCACATAATTAGTATTTTTGGTTAGCCCGTTGCACGGCCCGGAAAGACAAATACACAATAAATAAAACAAAGAAGCAAAATAAGAATAGGAATAAATGAGAATGGGTACGCAATTTGCGTCCCCATATACCAAAATTGGATTATTTAAAAATAGATAGTAATTTAGCAGTCGGAATAAATAAAAATTAAAAAATTATGGCAATAGCAGTAAACGACGCAAACTTCAACGAAATTGTAATCAAATCAGACAAACCAGTTCTTGTAGATTTTTGGGCTCCATGGTGTGGTCCTTGTCGCATGATTTCTCCGATTGTAGATGAGCTGGCAGGAGAGTATGAAGGTAAAGCTGTAATAGCAAAGTGTGACGTTGATTCAAGTTCTGAGGTTCCTGTAAAATATGGTATCCGCAATATCCCTACAATCCTGTTCTTCAAAAACGGAGAACTTAAAGATAAAATAGTAGGCTCTACAACAAAAACCGCAATAGTCGCCAAGATTAATGCATTAATGTAAAATATTATGAAAAAGTTTTTAGCACTGATTTTAGGGATACTAATAGTTAGTACCTCTTCATTTTCACAATCAAGGTTTGGGATAAAGGGGGGACTTAATTTTGCAAGTATGTCCAATATTAGTTCAAACATTAACGAAACATGGCAAAATCAGACAGGTTATCAGCTTGGTGTTGCCCTGCAGTTAAAAGTTCCGCTGTTAGGTCTGGCCATCCAGCCCGAACTACTTTATTCTACTGTAAATACATCTATCAACAATGATCCTGCCAATACTATAAACATTGACTATCTTACTCTTCCGATAAATCTGGAGATAGGTATAGATATGCTTATTTTCAGACCATTCATTGTTGCCAGTCCTTTTATCTCGTACGCAATTCAAAACAGTACAAGACTGGAAAACCAACCAATTTCCGATATCAACAGGTTTGACTATGGAGTAGGTCTGGGAGCAGGTTTTGATTTGTGGAAGCTTCAGGTAATGGGCAAGTATAACTGGGGCCTGGGAAAACTTAAAACAGCAGATGCCACATGGGACCAGATAGGCACATATAAAGATGCAACCCTTCAGGGATTTCAACTGTCGGTAGCATTTCTCTTTTAATTCTTAATTATCATTAATGGGTAAAAGAATTTGTGTCTATTGTTCATCCAGCGATGTTCTGGAAGATAAATATAAAGAGGTCGCCGAATGCTTTGCTAAGGCGGCCTCCTTTCTTGATTATACAATTGTCTGCGGAGGAAGTTGTAAGGGTTTAATGGGTGTAATAATCGACACTATGATTTCCAATGGGGCCAGAGTGGAGGGAGTTATTCCCGGATTTATGAAGGAACTGGAGTTTCATCACCCCGGCCTTGAGAATATAGAGATTGTTCCCACTATGAGCGAAAGAAAAGACAAACTTCGCGATGACACAGATGCAGTAGTGGCCTTTCCAGGAGGAATAGGAACACTGGAAGAACTAATGGAGACCCTTACCCTCAGGCGGTTGGGGCTTTATTCCGGAGAAGTGATTATTTTTAACCAAGATGGTTTTTATAACCCTCTTTTTCTGCTTTTTGAACATTTGGAGAAAGAACGGGTTTTAAATAACAATTGGAGAGAAGGGCTGGTAATTGTCGATAATGTGGAAGATCTTATGTACTCACTGGAATCGGCAGAAAGAAAACTTCTGGAACCAAGACATTATGCACCGGCTTAAGTAATATGCAATGGAGATAAAAGGCATTAACAGCAACATAGACAAGGAGTGGTATAGTTTCCAGAAAATCATGAAGGAGAATCTGGAGAGCAACAGTTCTTTGCTCAATACGATAAACTCCTACCTGCTCGACAACAAAGGTAAGCAGATACGTCCTTTGCTCAGCATTTTATCTGCCAAGGCATGCGGACAAGCGAATGAGTTGTCGGTTACATGTGCAGTGGTAGCAGAGATGATTCATACAGCAACCCTGCTTCACGACGATGTGGCAGACAATGCCTCCTACAGAAGAGGTGCGCCTACCGTTCAAACCACCTTCAGCCCTGCAGCATCAATTCTCACAGGAGATTACTGGCTTGCAAAAGCTTTATCCCTGCTGGTAAAAAACCCAAATCCGCAAATATTGGGGTTTTTCACAAAGACAGTAGAAGATTTGTCGGAAGGAGAACTTTTTCAGATGCAGAAAGCAGATAGTCTTGATACTACAGAAGAGGACTATTACAACATCATATACAGAAAAACAGCCAGCCTGTTTGTTGCGGCAATCAAAAGTGCAGTATATTCAGTTGGAACAAATAAAGAAATTCTCGTATCCATGGAGAGATATGCGTATCATCTTGGTATTGCGTTCCAGATAAGAGACGATATATTCGATTACATGCCACAGCTGAATACTGGTAAACCCGCCGGAGGAGACATTAAGGAGAAGAAAATAACACTACCTCTTATATGTGCCCTTAATTCGGCAACTTCTGAGGAGAGAGGTTCTCTTATGGTTCTAATGAGGGAAACAATAGACGATGAGAGGCTTGTTAATGAGGCAAATTCGCTGATTGAGAAATATTCCGGGATTCAGCTTGCACAAAAAGCTCTTCTTGGACACTGTCAGAGTGCAGAGGATGCTCTTTCTGTGCTTAATGAATCGGTATATAAAAGCGATTTGGTCAAACTGGCAAGATACGTGGGGGACAGAGAAGTATAGCAGCATTTGCACTCATGCTACAGAACAATTTGTTCATAAGCGATTTCCAGTTGATCGTAAAAGTCCTTTCCATAAGCAAAAATAAGGGGTTCCCGTAAAAATCTGAATACGGGGACCCCATCTTTTTTACCTTTTGCAAAAGCATCGAGACAGATGTGCCACTCATGTAGATTGAGAGCTACCATTCCGTTCGACAATGTTGTTGTTCGTATTGGATATAGCCAGCATGAGATTGGTTTTTTTAAAGTACTCTCTCCGGCGTTGAAGGCAACCTCAACTCCGCAGAAACAATTATCTTCCTTGTCGAACTGAGTGTATGCGCACTCTTCTCCTTCAATAAGGGGAGTGACCAGGTCTCCATCGGAATCCAAGACAAAGGGACCCTGCTCCTCAATGGAGCGGATCCCTTCTGGTCTCAGATATTTTGAAATTTTATTGAAATCGTTCTTTAAATGGCTACACTCTGTTTCAGATAATGGGGCTCCGCTATCGCCAATTATGCAACAAGCACCATGACACCTGAAATAATCACATACGAACTTTTCTGTAAGTATGGTAGAGGCTACCAGGAAATTGCCAATTTCAATAATTTGCATCTTATTTTTTCTCGGCTGCCTTGCCGCTCATAATTATCTCAAATTGATTGCCTTGGCTAATAGCAGCTTTGATAAAATTAAGCAATTTGGTAGGAGTTATAGACTTAAGTGCAGCTTCGTATGTAGTATGAAGGTCTTTACCCAAAATGAACCTGTTTGTTATTACCGAAGACCAGTATTTGTTCTCTCTCAGGTTCTGAGTGTAATTCTTTTGCATATATTCTGTAATCTTGGCAAAATCAGCAGGATTCACGCCCTTTTCAAGAACATTGTTAATCTCCAGATGAGCTCTCTTAAGCAACTTCTCTGTTAAAGCAACGTCTGTATCGAAGCCAAACATAAATGTGAAAAACTCTTCAGGAGTAAAACTCATGTTCATGTTTACACCAACACCATAAGTGCCACCCTCTTCTTCGCGGATTGTTTTGGTAAATACCATGTCAAAAGCCTGTTTCATCATGTCTGCCATAATAAGGTTCTCAACAGTATACGCAGCTTTACCCGTTAAAATTGTATATACGGTAGCTTTAGGGGTTTGCATCTCTTTGTCGAAGTGCTTAACCAGCTTCCCTTTAACAGGTACCATGCCAGTATTTGCCCAGTTCTCTTTCCTGGCCTTATTGGCAGGCAGAGAACCTATGTAAGTTTCAACAAGTGGTTTAAGTGTGGCAGGGTCTACGTTGCCGACAAAAACAAAAGTAAAGTCAGCAGCATTTGCAAATCTAGCCCTTGCAAGTTCCATGATTCGTGGATAATTAACCTTGTCAAGCATCTCGATGCTCATTCTTTGTGAATAAGGGTTGTTGTTATACAGAATAGCCTGTAATGTATCAGAAAAAGCAGTCATAGGATCTGATGCAGCATTTTGCAACTGGGCTTTCATTCTGCCCATAAATGCCTGATAAGCTTCGTCATCCTGTCTTAAAGCCGTGAAATTAAGATAAAGAAGCTGCATGAATGTCTCAATATCCTTTGGTGTAGAAGAGCCTCCAATACCTTCTGTATATGTGCTAACAGAAGCACCAACAGCTACGTTTTTACCGGCCAGAACCTTTCTTAGATCGGTCTGGCTGAACTTGCCAACGCCACCAATTGAAATCATGTTGCCAATAACCTTTGTTGCAACAATATCTGATTTGTCAAAAAGAGAGAAACCGCCACGACTGCTTGCAGAAAACAAAATCTGATCTTCCTTGAAGTCGGTTTTCTTCACAACAACTGTAGCGCCATTTGACAATGTCCACACAATAGCACCGCTCATAGGATCGTTTACCTCGTTAACTACTTTACCAGCAACAGGAGCAACAGGAACAAGAGGTTCGTTGGACACAGTCTCCTTGTAAGCTTCAACACTGTCTTTTAGAGCATTGTTGTATATATTAAGAACTTCTTCTTTAGAAGGTACTTTAAGTCCGTCTTTTTTAGGCATCATTATGGCAATTGCAAGATTCTCGTTCTTTGGAAGAGATTTTGCAAACATGTTAATCTGATCAATAGTTATAGAAGGAGCAATCTGCATCATCATTGTGTACTCCATCTCTATTCCAGGCATTGCATTACCAGTAGTGAAGTTGTTAAGGATCTGGTCTACATAAAAAGAGTTCTTCTGTTTTTCCCGCTCTTTGTATATTTGCTCCATCCGGCTGGTGAAGTTAGCTCTTGCCCTGTCATATTCAGAAGGGGTGAATCCAAATTTTCTTACCCTTTCAGATTCATTAACAATTGCTCTGAGGGCCTTGTCAATTTCTCCCTCTTTTGCTCCGGCCGAAATATCAAATGCAGCCTTTGTGTTTGATACAACATAATCACCATATGATGCGCTGGCGTTTGTATAAGGAGGGTTTGCCTTTTGGGCAGCTTCCTGTAAACGGGCACTGAGCATGCCTGTAACCATATTTATCATGTAGTCCATAGCAAGGGAGGCGACTGTAGGTCTGAACTCCTTTGGCAGGACATCCTGTTTGAACATCATCATAATATTGGTAGATGTAGCTTCAGGATCGCTAGCAACAGATATTAATGCCTCCTTTGTATCAGGAACTGGAAATTCTACCCTTTCTGCTGCATCTTTTTTCTTTGGAATTGAGCTGAAAAGAGACTTGATCTGATTTTCTATAGCAATAGGGTCGATATCACCAACAACGATAATGCCCTGCAGATCTGGACGATACCATTTCTGATAAAAATCACGAAGCTCTTTTGGGGTAAATGTGTCAATAACCTTAACCAGACCACCAGGCAGCCTGTGAGCATATTTACTGTCAGGCATGATTTCAGGCAGAATAGTCTCGATCATTCTCAGTTGTGCGCTGCTTCTTGTACGAAGCTCCTCGCGGATAACCCCTCTCTCTTTATCAATGTCTTCCTCTTTAAGGTTTATGGCACAAGACCAGTCATAAAGAACAAGAAGACAAGAGTCAATAATTCCCTGTCTTTTTACTGGAACGCTGGAAATATTGTAAATTGTCTGGTCCACACCTGTAGAGGCATTAAGGTTGACACCAAATTTAACCCCGATTTTTTCCAGGTATGAGATTATTCCGTTTCCCGGGAAATTTTTAGAACCGTTAAATGCCATATGTTCAAGAAAGTGAGCAAGGCCTCTCTGATTTTCTTCTTCCAATATTGCACCAACTTTCTGTGCGATGTAAAATTCTGCCTGACCTTTAGGTTCAGCGTTTTTCACAACATAATATGTGAGTCCGTTATCCAGTTTCCCGGTTCTTACTTTTGGATCCAATGGCAGAGTAGGTGGTACCTGTGCATTTGCGGTTGCAAATAGAGCAATAGATGCCACTAATAAAAATAGTCTTTTCATACTAGTTGATTGAAATAATTTAAAAAAATGAATAATATGCTTTTAATATTTTAGAAAACGGTCAAAGTTAATAATTAATTCTCAACACATGAGTTACGATATATTCAATCCATAAAAATCAGGAACAATTACTAGATTTTTGTTTTGTGTTTTGCTTTTTATTAAATTTGCATTTACCATAAGAAAATATAATTACCCAATTTTTATAACAAAAATTATTCCAATGAAACATCTCAAGACATTTTTAGCTATTTGTATGCTATCCCTATTCTCTTTCGGATCGGTATATGGACAAGATCTAGCTGCTGCTACAGAACTCTATAATGCCGGTGCCGCAGCGCTTAATACAAACAACTATCCGGGAGCAATCGATTCCTTTAATAAAGCGCTTAAAATGCTTGAAACACTGGGAGAAGAGGGAGCTACACTTTCTAAGGAGTGCAAAGACATACTTCCTAAGATCTATCTTAGATACGGTAAAGAACTAGCAAACAGCAAAGATATTGACAACGCATTGATACAGATTAAAAAAGCTGTTGAGACAGCAAAGGCAAACTCAATGGCTGATGTAGAAAAAGAGGCAACAGATCTTATTCCTCAGATTCTTATGGCAGACGCCACATCATGCCTTAACGAGGGTAAATTTGCTGAAGCTATAACAGTTTACAAAAAGCTTATTGCGCGAGACCCGGAAAATGCAACTGCATATCTTAGGATAGGTATGTGTGAAGCTCGTCTCAACAACGAAGAGGGTGCAATTGCAGCTTTTGAAAAGGCAATTCAACTGGGCGATAAAGAAGATGCAAGCAAACAATTGTCTGTTGTCTACCTTAAGAGGTCTGCCGCTGCTACCAAAACAAAGAACTGGGCGGTAGTTTATGAGAACGCCAAGAAATCAAATCAGTATGCAGAATCTGGACAGGCAAACAAACTGATTGGTCTTTCAGGCGTGCAACTAAAGAAATTTGACGAAGCAATTGCTGCTCTGGAGAGCTATCTTGCAGAAGATCCAAATGCCAAAGACAAGAACAGTACAATTTACAATCTTGCTGTGGCTTTCGAAGGCAAAAAGAATCCCGGCAAGGCATGCGGATATTACAAGCAACTTTTGTCAGATCCTACATACAAGGCAATTGCAGAATATAAGGTGAAAACCGAACTTAAGTGCAAATAAGAGAATTAGAACTTTTAGCACCGGCAAAAAACAGGGACATCGGCACTGCAGCTATAAATTGCGGTGCCGATGCTCTCTATATTGCAGGACCGTCTTTTGGAGCAAGAGAGGCAGCCGGTAACCCGATCTCAGAGATTGAGACCCTGGCGACTTATGCTCACAGGTTTGGTGCAAAGGTTTACATGACCCTCAATACAATCCTTTTTCAAAATGAGCTTGAAGAGGCCGTAAGACTATCGAGACAGGCTTACGAAGCAGGTTGCGATGCCCTTATTATTCAGGATATGGGACTTCTAAAGGCGGGTTTGCCTCCAATCCCCCTTTTTGCATCTACCCAGACAAACATTCGAACAGCAAAACAGGCGATGTTTCTTGAATCTCTCGGATTTAAGCGGCTGATACTTGCCAGAGAGTTGTCATTAACTCAGATTGAGGAGATAAGAGCATGTACCTCAATTGAACTGGAGTCTTTTATTCATGGTGCGCTATGTGTTTCATACAGCGGACAATGTTATTTGAGCACAAAGGTTGCAGGGAGAAGCGCAAACAGAGGGGTGTGTGTTCAGGCGTGCCGTTCACTTTATAACCTTGTGGACAATTCGGGGAATGTCCTTGTAAGAGATAAGGCACTGTTGTCGCTTAAGGATCTGAATATGGGTGACCATATAGAGGAATTGGCTAAAGCCGGAATATCATCATTCAAGATAGAAGGGAGACTGAAGAACATATCCTACATCAAGAACGTAGTAAAATATTACAGGACAGTTATTGACAGGTTTATATCATCAGAAGATGGTTATAAGAGATCTTCCGGTGGAAAGTTGTACGGAGGATTCACCCCAAGAACGGAGATGACTTTCAACAGGGGGTATACAGATCTTTTCATATCTGGGAAAAGGGGCAACTGGCAGAGTGGAGAGATTGCAAGGTCGGTAGGAGAGTATATTGGGAGGGTCGGGAAAATAATTGAAGCGAAAAACGGGAATCTGACATTCATGTACAATTCCGACATTAAAATACAAAATGGAGACGGACTCTGTTTTATCAATTCAAAAGGAAAAGTGGCAGGAGTGAGGGTAAGCAGCGTTAATGACAATATAGTGTCTGCAAACGAGCCACTTGCGGTGTCTGGTGGTTCTCAGATTTACAGAAATTTCAATCATGTCTTTGAAAAGGAGCTGGAGCAAAATATGCCTAAAAGACTAATTGGAGTCGATATGAAACTTATCTCCAAAGAAGAGGGAACTGTTGTGATTGCTCAAAGCGAAGATGATTGCCATTCAGAATACATAATTGAAGGAAATTTTGAAGTTGCAAAAAACGAAGAACTTGCCAGACAAAACATTATAAACCAACTGAACAAAACCTCGGACATATATAAATTTGCTGTTACAGACATAGAGTCTGACAAAACCCTGTTTTTTCCTGTTTCTTCTCTTAACGAAGCAAGAAGGGCACTTGCAGAAAAGTTGAACACAGAGCGAGAGAAGAGGAGGATGGAACTTAAGTCTGAGAGAGAGAAGGTTTTTGAAAATGGTATGGGGCTAAAAGGGACTGAAAATAAAATGCTCGATAAAGAAAGGTTTGACTATAGGGCAAATATATCGAATATTCTTGCCAGGGAGTTATATATGGATTTAGGAGCAGAGAGCGTAAGTGATGCTTTCGAATTATCGCCTCCTTCAGAAGCGGAACTTATGAGATGCAAATATTGCATTAAGTTTGAAATGGGAATTTGTCCCAAAGAAGGAACTGTAAAGCACATGAACGAGCCCCTGTTTCTGGAAAACAATGGGAAAAGATATCGTCTTGGTTTTGATTGTAAAAACTGTGAAATGGTTATCTTTGGTTAAAATTGGAGTAATAAGTAATGAAATTTTCTGCAATAATTGGTCAGCATAAACTTAAATCACAGCTCATAAATCTATCCGCCGAGGGAAGGGTGAGCCACGCAATTATGTTTTGTGAAGATCAGGGATATGGAGCGCTCCCGCTTGCAATAGCTTTTGCACAATACAACTCCTGTCCCAACAGAGACGGACAAGACTCATGCGGAACCTGCCCCACCTGCAATAAGTTTCAGAAACTTATACATCCTGACCTTCATTTTGCCATGCCGGTAAGCAACACCAAAAAGATAACATCAGACAAAAAACCGGTGAGTGACCACTTTATTGATGTATGGAGAACATCAGTCATAGAAAACCCCAACCTTACAGAACAAGATTGGTACGAAGAAATTGGAGTTGAGAACAAGCTTGGACTCATAGGCGTGAATGAGGCAACCCTTATACTCAGAAAACTCAGCCTGAGGTCTTTCGAAGGGGGCGACAAGTATATGATTGTGTGGCTGCCGGAGAGGATGAATCATGAAGCTGCCAACAAACTGCTCAAACTTATTGAAGAGCCGCCCGCCGGTACATATATATTTCTGGTAAGCAAGTCACCCGAAAAGATTTTACCTACAATTATATCGAGATGCCAGATTATAAGAGTCACTCCCCTGGAAATTGAAGAGCTTGGAAACAATCTGTCGCAAGAGTTCTCGATAACTCCTGCAGATGGAATATTCTGGGCAAAGATTGCAGGTGGAAGTATAAGCAAGGCAAGAGAGATAATAAACGAATCAATAGAGGTTAGCAGCAGTCAGGAGCTTTTTCTTAGACTTTTAGAGGGGTGTGTAACCAAGGATATGGTAAATGTCATATCTGTCTGGGAAGATCTGGCAATTTCCGGAAGAGAGAGGCAGAAGCAATTTTGCTTTTATGCTCTGGAGTTCATAAGAAGAGTATATATCATGAGCATGGGAATTGAGGAGATATCTAATACTCCCGACTCACAGAGAGATGTAGTATCTATGTGGGCAAAAAAAATAAAACCATCCTTTTACTCAAGAGGTTACGATGCAATAAACGGAGCACTTGCAGACATCGACCGGAATGTAAATTCCAAATATATTTTCTCAGACCTTAGTAATCGCTTTTTTCTATCTTTGTGAAAAATTATGGATAAACAAAATATAATATATGACTGTTCCCGGGGCTGTTCTACTGAACGGACAAACGAGGGAGAATTGCGGATAAACTTCAAGACAGGCTGTTGTAAGCTAAGTGTTTTCGACTGGCTGGAAGGTATCCCTGAAGAGATTACAAAAGAACTTTTTGAAGTAAGGTTCAAGAATACGCGCAAATCCTGTTTTCTTAATACTTCTGGGCAATCGCTTGCTGTCGGAGATATCGTAACAGTAGAGGCCTCTAACGGACACGACGTGGGAATCATAACCTTGGCCGGTCCTGTTATACTACATCAGCTCAGGAGGAATAACGTAGACATTAAAACGTTTGAATTCAAAAAGATATACAGAAAAGCAAAAACACTTGACATTGAGAGATGGCAGGAGGCAATCGCAAAAGAGCACAAAACAATGATCCGCTCAAGACAAATTGCTGCTTCTCTAAACCTGAACATGAAAATAGGTGATGTGGAATTTCAGGGCGATGGAACAAAGGCAATATTCTATTATATTGCCGACGAGCGAGTGGACTTCAGGCAACTAATAAGGCTTTTTGCAGATGAGTTCAAGATTCGCATAGAGATGCGTCAGATTGGTGCAAGACAGGAGGCTGGTCTTATAGGAGGAATAGGAGTCTGTGGACAGGAGCTGTGTTGTGCAAGGTATATGTCGGATTTTCAATCAATTACCACACAAGCTGCCAGGAGTCAGGATCTTTCACTTAACCCACAGAAACTAGCCGGACAATGCAGCAAACTGAAATGTTGTATTAATTACGAAGCAGCAGTGTATATTGATGCTCATGCGAACATCCCGTTTGTGAGGGCACCACTGGAAACAGAAGATGGTTTTGCATATCTTGTCAAAACAGACACTCTTAAAGGTGTGATGTGGTTCTCATACGAACAGAACAGTATGGCTAATATGTTTCCGCTTACAGCAGAGAGAGTTAAGGAGGTTATAAAACTTAACAAAAGAGGAGTGAAGGTAGCAAACCTGAACCCTGCCGAAGAGAAGGTGGCAGAATACAAGAGTGCAGTTGGAGAAGGAAGCATATCAAGATTTGATGAAACATCAAGATCTGCCCCGCAAAACAGAAAAAGGCACAAAAAATCTCCAAGAGGGGGCCATGACAATCAAAAATAGCATTTTACTTTTAGTTTCAGTGTTTCTCTTGTTCTCTTGTGCAAAGGAGAACAGTTTTTACTCAAATTTTCCTGTTGAGATTACCGACACGTTGTCGGAATATAGTATACACTTTAACATCAGATTACCGGAACACTTTGATGAGGACTCGATTCCCATGGTCCTTACCATATCGTCACCTGTAGGAGAGAAGTTCAGGGACACAATATCGTTTCCCATTGCGAAAAATGTTAAATATACTTATGTACAGGAGGTCAGAAGCGGTGTGTGGAGAGATTTGAGATGGATATACAGAGACAAGGTAAAATTTCCTCGAAGGGGGAAATGGGAGTTTACTGTCAAACATTTGTCAAATATGGATAAGTTGCAAAAAATAAGAGACCTGCAAATAACAATAATGGTTAGATAGGACATGGGTAAAGACAAACTAAAAAGATTTGCAGAAAATGAGAGTTTCAAGTGTCTCTTTCAACCAGATTTCGATGATGTGTTCAGGAAAGACTATATGCTTAAAGGAAGATGGCATTCAGATGTTTTCAAGAATGACAATCCGATTGTTCTTGAGCTTGGTTGCGGAAGAGGAGAGTATACGGTGGAGATGGGGAGGAAGTACCCCGAAATTAACTTTATTGGGATAGATATAAAAGGGGCAAGATTGTGGAGAGGAGCGAAGAGTGCAACAGAGGAATCTCTGCCCAACGTTGCTTTTGTAAGGTGCCGTATAGAATTCATAGAGTGGCTTTTTGGACCCGGAGAGGTGTCGGAGATATGGATAACTTTTGCTGACCCACAGATAAACAGAGACAATAAAAGACTTACGGGAACCCTTTTTCTGGAGAGGTACAGGAAATTCTTAATACCGGACGGTATAATACACCTTAAGACAGATAGCCTCTACTTGCATAACTACACTGTAGCAATGGCTAAACTCAACCATCTGGAAATCACAGAGGAAAACAAGGATATCTATGGAAGTGGCAGAGCAGACGAGTTACTCTCTATTAAAACCCATTATGAGGAAAACTACCTCTCAATGGGAGTCGCAATAACATACCTTACATTTAAGCTCAGCAGTTATAACAAGCTTATTGAACCTGAAAAGGATAGTCTCTGATATTACTCAGGTAAGTTTTCTCTTGTTGCATATTCAATTGAACGGCTAAGCCTGTAAACATCTTTCCTCATCCCATCCAGCGTTATAGGGTTGTCAGAAAAATCAAGAATAATGGAGTCTTCAAACAATCTCAAAGCCTGTATGAATTTGGAGCTGTGTTTGAATGTGATAGTGGTGGCATCTTCAGAAACCATTATGTAACGACTGTTGAGAAATACCTCTTTGATCTTCTCCTTGTCCTCAGTGAAATTGTGGTTGAGGTATACTTTTTTCTTTACAAATCCGAAGAAAGGATAAACAAAAGAGATAACGCCAAAGAAGATTAACAGCTGACTGCCGGTTCCGGGACGGAAGAAATTCTCGTAATGAAGTCCCTGGTTGGATGTTACAGACATTATTGCTATAAGGAGGAAGAAGATTATAGTCAAATAAATTGCATATTTAACTACTCTAATCAGATACTTTTTTATGTCAAAATCCTTCATGATAAATATATTTAGCACACAAAGCTAAGTAAAATTCCTATTTTTGCACTATATTGCCTTTATCAAAAATTATCAGACTTATGGAAAAAGAGAAACAATTAAGAAACCTTGTAATTGGAATGGCCGTGGTTGCAGTTGCACTTGCTGCAGTTCTTGCCTGGATATGGATTGACAGGAACAAGCTGATAGGTAATCTTACAGAGGAAAAAGATATGCTTACAGGTCAGATGGTACAACTAAAGACCGACTATGAAGGGCTCTCTTCAAATAATGACAGCCTCAACGTTCAGCTTACAAGGGAACGAGAAAAGGTGGACCAGCTGATAGAGAGGGTTAAAAGCACAGAGGCAACCAACAGGTCTCGCCTTCGCCAGTACGAACAGGAGCTGGGGACACTCAGGTCAATCATGAGGGGCTATATTGTACAGATAGATTCGCTTAACACACTCAATATCTCTTTACGAAAGGATGCTGCAGTTGCAAGGGACGAGGTCAAAGAGACGCAACAGAAATACAAAGAGCTTCAGAGTACCACAGACGAGTATGCAAAACAGGTACAGATAGGTGCCATACTAAAAGGCAGAGGAATAAGCCTTGTGGCAATTACAAGTTCAAACAAAGATACCGACAGAAGCAGCCGGACAGTTAAGCTTAAAACTTGCCTTAATCTTGTAGAGAACACGTTGGCTGCAAAAGGGCCAAGGAGGGTATACATAAGGGTGAAGGGACCCGATGGAATTCTAATGACCGGTGCACAACAGCAGATTTTTACAGTAGCCGGTGAACAGATGATCTATTCGGCTGTAAGAGAAGTTGATTATCAGGGTAGTGAGCTGGAACTGTGCATATTCTTTACAAACAATCGTCCATTTGTAAAAGGAGTCTACAATGTAGATGTTTTTACGGAAGAGGGAAAACTTGGTTCTTCCGACCTGTTGTTGAGGTAATTTACAACCAGTCTGTTGGCAGGATTATATATTCATATCCCCTTTTGTTCGCAGTTCTGTATCTACTGCGATTTCTACTCCACCAAACAAACGGGCAGAATGGAGAGTTATGTGGAGGCATTACTCAATGAGATTAAGCTAAAAAAAGATTTTTTCAGAGACAAAGGAATCCCCTTAACAACAATTTACATAGGAGGGGGAACTCCTTCTCTTTTGTCTGCAACCCAATTGTCTAAAATTGTCAGCACTGTTTGTGAATTTTTTGAAATTTCGCTTAAGGATATCGAAGAGTTTACCATGGAGGTAAACCCCGACGATGTCACTCCGGATTATCTTGCAGTTATAAAGAAGAGTGGGATAAACAGGCTAAGCATGGGGGTACAGTCTTTCTCCGATGAAGATCTCAAATGGATGAACAGAAGGCATTGCTCAAAACAGGCCATTGAAGCATTTCATAATGCCAGGGCCGCCGGTTTTGACAATATAAGCCTCGATCTTATTTTCGGATTCGAGTTACTTACTATGGAGAGGTGGAATTCCAACCTGAAGAAGATTCTGGAGCTGCGGCCCGAACACATATCGTCATATCAAATGAGCATTGAGCCAAAGTCAAAACTGGGAACTCTCTATGAAAAGGGTTGTTACAAAGCTACTCCCGACGAAATGTCATACAGAGAGTATCAATTGCTGCAGCGTACCCTTGACGAAGCAGGTTATGCACAATATGAGGTGTCCAACTTCTCTCTGCCAGGCAAGGAGGCAATTCACAATAGTGGCTACTGGAACCTTACCCCATATCTGGGACTTGGGCCCGCGGCACACTCATTCGACGGAGATAACCGCTTCTGGAACTGCTCAAACCTCAACCAGTACATTTTGCAGACAGGAATGGGCAAAACTTGTTCAAAACAGGAGAAGCTTACCATAAAAGATAAGTTCAATGAGACAATGATGCTGTCGCTAAGAAAGTGTGACGGCCTCAATCCGGGGCTTATAAAAGAAAGGTTTGGAGAAAGCATGTTCAGCATGTTTGAAAAACTGTCGGCCCCGCTTCTCAAATCCGGAAATCTTGTTCTTGCAGAAGGTAAAATAAAAATCCCGCCAGAGAAATTGTTCCTCTCCGACGGGATAATAAGAGATCTTTTTATCTGAATACTCTAGAAAGCGATCATGCCGTTGGCCCTGAGATATGCTGTAACTGCAATTGTCAGAAAGCCAAGGAAGATAAATGTTGCATAAACATAGGCAACTAATTTCCATCTGTTCAGCCATTTTGAATTGTTCAGGCCGATTGTCTGGAATGCGCTCCAGAAGCCGTGGGTAAGGTGGAACCACAGTGCACTGAACCATACTGCGTATGCTACAACTATCCAGATGTTGCCAAAGGTGAGATTCATCAGCATATTCACATCCTCTGCCTCGCTTCCTGTAAAATCCTGAAGTTGCATTTTTGCCCAGAAGTGAGTAAGGTGGAACCCAAGAAATCCAAGAACGATGATTCCCAGTACAAACATGTTCTTTGAGGCCCATGAATCTGCCCTGCCGGTGTGTGAAACTGCGTATCTTTTGGAGCCTCGTGCCTTAAGATTAGTAAGTGTGAGAAACCCTGCATATAAAATGTGGATAACAAAACCGGCGGCTAAGACAGGAACCATTACCACCACCACAGGAGAACCCATTATCATAATAATCGTATCGAAAGCCTCAGGTCCCAGAATGTATGCAGAATTTGCAAATAGGTGGATCAGCAGAAACAGTATCAGAAAGAGGCCCGTAATACTCATGATGAGTTTTTTCCCGATAGATGATGTAAATATATTTCCCATGACAGATTGTTTTTATTATCGATATTTGAGAGGGAGCAAAGATAATCTGTTGCTTGGTATTTTCATAATATTTAGCTATTTTTGTTTGATTAATAAAGGCCGTTGTAGCTATTTAATACCTAATAATTAATGAAATACAAAAGAGTTCTTCTAAAACTTAGTGGAGAGAGCATTGGAGGCAAGGAGGGTAAGGGTATCGATGAAAGCATGCTTTCTCAATACTCAAAGGATATTTTTGAGATTGTATCGGCAGGCGTTGAGGTTGCTGTAGTAATAGGGGGAGGAAATATTTTCAGGGGTCTGTCGGGCGTAGGAAAAGGTTTCGACAGAGTCAAGGGTGATCAGATGGGTATGTTGGCAACAATAATCAACAGTATAGGATTATCAATGGCCATAAAATCTACAGGAGTTGATGCAGAGGTATTTACATCTACTCCGGCAGAACCTTATGCAAGATACTACGAGAGAGATAAGGCGGTGAAGTTCATGCAGGGCGGGGGTGTTGCAATAATTGCCGGAGGCACCGGAAACCCTTTCTTTACTACAGATTCTGCATCGGCATTGAGAGCTTCCGAAATAGGGGCAGATGCTCTTTTAAAGGGAACAAGGGTAGACGGAGTCTATACAGCTGACCCCGAAAAGGACCCCAAAGCCGTAAAGTATACAACACTTAGCTATGACAAGGCTATCTCGGACAATCTCAGGATTATGGACCAGACTGCTTTTTCTCTTTGCAAAGAAAACAATATTCCTATTGTAGTTTTTGACATGAACATTTCCGGGAACCTGTTACGTCTTGTAAAAGGTGAGCAAATTGGGACAGTTGTCTGTTCGAAAGAATAAATTTAAAGATTATGGATATAAGTAAACAAGTCGAGGTTATTGCCTCAGAAAAAGAGAAGATGCACAGAGCTCTTATACATCTTGATGAGGAACTTAAAACCTTTAGGGCCGGCAAAGCAAATACTGCTGTCTTTAACAATGTTATGGTGGACTATTATGGTAATCCTACACCCATACCTCAGATCGCCAGCGTTACAGCTCCCGATGCAAAGACAATGCTGCTTCAGCCATGGGACAAAAAGATGATTCCGGCAATTGAGAAAGCCATCATGGCTGCCAATATCGGATTCACTCCGCAGAACAATGGAGAACATATTAGAATCAATGTACCGCCGCTTACCGAGGACAGAAGAAGGGACCTTGTAAAAAGGGTGAAAGCTTCAGGAGAAAATGCAAAAATCAGTATTCGCAACGCACGCAGAGATGGCGTGGAGCTTTTGAAAAAATATCAGAAGGATGGTCTTCCGGAAGACGTTGTCAAGGATGGTGAGAACACGCTTCAGAAAGAGACTGAACATTATAATAAAAAGGTAGACGAGGCTCTTGCTTTTAAAGAGAAAGAGATAATGACAGTATAGTGAAAAAGCTATTATTTTTTGGAGTTTTTCTCACTTTTCTGATTGTATCCTGTAAAACAGCAAAAATTGAGGGGCCGGCAGAATCTTACCTGCCCTCGGAGCTTGCTCCTGCAATTTCTGAACTCCCTCTGGAACTGGAACTGGATGTAAAGAAGCTAGAGGCCGCCATCAACAAAAAGATGACAGGCCTTTTGTATGAGGGTAGTAACGTTTCAGACAGGGACCTCACAATCAAGATATGGAAAGCTCAGAATTTCGCTCTGTTTGTAAACAACAACGAGATAGTCTATCGTGTACCGCTTAAGGTATGGTCACGCTTTGCGTGGAAGATGGAGAAGCTGGGAATTGTACTTTCTGACCAGTACGAAGCCACAGGCACAATAGCTCTCATTTACCGGACAACAATAAGCATAGATAAAAACTGGAAACTAATCTCCAAAACGGTATCTTCCGGATATGAGTGGATTGAAAAACCAAAAATAAGCATAATCGGAGTTAATATCCCTTTTACTCCAATAGCAGATCTGGCTCTGTCGCGGTTTGATAAAACGATAAACGAACAGATAGACAGGACTCTCTCAGAGACTGTTGACCTTAAAAAATATGTTTTGCAGATGTGGGAAGAAGTTCAGAAGCCAATACTCATGAACGAAGAGAATAATGTATGGCTTAGAATAACTCCTAAAGACATTCTGGTATCGCCATTTGTGTCGAGGGGCAATCGTCTGATTCTCTCAATGTCATTTTACTCCCAGCTGGAATCCATAACAGGAGCGCAACCTGTGGTTACAGGCAATAAAGCGGAGCTCCCGCAGTTCCGGAACATTGCCAGACAACCTCAGCAGTTTAATCTTAATATTGCTGCCGATGTTACATTCGACAAAATATCGGAGATGGCTAAAAAGCAGCTTACGGGCAAAAGCTTTACCGAGGGAAAGAAAACAGTTGTCATAGATCAGCTGTCGCTTTATAGCAGTGCCGGGAGGGCTGTCTTTGTAGCAGATGTTTCGGGATCACTCAAGGGACGGGTGTACTTTACGGGGAAACTTGCCTACAATCTGGAAAAAGATGCCCTTGAGGTTGTTGAACCGGAATTTGATGTAAAAACACGCAACTCTCTTGTAAAGTCGGCCAGCTGGCTACTTCACGGCATGATACTCAAGAAGGTCATGCCATACCTCTCTTACCCGTTGACTGCAGATTTAGATAGCGCACGAGCCGAAGCAAACAGGATGCTAGAAGAGTATCAGATTTACGATGGCGTAAAACTCAGGGGCAACCTTGGATATATATCGGTAACCGATGTGAATATGGTTCCTGGTGCTGTAAGGATTCAGGTGAACCTAAAGGGGAATGTAGCGATCAAAATAGAGGACATCAAATTCTGATGAGAGGCAAACTAATACTATATGCCTTTTTCATGGGAATTTTTGGCTGTCTGATTTTATTTGTAATAGATTCAGGGGAGAAATTAAGACCAGTAAATGAGCAGATAATCACATCGGAGATTTCAAATGATAATAACGAGAATCATTTTTTTCATAATTTAAGGAGTCCCTTTGGATTACTGCTTCTGGAGATAATAGCTATACTTGCAGTATCGAAGGTATTCGGATTTATTATTACCAAAATTGGACAACCCTCTGTTATTGGTGAGATGATAGCGGGAATAGTCCTTGGTCCGTCAATAATGGGTTTTCTTTTTCCGGAAATCTTTGATTTTCTCTTTCCTTTAAACTCTCTTGCTAATCTTGAATTTCTCAGTCAGATAGGTTTGGCGTTTTTTATGTTCATTATAGGGATGGAGCTGGATCTGGACCAGCTGAAGAACAAAACCTACAATGCCATAGTAATAAGTAATACCAGTATCATTTTTCCCTATTTTCTTGGAGTGGTGGTTTCATATTTCTTATATGAGCAGTTCGCTCCGGCTAATGTGAGCTTTACTGCATTTGCTCTTTTTATAGGAATATCTGTAAGTATTACCGCATTTCCGGTGCTTGCCAGAATTTTACAGGAGCGAGGTCTTACCAAAACTTCTCTTGGGGCAATTGTAATTGCAAGTGCTGCATTTAATGATGTGACAGCATGGTGTATTCTTGTAATGGTTATTGCTATTATAAAAGCGGGTAGCATTGCAAGTGCGTTGTTATCAATATTGTTTACTATTGTATTTATTTTACTCATGTTTTATGCAATTCGTCCATGGATAAAGAGAATAAGTGATAAATATGCCAACAGTAAAAATCTGAATAAACAATTTGTAGTAACTGTTTTTTTCATCCTTCTCGTATCGGCATGCATTACCGAGACTATTGGCATTCACGCTTTGTTCGGGGCATTTCTGGCGGGAGTCATTATGCCAAAAAACTTACATATAAAAGAACTTCTGATGGCCAAAATAGAAGATGTCAGCATATTGCTCTTGCTGCCGATTTTCTTTGCAATAACAGGTCTGAAGACACAAATTGGTCTTTTGAATGAAGGTTATTTCTGGATAATTTGTCTGTTGATTATATTTATTGCAGTTTTGGGAAAACTAGGAGGAAGTGCATTCGCCGCAAAAATGACAGGATATACCTGGAGAGAATCATTTTCAATTGGGGCACTCATGAATACGCGCGGATTAATGGAATTAATCGTTTTGAATATTGGTTATGACTTAGGGATCCTCACACCTACCCTGTTTACAATTTTAGTTCTTATGGCTCTTGCCACAACTTTTATGACAGGACCGCTGCTAGATTTGATTGATAGTAAATTAATAAGAAAGAGGTAATTGCTGACGAACTGTCAAAATATAAACAAGGCAAGGGATCGGTCCAGTTTCCTTTAAATAAGCCTGTCATCCTAAAATTAGATCCATAGTGTTCTTTTAAAACGCGTACCCGAAATTAAGTGACAACGGAATTTTTACACCACCGTTTTGGGGGAAAATATTTCCGTTTGAGAAGTGGGCTATCTTGAACTCTAAGTTGTACTGACGGGTTTTCCCGAAGAAAAAGCCAAGAGCCATTGCGTCGTAGAAGGTGAATTTTTTGCCAGTGTTGTCGCCGTCAAGAATGCTTTTGGAGATAAATGCCGGCCCACCCAGAGTATAGAAGAAGTAAGCATCAAATGGTTTTGTATGCAGATAATTGAAACGGAAAACGGGGAAAACAGAAATTGTAAAGAAGTTTTCTCTGTTTTGTTTTGTCTGCCAGTAAGAGATGTTGGTTCCCCAATCCATAGCGAAAAACCGGGGTCCATGAAAAATATTTCTCTGATAAGTCAGTTGAATACCTTGGGCCACCTCTGAGTTGCCTCCCCAGAATATCGGAATATCGGCAACAAAGTTATTGATTCCGTAACCAAGCACATTGCTCGAAACCCCTAACTGTATCCATTGCTTCGGATGAATTTGCCCACATTTTGCAGCTTTCTCGAGTCGCTCCTCAGAAAACGGGCGGAAGTTACATCTTATGCCACCACCAATAAAGGTAGTATAGGGTTGCTTGTTCTTCTCGTTAGCGGGAGTATAACTGGTTGCAACCTGGAGTCCAAACCTTTCGTTAATCTTGTAATGCAGGCCGGCCCCAAAAGTGGCTGTGGCGAAGTTTGCATCTTTTATTACAGGATTGCCGGAATCGTCTTTAAATCCGTGGCGTGTAACCAACCCGAGACCACCCTCTGCATATAGTGAAAGGTGTTGTCCTATTGGTAATTGAGGCTTGATTGTCAGGCCGGCTATGTTCATCCAGACCGAATGACCATGAAGCCTTCCTGAAGCTTCGCTCTCATCAATGTAATCGTATCCTACCCAAAGGATAGGGCGCATATATGTTATTTGAGCTGCAAGATATTTGTTGAACTGATGACCCATTAAAACCAGTCGGACAGCTGAATGACTTATCTTGACTGACTGAAAGCGGTATCCGGGTTCAAGCTGCTCTGCCGAAAAGGGATAGTTTATAGCTCCAAAGGTAGCCTCGAAATATGACTTCTGCATAAATACCGGAATCTGGGCACGCTTGTCATTGTTGTGAGTAACAGGCTGGCTGTCAATTTTCTGCTGTGCCTGTATAATAGAAGTTATGCACAAAACAAAAAGCAGCGTAATGCAGCTAAGAATGAAACTCGCTTTTCTCATAGTTGAAAGTTTTAGGCAGGCACTAATATACTAATAATTTCTGAAGGATAACTAAGTAAGTATTTTGCACCGCTCCTGACTAGCTCCTCCTTTGTACGAAATCCCCATAAAACCCCAACAGCATACATTCCGGCGTTGGTTGCAGTAAGCATGTCTGTGGAAGTATCCCCCACATAAATTATCTCCTGAGGCAAGATTCCGAATTTTTCACTTATTTGCAAAGCAACAATAGGATTTGGCTTTTTATGAGCCTCAGTGTGTAGACCAGTAACAACTTCAAAATGCCATGCAGAGAGCAAGTCCGAAACAATTCTCTGAGTGAGTTCGTCGGCTTTGTTGGACAGTATTGCCAGTTTTAATCCTCTGGCAGTCAGTTCGTCGAGCATTTCGGCGATACCATCGTACAGTCTGGTTTTTTTTGTACTGTTTCTGCGATAAACATTAACCATGGACCTGTAACAATTGTTGACAAGCTCCTCCTCTCTCGCCTCTTCCGGAATTGCCTGGCGGACTAGATTGCGTATACCCTTGCCTACAAATAGCTTATAGGATTCAAGAGGATGGGTTGGGAGGTTGTTTTCCTGCAGGACGCAGTTCATGGAGTCTGCTATGTCCTCCAGTGAGTTGACGAGGGTGCCGTCGAGGTCGAATATGATTCCTTTGTATTTTATGGGCACTTCCAGACAAGGAGCAGGCTCTGGAGATGCGTATCCCGGATTTACCCACTTTACTGTCGTTTTGCTAAAAAACAAATGCGCAACCCAATTATGCCAATAAGTACGGGATACAGGCTTGCGCTTCTTGTTTTTCTTAACGCGTGTGCCCTGCATGAGCAGAGCACACCCGCCTGTAAGCTCATTGAAAAATCCAAAAATACAAATTTATTTTAATTTTCAAAAGAGTGAA
>Ga0209417_1000861_pt1 | contig 62224 bp, 47 predicted proteins | sample RifGroF2_FD_184002 | JGI IMG/M metagenome (GOLD analysis project Ga0209417, IMG submission 184002) | Groundwater microbial communities from Rifle, Colorado, USA - Groundwater F2 (SPAdes) (version 2) | ecosystem: Environmental > Aquatic > Deep subsurface > Groundwater | place: Rifle, Colorado... | reverse complement strand
TTATCTTCTCTTGCAATTTTATTTGGGACTATTTGTTTGATTATTAGCGAATAAGCTAGCAAAGCAAAAAAAAGCCGGATCAACTAAGACCGGCTTTTTGATTATAAATTTATGTGGGGAACTTTAGCAGAGCTTGGTTTCACAAAATAGTGTCAATCCAATAATATAGCATCACCAACGACAAGATGAGTTTGAGGCCGGTTCCGAGCAGGAAGCCGATAAAGGAGCCGAAGGCAGATTTGAGTGCGAATTGTGAGTTTTGGCCACCGAGCAGTTCGCCCAGGTAGGCACCGATGAATGGGCCTATAATCAGACCCAAAGGCCCGAAGAAGAGACCAACTATCATCCCCGCAATAGCGCCGCGAGAGCCGTATCTGCTCCCGCCAAACTTGCCGGTGCTCCAGGCCGGAATAAAATAGTCTAGAACAGTAACCATCACAGTGATGACGCCCAGAACAACCAGCAGAGTTGTGCTAAACTGGGCATACTTGGTAATGTGAAGCAGAATAAGGGCGCCAAAAGCCAGCGGCGGCCCCGGCAGCACAGGCAGCACCGAACCGGCAATTCCGGCAAGCAGCAGGAGAATTGAGATTATGAGCAGAAGTGTATCCATTCGTGCAACTGTTAAAGGCTATGATTCAGCCAGGATATTAAATAGGTCTATATTGATATAGACAACCTCTTTGCCTATCTTTTTACTTGCTAGAATACCCATCTCTTCAAGTTGAATAAGGTATTTTTTTGCTGTATTTAAACTTTTCATATTATTATCCAGCAATTTTTTAGGACTTATATATGGCTGTTCAAATAATTTTTCAATAAACTCTTTTCTAATGGATGGATATCTTGTATTGATTAACTCTTTTGTTCTTGTGAAAAGTCTATCAATCTCTTCAATCTTGCTTATTGTGTATCTGGAGGTCTCTTCAATTGCTTTAAGCATATATATAATCCATTGACTCCAGTTTCTGTGTGCCGTTACGTTTTTAAGTAACTCATAATATCCCTCTTTTTCTCTTATGATGTACGCACTTAAATAAAGAATCGGCACATCCAGTAAATGTTTTTGAATCATAAGCAGAATGCTCAAAACTCTTCCGGTTCTTCCATTGCCATCCCTGAATGGGTGAATGGCTTCAAATTGATAATGAGAGACAGCTATTTTTAGTAAAGGATCATAAGGATACTTTACATCGTCATTAATATATTCCAACAGATTATTCAGCTTCTCTTTAATAACTTGTACTCCTCTTGGTGGGGTGTAGATAACCTCGCCTAATAACTTTCCACTCCCTCTTTTCAAAATAACCGTTTCTGTTTGAGGTGGTCTTATTCCATCATTTACCTGTTTAATTTCCCGATAGATACTAATTAGTGCATCAATCGTAATTGCCTGCCTGACAACTATATCATTATAACCTTTCCAAAGCGCCTGCCTGTACCTTAATACCTCTTTTGTATTGATCTTTTGTTCTGAATCGCTTATTGTAAATGATTGATATAGCTCATCATCTGTAGTAAAGATGTTCTCAATCTCTGTACTTGCCTTAGCCTCTCTCAATATAATTGTATTAACAAGCATCGATTGATTGGGCAATTTTTTAGCAATCCCCTTAAGCTCTGCAAGTGCCTTATTTGCATTGATTAAACCCTTAAGGACCTCCCGGCTTTCAACTATTTCGTCATCAGGGGGAAGTATTGGAAGATTGTTGTATGGCTTATTTCTATCAAATGGCTCGGTAAGATTTGACATAATATTTTCTTTTTGTCAAATATAGCGTTTTTTTGACAATTAGACTATTTTCTGTCAAAAAAAATATTTGCCTATACCTTTTGTCAATTTATGCGATAATTTGACATCAAATGGGAGTCTCTGAGACGAAAAAATCAATAGATATTATGCGCAAGTCTGTAACCGGCTCTATTCAAGTACCAGTCCGGATACTGAACTCCTGCAGATTGCGCCCATAAAGAGAACTTAAGATATGCATCGGTAATCTCTACGCGCTCAATCACGTGTTCGAAGCCCGAAATGATGTTGATGGCCCAAGGCAGATTTTCTGCGGTTTTATAATATCTGCCTATACCGGAAGAGGAGTTGTCTGCTCCGGTGCCAAAGAGCGCTGCAGATGCCCTTGAGGTAGGCGGATAGTCCGGAAGGTGAACCTCTCTTCCCCTGTTGCCGTTCACAAAAATGAAAGGGTTAAACCCGGAGATGTTGAGGTTGTTAAGTGTGTATTTATGAGGGGTAAACGAGATGTTCATCTCAATGACTGCCGGCTGTACATAAGGCTCTCCCTTTTTTACATTCACCCCAAAACTTCCCGTAGAGCTCATAAGCGAACTCGCATTGTTAAACACAATAAATGTAGGCAGATTCTGCCCCTGCTCCAACACCCCGCCGCTAACCTGAATATCAGACACATCAAAAGATGGCGAGTTTAGCTGAAAGCCGAATCCATTGGCATAGGCAGCACCTATAGCCTTGACAATAAAGCTGCAAGAGACTGCCGAAACATAGTTGGAAGCATCGGTGATTATCTTAAACCGGTAATCTATTACAAGGTCATTAAAGTCATAGTCACCCTTGGATGGCCACATATCTTCAAAAGCGAGCGTACCGTAACCGGAAGAGGGGTAGTAGTTCTCAAAAGCCATCCCGGCATCTGCAGGGTAGGCGTCATCTTCATTGGGAATTCCATCGCCATCACTGTCCGGATTTGAAACCGACTGCACAACGCTTTGAATCTCTTGAGCCGAAAGTGCACTCCCGTAAAGAAAAACCTCATCTATCTTCCCTTTAAAGAATTTTTGAACGGCGTTATCTGACCCAATAGAGATATTTCTCGAGTTGACCTTGAGCTTGCCCGTAACAGGCTTGCTTTCCCATAGGCGGCCATTTACGTAAAAAGCGAGGAGAGATCCGTCATAAGTCATAGCAAGGTGATACCACTCATTAAGAATTGGCCTTCCGTTATTCCACTCTAATGAATGCCCTGTATCATTATCCATCCTTATCCCGCAACTCCACCCCTTCCAAACATCCTGCCGTAACCCGGGCCCATCCCAATCTCCCTTCTGAAAGATCTTGGCAGTTCTATTCTCCTCGGAGAAGACCCAGGTCATCATTGTAATTGCATCTGCAGGGCTAAGCTGAGGCGTACTCGCGATATTTACATTGCCACTTGTCCCGTTAAAATAGAGCGCCCCACCCTTGATGCCCGGGGTTCTTGTTGCGTTGGCAATTGTTCCGTTATTACTCCCGAAGGAGTCAAAAGCAGTGGTACCACTACTCTCATCAAAATTCCAGTACCCCAGAGGCACAGCCGCCGCCTGCGCAGCGAAAAAGTTGTTTTCCGTTGCAGATTCCCCTCTTGCAGATAGAACCACAGATAGCTCTGCGCTGTCGATTTTGAACTCTTTCCCATTGATCAACACAGCCTTAACATCTGCAGGAACGGTAATGGTAACCAAATAATTCTCCGGCGATCTGTTATTAAGCCCCTTATGATAAGAGATCTTGCCGTCCAGAGATGTAATCTTTATAATTGATGTAAGGTCTGAGTATATCGAGAGTTTGATATCCTTAGATGTTTTCCAGTTAAAATCCGGGGAGATGGTCATCTCTTCGAAACTCTTTGGAGGAGTCTCTCCGGAGCCGCCCGGCATCTTAACACACGCAACCACTACAGGCAGCAGCAATAAAATATAGAGATTTGACCGTTTCATATTGCAGAGAGTTAAAACCGGAACCCAAACTTTAGCGAAAGCCCGTTATAACCATCCAGTGTGAAGCCGGAGTAGCCGTCTTTGCGGTAACCGATGAGCAGGAAGGGTTTTGCAGATCTCTCTTTAGAGTTGAACAGAAGACCTATCTGCGGGTTTAGGAACAGGGAAGATTCGTAACTATCCTGTCTAAAAACATATCCGCAATCTAACCGGGTAATGGCAGCTAAGCCTGAATTAAGCGGAAAACTATATCCTGCATATGCATACAACGGCATATGAAACCCCTTCATTGTACCACCGTAAGCAGCCATTGCGTTGTATCCTCCACCGACACCTGCACCAATATGAACCGCCTCATTATAAAGCCGCTCTATCTCAAAGCAGATATCTCCACTCACACCCCTCCCGAAGTTGACCCCCGACACCAGAGCAAACCCCGTTCGCGGGCCTCCCTCATTCTTTTGTCCGTAAACAGGTGTGGCAGCGATTGTCAATAAAAAAATCGCAACGATACATACTAATGTGCTACTCTCTTTTTTCATAATGGTAAAGTATAATTATTACAACAGAATTAGCTCCCTAAGATACTCTCGAGCAAATATATATAATAAATATTACTTCCCCGGCAATATTACCCAAAAACATTCCGAAAAACTCCCATTCCAAATTGTTCCCCCATCTGGTTTTTATATCTTAACATAGTTTTATATCTTCGCACACTCAAACAGAACAAACAGGGAGAGATGCAGGAGTGGTTGAACTGGCCCGCCTGGAAAGCGAGTATACCTCAAAAAGGTATCGGGGGTTCGAATCCCCCTCTCTCCGCCAAAGAAGAAAAAGCCGGGCTAAAGCCCGGTTTTTTGTTTCCGGTAAGTGCAAAGCTTGCTTTAGCACGAAGACGGAAACAAAAAAACTTATGCACAGCATAAGGCTTTTTCTTCTTTGAAGCCCCCCACCAGGGGATCACCGAACGAAGTGAGGTAATCCCTTAGTGGGCAACTAAACCCCACGATGCTTGGCAAGGTTATCTCAAAACGAGACAATATTGTTTTTCAATGCAAATTTTACCATTTCGACCGTACTTTTGAAGCCAAATTTTTGCATTATGTTGTTTTTGTGAGTCTCTACTGTTCTTATGCTGATGTTCAATTTGTCCGCTACTTCGTGATTTGAAAAGCCTTCTACATACAGTTTCAATATCTCTTTCTCCCGCGAAGTGAGTGAGTAATTTTTAGATTTATCTGCAGAGTTAATATTTTTGATCTTGGAGACATAGGACTTCATAAGGTTTCTGGAGATGTTTGAAGCGTAGTACTCCTCTCCGTCATTTATTGTTCTTATAGCCTCCAGCAACATCTCCTTGTTGGTATCCTGCTTTGGCAAGATTCCTCGTGCACCGGCTTTAATTGCATTGTAGATATAGTCATCTGTTGTATACATAGATAGAATAAGCACCCTGGAAGGCAGGTTCAACTCAACGATTTTTGAGGTCAACTCTATACCGGTCATATCGGGCATTGAGATATCGCTGATAACAATATCCGGAAGTTGTGATTTGATTATATCCAGCGCTTTAACCCCATTAGAGGCACAACCTATAAAATCAATATCATCTTCGTCTATTAGCATTGTTTTAACACCATCCAGGATTATCTGATGGTCATCTACCAACAATATTTTTATTTTTTTCATAGCTACACTACTTTATTTACCTTAACCCGAATAGTTGTCCCTTTTTCCGGTGAGGTTTCCACATCGAATGTCCCATCCAATAAAATACTTCTTTCGCGCATATTGAACAAACCCTTTCCCAAACCCAGATCATTGGTGTCATAATTGAACCCCTTCCCGTTGTCTTCAATAATCAACACCAGATTTTCTGCCGTTTCTGTAAGCTGGATCTGAATCTGTGTTGCCTCTGAGTGTTTAATCGCATTATTCAATGCCTCCTGTACAATTCTATACAAATATATTTTTGTGCGTTGTTTTATATGCTCAAAATTGCCGAACCAGGAGAAATCTATATTTATGCCCGTCGTTTTCTGAACCTGGTTGCAAAGGTTCTTAATTGCCATCTCAAACCCGAACTCCAGAATTCCGGAAGGTGCCAAATCTGTGGAGATTTTTCTTAATTCATCAATAGAGTGGTTTACCTGTGTTTTTAATTCGTTAATTTTTTGGTTGTTAAACCCCTCTTTCCTGCTAATTAGGTTCTCAAGCGTCATTTTTATAGCAATGAGCTCCTGCGCTAACCCGTCGTGAAGCTCGCGGGAGATACGGTGACGCTCAAACTCCTGACCATCATATAGCGCAGATATTCTTTTAGCTTTTTCGTCAACCAGTTCAGATGTGTTTTTCTGAATGTTGTCTATCATTTGATTAAAAGTAAGGGCCAGTACCCCAAATTCATTTTCTGACTCAATATTTACTTTGGCATCATAATCTCCCTCTCCAATTTTCAATGCTGCCTTTTTAAATTTAACAATCGGCAAAATTATATCGGATGTAATAACCTGAGCTATAGATAAAATAAGAACCAGGATAATGATTGAGACAAAAAACAGATCGTTTCTAAGGTTTTTAATTGGGATCATCGCTTCGTTGTAATCAATCTCTGCCACAATTACCCAATTATAATTATCTGCAGATAGCCTGTCAAACGAACTAAGACATAAAACGCCCCTGTAATCAGTCGAGATCGATGTGCCGCAACCACTCTTAAAAGCACTTTTAACAGCATTGGTCCCGACTATTACCTGACTACCGGAGCGGGAGAGAAACCTGGATTTGCTTCTCATAATGAAATTTGAATCTACCAGATATACCTCTCCCGTTTTTCCTAAACCATTAGTTTGATTAGTATCCAGCATAATCCTGTCAACCTGGTCAAAATCTATCCTATCGTTACTTTTTAAGTAGTTCTCTATCTGCTCTTTTTTGAGCGACTTCACAGATATTAGCTGCTCTGTTGCCCGCATTATGAGAGCAGTTCTTGCTTTATAGTAAGAGTAGATTCCTATAATTGAGAGAGATGAAAACCCCACAATCAAATACAGGAACATAAATTTTGTTGTAATTGACCTTTTAAACATCTGCTATTGATAATTCACTCAAAAATAACAAATTAAATTACACCCTCGTCATATGCCTTTTCTCCGTGGAGTGTATTATCCAGCCCCAGTATTTCATCTTGCTCTTTGACCTTTACCGGGGTTATCTTGTTAATTACTATCAACATAAGATATGTGAAAACAAACGCATAAACCGAAGCGACAACTACTGCAACAACTTGTTTTACAAAGAAATATCCCCCTCCATAAATAAGCCCGTCTGCACCGGCACCATTTACTGCTTTTGATGCAAAAACACCCAGAAGAATTGAGCCAAAGACACCACCTACACCGTGTACACCCCACACATCAAGAGCGTCGTCCCATTTCATCTTGTTTTTAAACTGGACTGCCATATAGCACATCACTCCGGCTCCAATACCAATTAACGGGGATGCCCACAAAGGCACAAAACCGGCACAAGGTGTTATTGTAGCCAGGCCGGCAATAGAGCCTGTAAGTAATCCGACAAACTTTGGTTTTCTCTCACGGATCCACTCAATAACCAACCACGAAATTGTTGCAAAAGATGCTGCAATGTCTGTATTTAAAAATGCAAGAGCGGTTATGTTATCTACCTGACACTCACTTCCTGCATTAAAGCCATACCATCCGAACCATAGCAATCCGCTGCCAATGGCTACCAATGGAATACTGTTTGGCGTCGAGTTTTTATCTGCCCTTGCTCCAACATAGAATACAGATGCCAATGCTGCAAAACCGGCAGTTGCGTGCACCACAATCCCTCCCGCAAAATCCAGAACACCCCATTGAGCCAGTAAGCCACCACCCCAAATCATATGAACAAACGGATAATAAACTAAAATCTGCCAAACCGTGAGGAAAATAAAATAGGATTTAAAGGTGACGCGGTTTACAAATGCTCCGGTAATGAGTGCAGGTGTAATAATTGCAAACATCATCTGATAGGCAAAGAATACAATTTCCGGAATTTTCCCGTTTCCCGCCCATAATGTATCAATGGAGATGCCCGACAAGAATGCTTTATCTAAATTACCGATGATACCGCCATCTCCACCGCTAAAGCAGAGAGAGTAGCCAAAAAACACCCATAAGACAGTAGTCCAGCCTAAAGAGACAAAGCTCTGAATCATAATGGCCAAAATGTTTCTTTTTGTTGCCAGTCCGCCATAAAAAAAGGCAAGGCCCGGAGTCATTAACATTACCAGGCTTGTTGCCAGAAGCATAAACCCTGTAGAGCCGGTGTCCAACAGGCCTGCATTTAACATAGTTGTAAGAATCATAAGTTTTTTAATTAATTATTAATTAATATATTACATTAAAATGAAAGCCCTAGTGCCAGATAGATTTTATTCAAGGCCGGGTTTGAAATAACAGAGCATTGAACAGGAATAGAAAAATTCTCAGTTATTTGAAGAGTTCGGGAGAGTTTAAGCCCAACATTTATGATACCCGGTTTTTCATTCAGATAAAAAGAGCTCTCCCCTGCCGCTATATTTGGGTTATCGGGTGTACCTCCAACAAAAACGTTTAAATCTGTCTGTTTAAGCCTGGTTTTATATCCTACCTCAATATATTTAGAAAGGAAAAGATCTCCATTGCTTTTACGGGCATCATTACCGAAAAGGTTCATTGCAAAAAGCAGGGTAAAAGGTATCTTCTCCGAACCATTATATGCGAGAGTCCCCTCAAGGATGTGCCCGGTCTTATCTTTTGACCACTCAAAATATTTATCTTTTGACCCCGTATTCAATCCCGGGAAAAAATAATCTGTAAGAGTTATTGAGAAAGAGCCTTTATAGGTATAGGACAAATATAGATCTGTCTCTTCATTTGCAGTCCCTGCTAAGGAGAAAGCTCCCCAGGCTCCAATGGAAAAAGCGTGATCTTCATTACCCAGTGTCAGTTTCATCCAAGGCTGGATGCTCGGGCTCTTACCACCCAAATCAAGCCCGCGCCAGATGTACCGGTTAAAGAGGTCACCCCCAAACTCCAGGTTTTGTGCCTTTAAGCCAGATATAAAGAGAAGTGTAAAACATAAAATGATGGTTGTTTTTTTCATAAAAGTTAGATTTTAAATAATATCTAAAATTATGATGAGTGCAAACAACCCGCAATAAAGGATATTCTGATTTTAACCTACGTGTTTTACTTAGTAAATATCTTCCTCATAATCAACTAAGCCCCACGATGCTTGGCAAGGTTCCCCTTTTCGTTTGCGGCAATCATTGCGTTTAGCACTTTTTCGGGGGTGATTGTGCAGGATTCGTGATGGATGCCCTCCTTTGGGTCGCAGGCTTTAATGGCGGCCTTCATCAGCCGGTCCCTGTCTACATTAGCCAGGCCAATCTCTTTAAAGGTGGTTGGAAGACCTATCTGCACACAAAAAGAGTAAACCTCATCCATTTCGGCAACATCGGCACCTGTGAGGTGAAGCCCGGCCAGCAGACCAAAAGCCACCTTCTCTCCGTGGTAGTATGAGTGAGTCTCCTCCAGTGCAGATAATCCGTTATGGATTGAGTGTGCAGATGCCAACCCAGAGCTTTCGAACCCGATGCCGCTAAGCAGAGTGTTGGCCTCTACAACATATTGCAATGCATATGTTACAACCCGATTTTCGTTTGCCGTCTTGGCATCCATCCCATATTTCAAAATTGTGTCATAACACAGCTTCGCAAGATTAAGAGCTGCCAGCGTGCTATATCCGCCACATTCGTTCATAGAGTGACTCTTGGCACAGGAGCGCGCCTCGAACCAGGTAGCCAGAGCATCACCCATCCCCGCCACAAGAAATCGAGCAGGAGCATTGGCTATCACATTAGTATCTACAAGCACCACCTGTGGATTCATCTTTTGATAATAGACACTTTCGAAAACGCCACCCTGCGAATAGATAACTGCGCAACCACTGCACGGAGCATCTGTAGAGGCAATTGTAGGGACAATAATCACCGGAATCCCCGCCCTATCCGCAACAATTTTCGCCGTATCAATCGCCTTGCCACCCCCCACCCCGGCAAGCACATCAATACTATTACGCTTCACAATATCTGCCAGCCGCATTAGCTCCCCCTCACAACACTCGCCCCCAAACACCTCCATAATAATTTCAGTTTGTGTCGCCCCCTGCCCAACACCCTTTCCCTCAAAATCTTTGAAAAACCTATCAAGAACAGATGTTTTTGCCGTACGCGAAGAGAGAATGAGCCCCCTATTACCAAACGACCCAATAATACCCCCCAACTGAGCAATCACCCCATCGCCCTGGATATATTTCCCCGGAAAAGCAGCCTTCACAGCAACAATCGATTCTAAATTTTCCATATATCTAATTGTTAATCTTTTAATTACAGACAAGTGCCATTTTGCCCAGCCCCAAAACCCCTAACCCCTGATAATCAACTAAGCCCCACGATGGTTGGCAAGCCAACTCTTTTATGCAACTTTTTGATTGTAAAGATGTTCCTGGAATTCAATAAACAATCTGCTTATGGTTGCCACATCGCCTAAAATTTTTTTGGCATCTTCTAGTGACTGATATTTATTTGTTAACAGTATTGGTAATTTGTCCTGATCAAGTTCGTCAACTCCAGTCTCAATATATTTGCTCAACACAAACGAAACAAACTCTTTTTGTTTATCATTTAATAAAGCAAAAATTGTAGCTTCGGCTGCTTTTACTCTGGCATCTCTGGTCATTGCAATATAATCGCCATTGAAAACATACTCCAACACATCGTACAGGTCGCTTTTCTCCATATCTACTAGCTTTTGCAGTGTCAATAAATCTGATTTTGGAAAACCTGCATCATCTAATTTTTCTAATAACATCCTACGAGTTAGAGGCTTACTCCAAAGCTTCCGCAATTCTTCTTCGTCTTTGAAAAGTTTTGGTAATTCTCCAAACAGATTACTTAAAAATTCTTGTGCCGAAATAGGTTTCCCATCTGCACTCCAAAACGAAGTGGAAATCATATGTTTGATCTCTCTCTCCTTGCCTCGCGCAAGCTTTACTTTTGCTTTCTTTATACATACACAAGGTTTTTGACCACACTTGTAACAAGGTGGCGTCTCTTTTATACATATACACTTAATTTGGCCGCAAACAGGACAAGGTTGTGGTGGTTTTTTTTCGCAAACACAAGGATTTTGACCACATAATTTACACAACTCTTCAATAATCGGCTCTCCGTCCCATTCAGTATCGGAGAAATGTTTGTAGGCATCTACAAAATCGTATATGGTAAAAAACTCTTTTCCATCAAACAAACGTGTACCTCGGCCAACTATTTGCTTAAACTCAATCATTGAATTGACCGGGCGAAGCAAAACAATACTGCGAATATTTCTTGCATCAACACCAGTTGAGAGTTTCTGAGAAGTAGTGAGAATGGTTGGGATTGTTTTTTCATTGTCCTGAAATTCTCTCAATAATCTCTCTCCATCTTCTCCATCGTTGGCAGTTACTCTAACGCAATAAAATGGATCTTTATTTTGGGCGTTTTGGTTTACCAAATCTCTCACCAATGCTGCGTGTGGTTGATTGGCACAAAAAATAATTGCCTTTTCCTTTTGGTTAGCCTCATCTAGAAAGATATTTACACGCTTTGTTTCTCTCTCAACAATCTCTATTGTGCGGTTAAACTCTTTTTCTTCATATAATTTGCCTACTTCTATTTCTCCTTCTACAATGGTATCGTCGGAAGTGTAGAGATAATCATCCAATGTAGTTTTGATCCGCTTTACTTTGAATGGCGTTAAGAAACCGTCATTAATCCCTTCCTTGAGAGAATAGATATAGACAGGCTCACCAAAATAGCGGTAGGTATCCACATTATCTGTGCGTTTAGGTGTTGCGGTTAAGCCTAATTGAACTGCCGGACAGAAATACTCTAAAATGCTCCGCCAATTGCTTTCATCATTTGCTCCACCGCGGTGGCACTCGTCAATTATTATAAAATCGAAGTAGTCTGGCGGATATTCCCCAAAATAGGGTGCAGATTTACCTTCTGAATCGGTTCCGCTCATAAAGGTTTGAAATATGGTAAAGAAAATACTGCCATTTGTGGGCACTTTACCGTTTCTCCTTATCTCGCCAGGTTTAATCCGGACCAATGCATCCTCGGGAAACGATGAGAATGAATTATATGCCTGGTCCGCTAAAATATTACGATCTGCCAAAAACAAAATTCGTGGCCTGCGGATGCCGTCACGATTTAAGGTCCATCTGGTTTGAAAGAGTTTCCAGGCGATTTGAAAAGCAATTGCCGTTTTTCCTGTTCCTGTGGCAAGAGTCAGTAAAATTCGATCTTTCCCGTTGGCTAAGGCTTCCAAAGTATTTTTTACCGCGATTTCCTGATAATAACGCAACTGCCAGCTTCCGCTTTTATCTTCAAACGGTATATTGGCAAACTTTTCCCGCCAATCGTTTTTAACTACAAAGGTTTTATCCCAAAGCTGTTGCGGACCTAAAAAATCTTTTACCAATCCTTCTTCGCCCGTTTTCATACAGATTTGGTAAATGTCATTTCCGTTGGTACTGTATGTGGTTTCTAGGTGAAGTTTTTGGGCATATTTTTTGGCTTGCATAACACCCTCGCCAACTTCCAAATCTGCACTTTTGGCCTCCACAACTGCCAACTTAATGCCTTTATAAACCAAAACATAATCTGCAATCTCCTTTTTGCCACGGCCACCGCCGGTTAGTATTTTCCCTTCGGTAATGTGGTATTCACGAAGGACTTTAGAGCCCTCGACAACGCCCCAACCACAAGCCCTTAGCTTAGGATCAATGAGTTCCGCTCTGGTTTCTGCTTCGTTCATTTGGTTTAGATTATTTTGGTTGTTTAAAAAATACTGTTTTCAGACAATCTCATAATTTTGTGCGAATAAAAAAGTGAGGTTATAATTTTTACCATCTGCGGCAGTTGTAAAGTAATTCTTTACAACTGAATTAACATCCAACTCATTGTCTTTCAATATTGCATATGCCATCGGGGGTGTTGTATATGATTAGGTCTGTCATCAATAGCCTTTTTCTTTACGTTTTTATCTATATTATACCACAGCAAATTGTTGTTCAATTATTTCTGGGAATTGATGCCAAATCTTGCCGTCAAGTTCTTTGCCATTAAGTTTTTTATTCCGTTTAACCTTGTCTGCACCCCAAGTTCCCCATTGTTTAAAGAAAAATGCAACATCCTTGTGTTCGCATTGTTGCTTGATATTCAATACCCATTCCTTTTCCATTGGTCTAGCTTTGTTTCCACTTTCTCCGCCCACGATTACCCAATCAATATTCGATAGATTCATTTCACCTAAATCCTCTAAAAGAGGTTCAATAGAAAGAAATAAAACTGATGCATCAATATTCCTTAAATGATCAATTCTTGGCAATCCTTCTCTCTTATTATCAACAGTAACTCCCAGCCAAATATTCTTTGGAACAGCTCTTTTTGAAAAATATTCTTCCATCCTAACGGCTCTTTTTGAGAGAACCTGATATGTATGATGGGGCGTATTTTCAATGACATCAAATATTTTATCCAAATAATCTTCTGGCATATCTTTGTGAAAGATATCGCTCATTGAATTCACGAAAAAAATGGTCTGTTTTTTTCTTTTATATGGATCATTCAAGCGGCTTGGAACAAGGTTGAATTCAAATCCGTTTTCATACCCTTCTACTCCCATAGCCTGCAATCGATTTGCCATTGTCTCTGCATAACAGTTTAGGCATCCAGAACTAATTTTAGTACAGCCTGCAGACGGATTCCATGTTTGCTCTGTCCATTCAATTTTGTGTGCCATAGTTATATTAATTTAATTGTTGTTGCTTCAATTTTATGAATATCGTTGTTAATCGTCTTAATTTCTTCAATTTTGCCTTTTTTCATTAATTCTTTAAGTTTTTCGGCTGCATGTTTAACCAAACAACGATTTGTAAGTGCGAATTTGTATGCATCTATATCCGTTTCTATCCTTTTTGCTTTAATTCCCTCTTCCAAATCAAAATTGAATTGTTTAATTTTCTGAGGAATTTTGGCTTCTTCGAAAAGGACTCCTTGTTGATGATATGACAACTCTCTGTCAATGTTGTAATCGGCTTCGCCTGTAACATTGTCAATTTTCCAACAAACTTTTTGGAATTTTTCAGCTCCAAGCGTGTGATTTGTACCAAATAATAGACCATTATAGCCGGAATCTTTCTTTATCGAAAAGCATCCCATAAAGTATTCTTTATTTGGAGGTACCCGTGTTTTGAAATAATCGGCAATTACGCGATGACAATGAGCGGGCTTTGATACTTCAAAATCTATTTCTCTGGTGTCAATATATTTATTGAAAGCGGGTTCTTTAGGAAAACGCCTTAAAAAAGATGAAGGCATAAAACAAATAAAATCAGCAGAAGGTAAGTTAATCAATTTTTGGAACAAATCACTATTAATTATAAATTTGAATGGATCTAAATACAATATTTTTGCTGCTTTTTTCCTTTTAAGCATAGCAGGGTAAATATTAGGAAAATAGGTCTCAAAATTCTCGGCTTTTATTATCAAATTTTCGCCCTCAGTAAAAACACATTTACCCTTACATTTTGATTTACAGGTTTCAAAAAAATCCAAGACGTTTAATCTCAATACCTCTGATTCCTGGTTGTCGTTTAGGATTATATAAATCGTTTTCTTGCATCTTCTAATTTCATCACAATAAGGTTTAATTTCGTTGAGAATATTAAAGGTAGTTCCGTACTCACCATTGCCATTTAAACCCTGTCCGGCAAAGAAATCATAAATGAAAATCTCCTCAAAAAAAGAACTATGCAAGAAAACGGGGAAACTTTCCTTGAAATATTCCTTAAACACTTCAAGTTTTGATCGTGTTCCTTTATCGAATTTTAAGTGATGAAAATCTTTTTTAGCCATAATCAATTACAATTCTCCATTAAACGCTTTTTGCAACACACTCTTTTTCAATTCTTCCAAATTTAAAAGTTTTTGCTGATAAATGGCTTCTAATCTTTTTGTTTCAACTCGCAAGCTTTCGGCTTTTTCAATTAGCTGCCTTTGTTCTTCAATTGTTGGTACTGGAATTTTATAATCTATAATCATTGGAACAGTTAATTGTGGAATTGCACTTCCGCTTCTCTTTATTACCAAATTGTCTATTGTGTATTTTAGAAATTCCGTTGACATTTGATTTTTATCAGGTATGCAGACAATAAGCCTTACTATCGGTAAAAAATGTTCGTTTCTTAATTCTGTGTGTCCTGTTCCGCTTCCCCTTGCTGATATTGTTACGCAAGGCTTTGTGACTCTTGCAAAATCTGTATAACCATAAAGCCCCGTATTTTTTACTGCATTTGCGTATATTGGGATTGTATGTTTTTCGTTAGGATCTGTTGAGAAATTATCTTTTGGTGCATCTCCACCTGCAAAGATATCATAACATACCTCTTCGATAGTTTTCGTTTCCCAATTCCCATTCTCAAACACCCCCCTCAAAAAGCTTTCAAAAAGCTCTTTAGAATTTTTAAGGTTTTGTTCGGCATTGGCTTTTGCCTTGGCTATAGCTGCAAAGGCTTGGTCTAGAATGGAAACGATTTGTTGTTGTTCGGAGAGAGGCGGAAGGGGAATTGGAATGTTTCTCATCTTCTCCTGATTCAACTTAGGAACAGTCATTCCTGTTATAAAAGGCGTTAAATCAGAAAAATTTAAAAAATAAACAACCCACTCATCTAAAATTATTTTGCGATTTGGACGGATAACATGGGCGTGATTATTTACCCAATATTTTCCTTCTGCTATAAAAGAAGTTTTATCTCCTGATTGCCATTTTGCACCATCTTCACCAATTAACACTAACTTTTCTGTAAAAATATAATTATGAACATAACTTAAAATGCCCGTTGCTCCATAGTAAGGGTACTCACCATCAAGCCTGTCTCGCTTTGTAATTGGCTTTCGTAGTTTATCAAGTACATCAACGACTTCTCCTAACGTTTTTATTTCCCAACCCTGCTTCATATCAGTTCCGAAATTAAATTTAAGATTTCAGCACATTCTTTATCCAATGCTCTCATCTCTTCCAATATGGCTTGCGGTTGGCGCAGAGTAACTTCCTCTTTTTTGCTTGGGTTTTTTACACTCAAATCAAAGGTGGTTTGGTCAACGTCTTTAATGTTTACTGTCCAAGAGTTCTCACTATCGGCAAAGGTTTTTTGCAACACCCCAAACTCTGCCAAATCGTTTTCGTTTAGCGGGTTGGTCTTACCTAAATTACGGTCAAGGTTAAGAGAGTAAAACCATACCTTTTGCGTGGGCTTCCCTTTTTCAAAAAAAAGCACTACAGTTTTTACCCCTGCTCCGGTAAATGTACCGCCCGGCAAATCTAACACTGAGTGCAGATTGCAGCTTTCGAGTAAAGTTTTACGGATGGCAACAGTAGCATTATCGGTATTGCTCAAAAAAGTGTTCTTAATAACTACGCCCGCTTTTCCGCCTGCCTTAAGGATTTTAATAAAATGCTGCAAAAAAAGCGAAGCGGTTTCACCTGTTTTAATAGGGAAATTTTGTTGTACTTCCACTCGTTCTTTTCCTCCAAAAGGTGGATTTGCAAGCACCACATCATAACGGTCTTTTTCCTGTATATCTGCAAGATTTTCTGCAAGTGTATTGGTATGTATGATGTTAGGTGCTTCGATGCCGTGCAAAATCATATTCATAATCCCAATGATATATGCCAGCGATTTTTTCTCCTTACCGTAAAAAGTGCGTTTTTGTAAGGTTTCCCACTCTTTGGTGCTTAACTCTTTGTCTCTTTGCAGATAATCAAATGCCTCGCATAAGAAACCTGCAGATCCAACTGCTCCGTCATATATTTTATCACCAATTTTTGGAGCAACCACTTTTACGATAGTTGTTATAAGAGGACGGGGAGTGTAGTATTCACCTCCGTTTCTCCCTGCATTGCCCATATTTTTGATTTTGTCTTCGTAGAGGTGGCTCATCTCGTGCTTCTCCGAGTGGGTGCGGAAACGTAACTCGTCAATGCGATTTATAACTTCACGCAAATTGTATCCGCTTTGTATGCGGTTTTTGAGCTCGCTGAAAATCTCACCAATTTTGTACTCGATAGTATCTGCACTCTCGGCACTCAGTTTAAAATTTTTGAGATATGGAAAAAGTTTGTTGTTTACAAAGTCGTTGAGATCATCGCCGGTGAGTGAGTTATGGTCAATTTTTAGTGCTCCGTTTCCGTTACTAATTTTTGGTGCTGCCCATACACTCCACTGATATTCTTTATCAATAATATTGGTGTAAGCCCTCCCCGTAAGTTCGGCTGCCGTGGCTCGGTCACGCTCCAAATCGTCCAAATACTTTAAGAACAACACCCAAGAAGTTTGTTCTACATAATCTAATTCACTCCCACAACCGGCATCCTTGTGCAGGATATCATCAATATTCTTAAAAGTTTGCTCAAACATTTTCAATCCAAAATTATTCGTTCATTAGACCACAAATATACCTATTTCCAAGTCTACTACGATAAGAAGACTGCTCTTTTACAAGCTAAAACATCGGTTTTTTTTGTGTGTCAACAAGCACGAATATGCCTTTTAGGCTGGATGGTCCCAGATGCTCCGGAATACAGTGTACAGTAACCTATATCACCAGAATTGTTATCTAGAATAGAAGTCATCCTGAATAAAATCCAAAGTCATATAGAATCTCAAAACATTTAAGGAGAGAATCCTCAAGAAAATCCTGTTCTTCTTTTATTCTATGTGTTGACTTGTGTGTTTGCGTTTGTTTTTTAAAAGAAGGAGAAATTTTTTAAACCTTTTTTTAAAAATTTGCAAGCTCATTATCAAAGCTTCGGATTTTTCCCTCCGGTTCGTGAGGCTTTAGCCAGGCAAAATGCTTTCAATTGTGCGAACTAATTGGTTTTGATTCTCCTTAAAAATAATTTTTCTCTAATATTAAAAATTTTATCTATACTGTCTAAATCCAAATTATTATCAATAGATTTTAGAATTATAATGTCATTTTTTTTACAGATATCTTTTATGGAAGTCTTATTATGGAAGTCTTTCACAAAGAAGTTAAAATCATTTACTTTAACATCAAGATAAGGTACAGGCAAATACTTAAACTCATTTGGAGTTAGTTCCAAGACACCTCCTCCGTAATACCTTCCATTAAGTTCTGCAAATGAAAGAGTCAATGAATTATAGAATGAAAAAATTAGATTCTCAACATCATAATCACTTTTCATGTTAATTGTATATGCACTATCCGTTGATAATACATTTGCGTTATTTTTTATTAATTTCGGATATTCATTACAACGTTTAAAGAAAAAGGCTTCTGGCGGCATTCCTACATTAGGTACTTCATACCAATTATCACGAATAGAAGCCTTATATCTCTCATGTATTTTAAGAACAAGACCTTTTTCCAAATAATGATTAATTCTTTCATTAGTTTTAAATTTTGAAGTTTTATTTAAGGTAATTAAAAAAGCGGGTTTTGATTGTTTTACTAAATTTTCAAAATCAAACTGACTTAAAATAACACTTCCATTCACGAAAGAACCTTTTTGAATAATTTCTTTAACGTAGTTTTTTAATGAATACTCTTGAACAGTTTTCGCATTAACAATAAAATAGTCATTTGCCCCTGTTACTATACCTGCCTTTGATGTGCAATATTGATTTACAGTTTTAAGTTGTTTTTTAACCTTTTCTAAAAGTTCTATTTCATCCGTTAACAAATGATGGTGAGTCCATTTAGATTCCTTGATGTTAATATTTTGAGAAAGTGTAAAATTTTGTTTTTCAAGATCGGCTAACTTGTCAATATTGCAATAATAAACACCTTTATTTGTTGCTTTACGCTCCCCAATTAATAGTAAAGTGTCCTGCCCTTTACAATCCTTAAAAAGCAATTCATTGAATGTAAATATTTCAACTCTTTCAAATTCTTCAATAATTAACGATCTTAATTCAGCAGCGAATTTAACCTGAAGTAATTCAGAAGGAAGTACAAAAGCTAAAATTCCATTATCACTAACATAGTGAATACTTCTAATTAAGAATGCAGTCCAAATATTTTTGATTTTGTTATCTGATAGAGCGGGAAATATTTTATGAATGTCTTCGCAATGCAAAACTTGATCAGAGGCCAAAATGTTTTTTTTAATGTATGGCGGATTGCCAATTACCAAATTAAATTTTTGATGATTAATGGTTTGAAATTCTAAAAAATCAGAATGAACTGTTTTAAGTGTTTTACTTTTCGTAATTGACTTTACTTTTTCAAGTTCCTTTTCTTCCCTTTCAACGGCAATTACTTTTTTTATTTTTTTAGGTAAAGTTTTGTGATTGTAAATTGATCGAATAAAAACGCCATCGCCAGAACTTGGCTCTAATACAGTCAATTTATCACCTTCCATTTTTACTGAAAGGTAGTTAACCAAAAAATCAGCAATTATTTTTGGAGTATAGAATGAACCTGTGAGTTTTTTATTTTTCACGATCTTCTTATGTCTTGTAATTCATATGGCCTTACTTCTCTCCTCTTCTGTTCTAATACTAATAAATTATTATAAATTGATGTTATACTAATCAGTATACTTAAAACATATTTTGAATCAAACTCCCCTATTGTGATAACTAATGAATTTATTTTCTCTCTTAAATCAATTTCTTTAGCTCTCACAGTTGATTCACGTCTTTCAATGATTAATTGTGCACGATTTAAATTAAGTCTATGGATAATATAATTTGAAGCAATATATTTCCCTTCAATTTCAAAGCTATTCTTTAATGAGAATAATTCCGTATAATCTATTATAGAAGGATTTATATAGCTAACAGTATTTAAGTCTGGTTCACCAGGCCAATCATCCCTTTTAAATCTATTACAAATAGGACAAGCGTAAAATAAATTGAGTATATTTTCTTTATCTCCAGGAAATTTTGATTTAGGCTTGAAATGATCAATATGATAATGGTCAATGCCTCCAAATTGGGCTTCATGAACCGAACAATATACACATTGATAAAAGCATTCCTTTGCAATTTGCTCCTTCCAATCGGAATATGAACCAGAAATAGGTTGACTATTTTTATTTTTATTTATAAGCTTCCAGTTCATTATTCTTGCTTTTTACTTTCAAGATCGTTTTTTATTTGTTCTAACGCTGATATTTGCTTTTCGTATTCCCTTAACCAATCCTCTTTGTCTTTCAAATTTGTGCTGATTGGAAGTTGTAGTTTTATTTGAAGAGCTTTTAATATTTCAAAATCACTATCTACAGCATAACCAGAAGCAATTTTTCTTGTTATGTCATCAAATAGTGATAGCTGCTTTTGATTTTCACATATATACCGTTGACATGCCCTAAGTATTATATCTACGTGCATTTGAGTAAAATTGTCTTTTGATAATATATATTCAAATTGACTAAAGTTTCTTAATAATTCTTCATCCGTAGAGTAGTTTGTAAGAGTGAAAATTGGAATATCTTTAAAAATATTTCTGATTTTCACTACTAAATCACTCCCATTATAATCAACTGGAGTACTCCCTACTTGGCTTTCAATATGAAGTTTTTCATCAAGAATTAATGCAATAATGTCCTCATCAATTATCCATTTGAAATATTTAGAAATATCACTGAAAGGAAATGTATCAACTACTTCAAGTGTTGATTCCCTTTTATTAAGAAATATCGAAAGTCTTTTTTTAAATGTGTCTCTCTGATCATTGCTATCGTCTACTAATGCAATTTTTGCCATATAATTATTCTTTTGGTAACCAAATTTTAAATCGCGCTCCTTTTAAATCAGGATCTTTATCAAATGATATTTCTCCGCCTAATTCATCAACTATTGATTTTACAATAGTTAGTCCTAATCCCGTGCCAATACTTTTGCTTTCTCCTGATGCAATAATTTTTGTTGAAAACAAAGGATCAAAAATTCTATTTTTAAATTCATTGGCAATACCAAAGCCAGTATCTGAAACTGTAATATTATACCCCTTTTGATTTCTCTTGTCTTCACGACCTACAAATACTATCACCTTTCTAATGCCTGGTTTTTGATTACAAGCTGTATATGCATTTGTAAGAAGATTCACTAATATCGATTCAATATCCATTTGATATGTTTTTGAAACTAAAGATTCTCCTTTTGATTCCAAAAAAATTGAAGATACTGCAAATGCTGGCTTTAACTCTTTAATGATAACGTCAATAATTTTAGCCTTAATATTAATTGATAATTTTTTTCTTTTTTCTCTCTGTACCCTTGTTAGTGCGTATGAACCCCATGATGCAACTTTCCTAGAATGAATTATAGCTTTATCAATTTCAATAATTGCATTTGGTATATCTGGAGGGGATTCGTTTAAAAACAGTTTTGCAGTATCTGTTGCAACTTTAAACAAATTTATAGAGCCTTCTGTTTCATGTCCAAAAACAGCAGATGAAATACCCATAGTCGCAAGACCACTAAGTACTCTATTCCAATTTAATAACTCAGTAATTGTTTTTTCAAACTTTTCACTAATTCCCTCAACTTGTTCAATGCTTTTTTCAATTGGCCGTGAAATATTTATCGAAGAAGTGGATAATGACTGGGTTGCAATCTCTTCTTTAATATATTCTAAACCTTCTTTAACATTCGAAAGCTGTAATTTAATTTGTTCAGCTTCTTTAGATGTTGTTGGGATTTTTTTCTCTCTGGTTTTTTCAATAGTTGAATAAATACTTACTCTATATGATTCAAGCATATTTATTGAACCTAATATAAAACTTCTCAAATCATAAAATGCTACTGATTCAACTAAGCCTTCTCTTGCTGCACTATCAGATAATTCAATATTATTATCTCGTGTTATGTAAGTAGCACCTATCAATTGGTTTGGTGTAACACTATAGCTTTGCTCTCCACGACTAATACCAGCAGGATCTTTTGCTTTTCGACTTGCTAAACCCAACCAATCATATCCAAATTGAGAACTTGGAAAGCCATAAGGTTTGACCGCAATATTATCCCTATATATTTTTATTCCTTGGTTAATATCAAGAAATTCACGAAGTTCTGTTAATTTAAAATCCGTTCCTTGAACAGATGCCGCTTCGCGCAAAAAGAAAAGTAGTTTTAATGTAATAGGGCCACAACGTAAATCATCACTGATATCTATACTTCCATCAAGTTCAATTTTTGTAAGTAGAGTCTTCCATTGTATTACTTCTGTTTTTTCTTTTTTTGTATATCTGTCAATAATAGTATATATTATATCCGAACCTTTCCCGTCATAAATTGCTGTTAGTTCAATTTCTGCAGCTTTAAAAAAATCAGAGTTAACCATTTTAGAAAACGATGGGGCAACATCATTTTTCAATACTATTTGAAAATCTTCAACATCTCTAAAAGGAGGTGTTAGAGCCGATAATTCATAATATAAATTTTCAATATTGTTCTTTGTCCATACTTGCCTCAATTTTGTTATTCGGATTTCCGTACCAGTTTTGCTTTCCTTTCCATTAATCAGTGGCAAATTTATAAATTCAGGATTAATTAGCTCTATCTCAATATCAAAAACATCTTTACCTTCTGTATCAAATTCATCCCAATTTACTTTTAATCCAATAATACCATCCTTTTCTGTTTTTGTTAGTAATTCAAGATGGGCTCCTAATCGATCTGTTGAAATTCTTCCTATGCCCTTTTCACCCGTTTTGCGTCTACCAAGACTACTGTTTTTTGATTTACGCTTGTTTGAAAAACCTATTCTTAGCCAAAGATTAACTAATTCATCTTTGGTCATACCAAATCCAGTATCTGAAACACGAATTAAATCATTGTCCTTTTTGCATAAGACATCAACTTCCACAATTTTTGCATCAGCATCATAACTGTTTTTCACTAGTTCAAGAAGTGCTGTCGTATGATCCTTTATACTATCCCTTCCAAGATGAACAAGTGTTTTTGCATCTACTGAAAATCTCTGAAATTTTGCATCAAGTTTTGACAGTTCATTTGTTAATTTAATAATGGAACGATAGTCCAGATTTCCAGCATTAATTAATTCTTGAAGATTTCTTTTTATTTCTTTTTCTGTTAATGCCATACTTATATAATAAAATCACATAGTTATACAAAAGTAGCAATTAATTTCAAATTATCCTTCAGATTAAAATTCGTTTATATTAAACATATTCAGCATGATACAAATTACCTTCTTGTTAAGAAAATAGGCAAATTGCACTCTTAATAGAGCTTTGGTACCAGAGTTAGCTTGTATGGCTTTGGCAATGTATGTAATGTTGGCTAGTAATTGTTTTAAAAATTACTGTGAGGAAAAATCGGGTCGACTTGACTGTAGACTCTCGTGCCATCTTAATTTTTTTATGTTCTTTCACAATGGTTTACTTTTCAATTTGTGCCTGTCACTGCTCCTTTCTACAGTTTACGGTAACATTTTTATATCAATCCATTTTTTGCTAAATTCCCCCAAACTGGCAGCACTTACTCACACTCTATCCCATTTATGACAATACTTGGGTTTCTCTCCTGAAAACCAGAACACAACAACACATAATCAGGACAAAGGCCTCTCTCAACCTCCCCAAAACCCTTACCCTGCTTAATAAATTGGAAATTTCGCTTGCTCCGATCGGACAGCACGGTATAAAGTTATGATTATTATATACTTTAACAAAATATTTGGGATCTTTTTTTCACTTTTTTTCATTTTTTTTGAAAATCGCAAAATCCCCACCCTCAACCAAGTATAAAAAATCACCCGAAAACATCCCGAAACCCCAATAAACACTGGGGTTTTTATTCTCCCCTCTTCACCCGACCTTTTCTCTGCTTCATCTCCGCATTCACACTCTCGGGAGGGGTGGTGTCAAAGATGAACGGCAAAGAGAGGGAGTTATCTATCTGCAAACGGCCGATACATTTAAAGTTAGGCAGTGTGAGTATGTTTTCTCTGGTAAGGTAGGGTGAGAAATAGGGCATTACATAATCTACATCATTAATGCCCGGTCTAAAGAATATTGTACTCCCTACATTTCCCAAAATAGATGCTTTCATTCGCTCATTTAGCTGGCCGAGTGTTTGATTTGCAAGTACCAGGCTCAAACGGTACTTTCTTGCTTCCGACATAGCATACATCACAGATTGTGACATAAAATTCTGAAACTCATCTACAAAAAGCGTAAAGTCTTTCCGTTTGTTTTCGGGGATATTCTGGCGCGAAAGAGCTGCATTGATTATTCTTGAAAGAATAATTGTACCTAAAATATTTACCCCGATTTTCCCGATCTTACCTTTCGATAACGACACCAGGAGTATCTTCTCATTATCGATAATATCCCGGAAGTTAATGTTACTCTTTTTAGTTACAACAATCGGCTTGATATATTCATTGATAAGCAGCTGATTCAATTTACTCACAATGTATGGTGTGAAATTGGCAAGCGAATAATCTCCCGAAAGTCTTTGAACTGTCTCCTCCCAAAAATCAATAACATCCTGATCCTTACACTTAGCTATTAGCACTTTCCTAAAAACATTATTTTGGAAAATCTTAGCAACATCACCAATAGTCCCCAAATTATTAGGATCATCCATCAACAACAGCAGAGAGTTCTTCATAAACAACTCAAAAACCGGCCCCATAGTCTGTTGAATATCATACTCCTGCCGAAAGAAGTTGAACAGATCGTCTATCAAAAAGCTCTTCTCTTGCGGGTTGTTCTCTTCATATTCAAGCAGATTGATTCTTATCTGATTATTGGTATTGCCCGGTTCAAACAGAACCACATCCTTCTGCCTACTCTTTGGAAGGTTTTCCAACAGTTGATTATGTAAATCGCCGTGAGGATCAATAACACAAACACCTTTGCCGGCATTGATTCTGTCCATTATCATTGAGTACAAGACAGTCGTTTTCCCGGTTCCTGTCTGCCCAAGTAGATATAGATGCTTTCGCAAATCTTCTACACTAATCCTTACCGGAACATCTCCATTACCATTGTTCTTTACCCCTAATTTTAACCCTGTCTCACTCAAATTGTCCGGAATATATCCATATACCGGGTTATGTGATTTAATACCCGGAATTGAGGCAGAATATGGGTAAGGGAATTTGAAAACATTGATAATATTACTCAATGAGTACAAGAAATTCCAGTTTCGGCTCTCCTTTATCTCATCTTCCCTCTTTAAGATATCTTTATGGCTAATCTTTACAGGCGTGGTCTTCACGTGAGTTGCGCTTTCAAAGAATGCCGCAGAAATTGCAGATAGCATACTCTCCCCTATCCTCTTGGACTCCTGCGCCTCAAATACCTCTACATTAAAGCATTTCGAAGGTGCGTGCAGATATGCAGATATGATTCTGCTTGCATTCTCTTTTTCGAAGTTTGTAAAGTAATATGAGCTGATGTTGTTAAACACATCCCGCAGATAGTCTATCTCTTGCCTCGACAGCTTTACCGGAGATATCACCACCTCAACCATAGTCCTGGTCTTCTGATGATAAAGTTGCTCGCAAAAGCGATCAAGTTTTATTTCCGGCTTCTGCAAAGATGGCAGCGTTATTGCCCTCTTCTCTTTATCTCGCGTTTCAGATGAAAAACCGACATTCTTTGCAAAAGATGGGGAGAATTCATTGAACTCAGGAATAAACTGGACAAAGGTTTCTGTGCTGAAAGGGAACAACACATTTCTCAAGTCATTTTCGTCAGTTATTGGAGAGAAGTAATATATGGTCTTACCATATTCCTTTTTCGCCTGCATAAAGAGATCAAACTCATTGTGAATCTCGTTAAACTTAAAGATCGCCTGCTCGTAAGAGAGGACATTAAATTCAACCACAAGAACAGGATCTATATATTCATCTCCCGGTTTATACAGATAACGAAGCCGTAATGTTAGCTCGGAATCATAAAACGCTAATGTATTCAGGAAGTTTGAGTGCCACTCTGTAGCAAGCTGACACAAATACTCGGCCTCCGGCTTGTTGTCGAAAGAGGCACAGGCAACAGCATTTAGACGATATCCAAAATACCCTTTATCCGGATTCTCATCCTTAACAGTATAATAGAAAAATGGTTTTGACGCATAAATATCTGTAACTGACTTTGCAATGTTTAGAATCTTCTTTTGCTGAGCAGATTTATGGATTGCATTTTCAATTTGTAAAAATAGATGATCTGTATTGATATCCCGTTTGGAGAAGTAGTCGTGTGCACCAAGTCGTATGCACTCCGAAATAAGCTGAAAGTCGTCTGTTTTTGCCGTAAGAATGATAACCGGAATAGAGTTATCAATCTCCTTAATCTTCAAAAGACCCTCCTTTCCCTGGATTTTCCCGGTCGTAAAAGACAACCCCAAAATAACTGCTTCAATACTACCCTTATAATTCTTAAGCTTCTCCAATCCCTCCTCCACACTCGGGGAGTTTGTCAAATTAAAATCATATTGCTTTGCCGTCTTCTCTAGAACAGGATGCCATTTAGAAAACTTATCGTCAATCATCAATATTTCCCGCATACAACTCAATGTTAAAAATTTTGGATTCATAGAGTTACTGGAACCGAATAACAAAAATAAGGATAATAATTTGAATGGATTTAACAATCCTGGTTTTTATTAAGCAGCCTGTCGATGTGTATTATACCCCAAAAGATAATTGGCAACCCAAACCATAGGCTCGGCTCAACAAGCGTCCCCAAAAAACTCTCTTCTAACATTAATCGAACAAGGCAGCTCCACACATTTTTTCAAATAATTAAGGAGAAAAAGTTTCAGTGAGCTTACTCTTAATTGGCCGATACAACGACGAGGGCAGCAGCGATTTGGTGCTATCCGTTTCAGTGAGCTTACTCTTTTCGGCCAATACAACAAAATATAACCCGCAGAAACGCAATCTAAGCAAAGGGTTTCAGTGAGCTTACTCTTAATCGGCCAATACAACTGGATGTGTAATGTGCGGGGCAGAGGCACACACTAGCTTCAGTGAGCTTACTCTTAATCGGCCAATACAACGCAAACAGTTATCAGGGCAAGGGCCTAGAGCTTGTTTCAGTGAGCTTACTCTTAATCGGCCAATACAACAAAAATTATTTTTATTAGTTTTAACACTAATTTGTTTCAGTGAGCTCACTCTTAATTGGCCAATACAACTGTTATAAACAATAGCAAGATAAAAATTAATTGTTTCAGTGAGCTTACTCTTAATCGGCTAATACAACACAAATTTAAACACAAAACCTTAGAGGTCCGACAATTTTTCAGGATCAATTTTATATAACTTTTGATAACTTGTGCCTAAATAGTGAGCTAATTTGCTTGTTGTTTTTATTTAATCAAGCATAATTTACCCCTAACAGATGAGGTTGATGCCAGTTATGGGGCAGGTTCGAGCAACCCAAAACCATATACTTTTCCATTTCCAATGCAAATATGTTTTGGCAAAATTAGATTTGCCGAAAAAGTGACAGTAAATGGTTGGAAATCGTGTGTATAATTGTTGACTTTTAGAGGAACACAGCTTCGTGTAAAACTATCAATATCTGTTAAGTAGACATGAATTGTATCACTACTAAAATTCAGACCTAAATATTGAGAAAAGTCTCTAACCAAATGGTTTTTTAAGATACCCTCAAGAAATGCAATCTTTTCTTCCAGAGAAGCCATTTTCATATAATGTTGGAAGCTATTATTACTAAATGGTAACCAATTTATTAATTTATAAATACAAAAATGTTTCGTTTCTAATGTGGGTTGTTCTGATTCAAAAATCTTTTTTGCGGCAATATGAAGTTGTTCAGAGATTCGAATAACCGACTGATTGCCAGCAAATAGCTCTTTAAGAGCGAAACATCCTTCATTAATTCCTACTACAAAAAATTCAGTCAATAACTTTTGATATTGAATCAACGGATAGCGTGAAATTGTAATACCACTTTCTTCATCGTGGTTATGAAAGAGATTTACGACTACTCCTGCGAGCTTCAAGCGTTCTTTACTTCTATTATACATTATGTTAACAACATCTCGCAACCAATCGGTACCATTGTTTATTTTAATATTTGGCAATAAGCATCCTTCTGCCAAGAATGGGGTAATCTTGTAAACAAGCATTTTTATCATTTGACGCGTATATCTATATAATTTAATGGTTTACAATGTTTTCTTAAGGTAAAATTTTGGGTTTATTAATTTAAAATTCTCTTATACACTAGTGTAAACAGTAGATAAATATATCCATTTTTCGTAATTAAAAGAATTTAAAATAGATCAAAACTTCAATGAACAATGTAATTTATTTAGTTATATAATTAGCAAAACCCAAACCATTGGGTGTGTAATTAATTGATTTGAAATGTATTATGTTTGAATGTGAAATAAATATTAAAAACTAAAAAAGGAGAAAGCCAATAGTCCAAGAACAAGCAAAACAAATGCAATAACTAAAAACATCCTCCCGGCCATCCTTAGAGTATGATATAAATGTATCATTGTACTGCTTAAGTAGAAAAAGCTGACAATTAAAACAAGAATTATTAATATTCCGGCTAACATTTTGATACATTTATTTGACAAAAATCAATTTTACACGATCATTAAGTCGAAAGTTTCCATATTGTTTAAGTAAAGATTCTGAACATGAATATTTACTTCTGAACTGCTTTCTGAATATTATATCAAATGGAATAATTTTTGGTAATACGGGAACTGCTATGAAAGATTGATTGTGATTTTGTAAGAACTCATTTAATTGTTCAATTTTCACTAATGGCCTAAGTTGTAAAGAAAAGTTGAAAAATGATGAAGAAGAAGGAGCGTTAATATGAGGTGTACTTTCAATCAAGTTTTCTTTTTGAAGCTGTGACAGCAGTTCAAAGCACTTGAATTGGTGAGATTTAAGATTAATTAATGACAATTGAAATATTTCATTTAAAAAAAATACAGAAAAAGGATTCATTCTTCCATTTATAGGTGCATAATCATTAAAGTTGCTTAGTCCAAAAGCTGTTTTTTGTCTTGAAGGATGCTGGGAATACCATAATAATTTTTCGTAAATGGTAACATCGTCTGTTATGATTGCTCCCCCTTCACCTGCAAAAAATGATTTACCGGGAGAAAAACTCAGAACAATAGCATCTGAATAATATCCTGCTGGCTTATCATTCAAAAACGAGCCCATACTTTGTGCGCAATCACTAATGTATATAAGATTGTTTTGTGAACAGAAATCTTTAATTGCTTTTGAATCAACTGGAGTTCCATTGAAATCAACCGATAATACTGCTTTTGTTTTCTTAGTTATTGCAGAGGGCAAATCTCTAAGAGAAAGATTCAATGAGATAGGATCAAAGGAAGTAAAACGAAGTCTATTCTTGTTAAATATAAATGGAGCCACAGAGCCACCCCAATTTATGGGAGAGGTAAGGATTTCAGTATTATTCAAGTCCATTGCGATGCAAAGGGCATGTAATGCTGTCGTAGCATTACAAAAAGTTAAAGCATATTTTTTGTTGTAATAGTCCTTTAGCTTTGCTTCGAGATAATGAGTTGCACCAGCACCTGAAAGGTGTTGTTGTTGCATAGAGGGCTGTTGAAAGCAATCCACTAAATACTTTTTAAAAGAATCGATATCGTTGAGCAATTCCATATTAAACATTAGCATAAGGTTCTAACTCTGCGATCCTTTTGCTCAATATCTGATGGTCAATTGAAAGATCGTCAGACAAAATCTCTTGGATATAATCAGGAAATGGAAAATCTGGATCTGGATGGTTTTTTTCATCATTCCACCATGGCAAAAAGCTATTATTCCTGCAATAGCTGAGTGCAACATAATCACTGAAAATGCTAGCAATATTGTTGTTGTTTGGAATTATGTCATGACTGGCAAATTCGATGTGCTCAATACTCAATTTATTTGGGAGAACTGCTTGAGAAGCAACCAAAGCCTCACGAATTTGTCTTGGTGCAGCCCCAGAACGTGAGAATCGTTCTGATGCAGCTAAAAGTCTAGGATTACTTAATCCTATTGATATTTCTGAGTTCAAACTTTCGGCAATGCTCAGTATGATCCCAGGATAATCCTGGTCCAAGGGCATAAGAACAGGCAGGACAATCCATCTTTGCCTCATAGCTTCCGATATAGCATTTGGTCTGTTAGATGTTCCCACAAGGCAAACTTTTCCTGCAAGTGAGGTGTCGGCAAGGAAGGACTGAAGTTGCCCAATCAGGTTTTGGGTGACGCCTGAATCCGAAGAATTTTGATTACGATTCATTGGGAGCTGTAGCTCGACTTCATCTATCAAACCTAAACCGCCCAGTTCTCGCAATAAATTCAACATCAATTTAGTACGCCTTTCGGATTCACCAACCCACTGGCTTTTAGGATTAACTAGGTTAAAAGCAGGTACAGAAGCATTTGCAGCAGCAAGGAGTGTAAGAACTGTCTTGCCACCACTGGGAGAACCACAAAGGATGATGTTTCGTGGGATGTTTTTATTGCCCTCTTTCAGACCATTTGCAATACGGTTGAGTATCTGCATAGGTTTTTGTATTGTAGTGCCTACAATTTTTAAGCCTTTAACTCTATCATGATCAATGGCTTCAAGGGTTCCCTCACTTAACGAAATAATATCTGCTTGCTTTCGACTGAATAATTTTTTCAGTGTTATTACCTCCTTCGTCTTTTCACTTGTTAGAAATATAGATTCAAGCGAGCGGTTTGGTGTACCGGAATTCAGGTTGGCAATTATATCATCTGTCAGGAATTCCTCTACCATAGAGTTTTTATAACAATCTTTCAAAGCCTTAATAAAATCTAGCTTCTCTAGAATAGCCGGTTGCGAAATCATTACAGAATCCATATTTTGGTAAATAAGAGATTCCATCAATCCGGGCCTTGCCTCAGAAAAAATGGTGTAATTCTGGCTTTTACGAAAACCAAGTGAGTTGCTCAACCTCAATGCCAGTTCAATGGCCATGATCTGTTCTTGTGTATGAGAGCCATTATTTAACTGGGGGAGAAGATGTTCTGAGAATTCAATGAGAATCAGAAATTTTAATGGCACTCCATCTCTTAGTGTTAGGGGAGTAGTTTGTTGACCGAGACGGTGCAAAGCCCTTAAAATCTGAATGAATTCGTTTTCGTCACCTGTGCACTTTGTGCCATTGGTATTTCTTATCCCTATATCAGAAAGAACCTTTGTTACATTGCCTTTTTCTGACGAGTTCAGCTCCGAAAGGTCATACGTGACCCCAGTTGACCTGCTGTATTGCACCATTACCAAGTTATACTCAATAAGAGCCTTATTACGTAGAATTTCTATCAGAGGTTGAATCTGACCCGTTGAATTTAGCTCAAGGTCCTGAATACTACGTCCTTGTAGGATAATACAACTTCTACCTTGAGCAAAAGGTTCAAGAATTTGATTAACTGCTGTTGCCATAATATTAGTTTTTAATTTGCTTTTTAATGTTTAATTTTTTTGTACGCTCCAGCTCTTTCTGTTTTTTTAATTCTTTGTCCTGTTTATCTATGATTTTTGCATATGACATCTGACACAAACCACCGGTTAAGATCTTTTTTTCTTCTCCTATTTTAATGTTCATCTTCCTGAGTTCTGCATTAAAATTGTTGATTATTGAAGTACAGCTTCCGTCAGTAATACCAATGGTTTCTGTATTAGCGTTGACCTGGTTGCTTTTGGCATCAAGACTAATTTCAGAAAGAAGGCGCTGGCCATGACTGTTGCTGGCAATCACTTCCAACTTGCCCTGAATGGTTTTTATTTCGACTTCCCTGAAACCAATGTTTTTACTTGCAATGGAACAGGCAGTTGCAATATTTTGAGCAAATACTTCCGTATGGCTTACTTCCAGTTTGTGCATTACAGTTTTTATTCCAGTGTTTAGGGTTTTTAAATCTTTTGCCTCAAACACTGCCCTTAAACTGCTATTGATGGAAACATCTTCTTTTATTCTGAAATTCATCATTTTTAATGTGTTTATCAGTGTAGCTTTTCTTGCGATTATCGGATTTACCCCCTTTGCTTCCAAATTTGACAATGTTGGAGAAAATGCTTCCCTAAACGAAGCCCGCAATGTATTGGGGCTTTTTATAGAGGTTACAGTGGATGTGAAGTTGAGAGAACCTATTGTTGACTGAATGGAACTTGTAACATCAGATGGGATGTAAGAGCCCAGATTGGACAACACCACATTAAGCGGCTGATAAGAGCTCATCTCATTGATTTTAACCATTGAGGCATGGATTGTCTGAACAGGCATTTCAGTTATGCTAATGATGTTTGTGCGTTCTGAAATTTCACTCATAACCTAATATTTTTTATGGTTTATAAAATTTTATCATTGTGATTGACATTATCCAGCATAGTGTCGTAGTCGTCCTGTTTGAATTCTGGTAGTATAGTTTTTGGTTCCTGATCGGAAGTTTTTTCATCGGAAGTTTTTTCAGGTTGCTTTATTGAATAATTAATTTCCGGTTGTACAGTTGCCTGCCTTTGACCATTCTGTGTTACAGTCTGCTGGTTGTTCGTATTTACCACCCTCACAGTACTGAGAGCATCCCATCCCTGTCGAATGGAATCTTTTTCAGGAGAGAAGTATCTCATTTCAACAATCGGGTGCCCATTTTCATCTGCGTGATAGGGGATTGCTGCATGATGTATCACTTTATTATTAATCATCCATATAGTGAAATTGTCGAGCAAATAAAGCGTATTTAAGGCAGCATTTGCATGCTTTTTTTGTAATTCCATAAAGTTGCTCACAAATTGTTTTGCCGAACTTGTAAATGTAGCTTTTGCCTTAATAAAGGCTTCATTAAGAGTACGCAATTTCTGATCTTCAGTAGCTAATGCTTTATCTTTTGACCGCATGATTTTGATGGCCTTCTTAGAATTTTCGGCAGTAGTAAATACACTCGTCATCGAGACCAAAGAAGAGTGTAATATGACATCAATAACACAAGCTACTAGGTTAAGAGCCATAACAATCGGCCTGTAGTTGGAGTCAAAACCTTCTAAAAAATTCATTGCCGGGATGAACAATACCATTGCATAGGCTGCAGCTTTTAACTGATAGAACACAAAAGAGTTCTGATTCCGAAATCGATTTGAAAAGTTATTCAGGTAAATGCTTCCAACAACTATTACTCCCGCAAGTGCCATGGCTATTGGAATTATCAACAGCAATGATATGCTTGCGTAAAATTCTCCAAAGAAGAACTTTAAACCCTTTACCGACAGAATACAGCCAATGAGCATTACTCCTGTTAGAAGCATATATGCTCTCTTATTGTCGGAATTTCGTGTTACGTTCTGGTCAACATTGGTTTCTGAATTGTCCCGCAGAAACTGTTCTCTGTCGTTGACCACTTTCAGATGGTCAGCCATAGCATATTCTCCATGTTTGATAACTTTTTGAAGATTATTAAAATCCTGAGTGGTTTTTATTGCCAACTCTCTTGTTTTCATTTCCAGGTTCTTTTCGGAAGAAGCGAAAATGTTGCGGATGGTATCTAAAATATTTTTTAACATGACTTATTGATTTTTAGATTCATAAACTCTAATAACCTTTTCTAGACCTCGGTCTAAATTATCCACTTCTAGAGAATAGCCAGCAACTACACTTTCTAGAGAACCGCTATAATTTACAGTGACTAATAAGATGTGTTCGGGTATCTCTTTTAATTCCTGTTTTACATCACTTGCCGGAATATCTTGCACCCCATCACTGATTAAAAGAATAGAGAGAAAACTAGTAGAATCGGATTCTATTGTTCTGAGACTTCTAATCGCAGCATTCAATGAACCTATTACATCACTGTAATCTTCATAAGGTTTCTTTTGCTCATACCCCTTGGTAATCATTTCTCTGCATTCATCTAGAAATTTTTCTTTGGCTTCATTATAGTTATGCAACTCTGATTCATATTTTGCAGCATTTCTTGTAGAATCTGCTTTAAAATCTGCCAGTTTCTTGTCATATTCTCCTTTAAGCTGGAACGCCTCTCTAATAGGAGTTCTAAGTAATTTCATTGTCTTTGGGATAGTAAAATGAAGCACCTTGTTGTTTAAAGCAGAACGATCTACGAACGTGAGCCAGAGTTCACCATTACCCTTATTCTCTATTGCTGAAATTATCTGCTTTATGTAATCAACGGTGATGATTGGTACGCCATAAGTAACTCTTCCACTACCACTAGGGTCAAAAATACAGAACACAGCATTGTAGTTTTCTGGGGTTTCATCCATATTTATCAAACCATATACTTCGGCAATTTGCTTAATCCATGGCTTGGATTGAAGTTGCGGATTGAACTTAATAAGAAGGTAACTGCCACCAAGAATGGCTGTGAATACGCATGCGATTATAAAAATTGTTCGGTTCATAGCTGTAAGTATTTAAATATTTATTTTCTTCTTAATTGAGTTGAATTCCTCCGGTAAGGTAAAAAGCTCCTTAACATAAAGTGCAAACCGAATACTACCAAAGCTATAGTAAGTAAATTTTGCAGCAAAGATGATTCTCCTATGGCAGTACCCCCGCCATAGATTTTGACAAAAAGCACCAGTGCAGCCACTGCTGCGACAATGATATAGATAGTACGGTTTCCAACTAAAATCAGAAGACCGCAAATAATGATGAGAACTACCGTGCCCGGTGTGAGATGCCCGATCAGGGCAAGTTTGATAGATGCAATTATGATTGAAACTATCGAGCAGAAGCGTAAAAAATTATCCATATGTACCCATTTAAAATTAAAATCTGAGTACAAAGGAAATGTGAAGCCAGTTTTCCCCAATTGCTCCTGAACAAAGGTGTCTGAGAGAAGTGGAAAATCTTTTTTTGGTGGATTTGTTCTCATGCCTACATTAATTGAATATGCAGGCGAAATTAAATTGCAGTCGTCTTTCCCTATCTTTCCTTAGAAATGCTTGAATTGGATTTCAATACACCCAATAAATCGTCATATAAATCATAAATCAGATCATCTGATTCAAAAATTTCTTGAACATTAGAACTTATTATATCTGAGATAATTAATCTAAATCCATCAGGGTCTATATTGAAATTTGCAAATATTGAGCGAAGAAAACCAATGAAATTCTTATAATTAAGAATTTCATTATCAATATTTATAACTTTTGCTTCATTTTCGATTAGATTTTCATATCCTTTATAAGGATTATAATCAAGTAATAATTCGTTCCATGATTCATACAAAATCATTCCACCCTTGATAATAAACTCTTTAAATAAGGATGATTGTTCTTCATTCAGTGAATTATTAGTAAAAAAATCTTCATAATTAAATTTAATGCTACGTATGAATTCAATTTCATGAGGAAATAAATTCTTTGCCTGAATTTGGTAGGTTATCTGTGTTGTTAGCTTTTTTGAGACGTTTCTCTCTACATGCATACCTAACTTTGTATTAAAATCTTTAGTAAAATCATCCGGGCGAAGATTTGAAATATTATTTAAAATTTCTCTCCATGTACTAATTGGAATAATGATTTTATTGTCAGTTTTACTAAAAAACTGAAGGGCAAGTAATCGATATGTAAGAATTATTGGTAGTCTTTTAAGAAATTCTTCGGAAGATATTTTATTTTTCTGCCTAGGTGATATTAATTCACCATTCCAAAAAGTATTTGCTTTGAGTGACTGTTCTCTTAAGAAATAATCATAAAACCCCAAAGCTCTATTTACCATTATGTGGTATTCACCTGAGTTATGATAAAATAATTCAAACAAAAGAGTTGGTATCATCTGACCGCCAAAAATTCCTTTTATAGGAAATGGCATCCACATTGATTTAGATTCTTCTTTTACTTTGCACTCCTCATTAATCCTTTCAATACTTTCAATGATAGTATCTTTAAGGTAATCAAATCCGTACTTCTTTGTATAAACCTGATCAATGTTCGGTTTTTCAGTATCACTTGTTATCACCTCAGCAAGTTTTGCTACTATACCACGAGGCAAACTAGTAATTATAAGCCTAACAGCATAAGGGTTTACTGATTTTACAAGTCGATACAAATCAAGGCCATTAAAGTTAAGCCAATTACCAGCATCATCTTTGTAGAGTAAATCGAGTAAAAATATGTTAAACCTTTTTCCAGTGGTTTTGATTATGTCTTCAGCTTCAGATATAGTAAAATCTTTTGTGGTTGTATTAACTGGGAAACTATCATTCTTATCCGGATAAACTTCAGTATAAAAATTTGAAAATGTTTCACTGAAAAATTTACGATACTCCTTATCGTCTTCAAAAATAAATACTTTGTATTTAAATTTGTCCCTCGCTTGCATCTCGTTTATAACACCCTTTGAGGATATATTAAGGCTAATTTCGTCAATAATATTTTCGGTAGTTTTGGAAACTGATACAAGTTGTTTATTGGCAGTTGCATTTTTGGCTTTTTCAATTTCCTCGGTTATTCTTATTCCTGTCCATTGCTGGAACAACGAGAGCTCTTCCAAATTTGTTATTAAATCAGTTCTATTTAAGCCAATCTCCCTGGTTTCTCTTAAAATATTGGCTTTTACAGAATTCATTTCGTGACCTATTTTCTGTAGTCTGCCTTCATCAGAAATCGCTAAATGTTTAATCAACTTATAGTGTATCTCGGAATAGTATGAAAACTGAATACCTAGTTTGCTATCCAACAAACAAGCGTGGGGAAATGCCTCAACAAAACTCTTATTCCGAACATCTGATACGTCTTTTAATGTTGCTCTTTCAAGAACGGATAAAAAAAGAATCTGAATAAAGTCAGATTTGTATTTTTTTGTAATCAAATCCCGGGCAATATCGTAACCCTCGTTCACATCATCATTTGACCAATTGAGCTCAGGAACAATGAAAATAATCTCAGGAATAAAACTCATATCAAGCGCATTGTACTTTTCTTTGCTGTCAATGATTTTGAAATACTCAGATTCTTTCAGGAAGTCCTTTTTATTCTTCCTGTTATCTTTAATTATTTCAGTATCCCATACAGTTTGAAGTAACTGGCAAATATATGTTTTTGAGCTCTCTATAGAGTTTGTAATCAATAAGGTATCCATAAACTTTCCTTTTATTATTGTATGATTTGAGTATTACAGGCGAAATAATAAAACACCCCGTTGTTTTCATTTATCTTAAGTTGATATTTAACTTTGTCGCCTAAACGCAATTCTTTTGTTATTAGTTCCTTATTGAATCGAAGATCTAAGACAATATGTGTTCGCCCATTTTTAAGTTTTATATTGGGATTACTCAAATAATATTTGTTATCGTATGTTGTGTCCTTTGAAGTAATCACAGAACTATACCATTCATCTTTTACAGGTTCTGCTTGTATGTTTTCATACTTTATTAATTCTCCTGTTGGTATGTCAAGTATATTGGAAGTTAAATAGGATATGAACGGTTCAATGAAGTTTGTAATTGTAGTAAAATCGGCAGAAAAATTATGCGTGGCTGAATTACGTATAGTAATCAGTTTAGAAAAAAAATTGTAGGACGGTTCATCCAGTTGTGCCTGCATTTTTTCAGAAAGGGAAAAACGATCATTGCTTGCATCAAACCGGTGAATTATCTCCAGCACACGGCTGAACTGAATAATTACAAGAGACCCAACATATCTGCTAATGTTAATTGTTTCGTTTTTCTGTATCTTCTCCGAGAGGTACTTCTTAAATAGGTCAAAACCTGCATTTAACGAATCAATTATCTCTTCTCTGGCAACAGGTTTTAATTTATTAACCTTAATTGTTGTTTCATTCCTTTTATAAGTAAAAGAATCCTGCTTCCAGAATTTGGTTTCCCACCAAAATAGAGTGGTTGAGTTTTTAATTTTCAGGATGGCAGGTAACAATTTATCATATAGAAACCGGTACTCTTCTTTGAAGCATAGTGAATAGATCAAATCCATTAACCTGAGATAATTCTCAATACTTAATTCCAGGCTATAATTGTCATCAAGCCCTTCTTTAATCCAGTAAGCATCGGCTCCCAATTTCAGTGTTTCTCTGTATGACCAGATTTTATTGGATGCAGAGGTAATCAGAACGGGGCATGGAAGATGATTGGCAATTAATTTTTCTAAAACACAAATGCCGGAAATTTCGTTAATATTCAGATTGTGGCCGGTTTCTCCTTTTAAACGAAGGTCGAGGATAAGCAAATTAATCTTTTTTACCTTGACCATTTTTTCAATTGAATGAACGATGTTTTCAATACTGTCATCCTTTTCTGGCTGTATCACCGTAAAAGTATCATCGTTACCCCCATAAAGCATTCGTTGAAAAATCGCTGCCCATCCATCATTTGCCTGATCATCTACAAACAGAATAGATGGTTTTTTTTCTGCCAGATTTTGGCGAATGATATCAAGAGAATAATTCTGGGTTAAAAACGAATTACAAGAAATCAGTGTGTCAATCTTTGATTGAATCTGCCGGTTTAGTTTTCTTTTTTCATCATAAATATGCTCTTTTTCTTTGTTAATAATGGCCAGTAAATTAATGTATTCCTGATTTAATTTTATCCTGTCTTTTAACTCAGACCGTTTTTCTTCAACTTGTTTAATTTTTCTTTGAAGCGATGTAGGAAGGCTGCTAAACAATGATTTGAGTTTCAAAAATAATTTATTCTCCTCTTCATGACTCAACTCATCTAATGTGTTTTGTTGTATTTCGAGTATATGATCATTGGAAAGATCATTTTCGATTTCCTGTTGGACTTGATTTCTGGTTTTTGCATAGTTCTTGAATCTTTCTGTTTTTAAAAAAATTAGCATTTTAAGTGTGCTTTCAACATCACTATCGTGAATGCCTTTTACATATCTGGCTACCAGACCATCATATGAGTACATTGCTTTAAGAGAACCTGCAAAACCGGATTCAATATCAGTAATGATTTTTTTTCCTGCGATTCTCTCAACCGCTTTTTGCACTATCCATAACTGCAGAACTCCCCACCAGTTGGCAAAGAAATGGCGGTCGTCCGGTAAGCGAAACTCAACCTTGAAAAAAATATTAAGATTATCGGGAGCCTGCTTTTTTATCAGTAATTCGAAATTAACCTTACTCAAATCTTCCGGCATCCGGATAAAAGTAACCCCTTCGGAAAAAATTATAGAATTCAGAGGGTCTTGCATCATAAGTTGCTCTCTGCTCAGAAATGAGTAAAGAACACAGTGTTGGTTGAAATGATTTAACCGTAAATATTTCAAAAAAAGAATGCCAGCATTGTCAGCACGGGCTATGTTTTCGGTTTTGTAGTTGATATTGATCAGGAACAAATTAGCATCTGAGTGTTCTTCTTGTACTTTTTTAATAAGGTTTTCTGAAGTATCATGTAAAATCGGGAATGATAAACCTAAACTTAAATCTGATATGTGTATTATTGTTTCCATTTCTTGATCTTTATTTTGCCATTATTTTATATAAACTACTAATAATTTTGGGTAAATCCTTCTCTAATTCATCTTTTGGAATTTTCTGATATTCCTGCAACGTCCCAAATCCTTTATACAAATCCAATTCTACCTTCTCACGTGTTTCTTCATTTAAAAGAAACTTAGAATAAAACAGTATCTTGCATAACTTATCCTTTTTTAGTTTATTGACAAGGCTAATTGTCTCTCGGATTTTTTCAAAGTCATAATTATCGTGGTTCTTGTCTTTGAGATTTAAATCAAAAATATAAACATCGTATTCCTCCTCTATTGCTTTCTCGATTTCCTGTGCATTGGTAACAAAATCTATATTTACAAATTGTGAAACATGATAGTCCCGTTGAAGTTTCATGTTTATCTCATCAATCTTTTCATCATCTTCAACCCAAAGCAACTTAATACGTTTCTTTGCTCCTTCTGTAATTATTTTAAGCATAATTACCGAAAGGATACTTTGAGAATGTTTAACCATTTCGTTCCAAAACTTAACATAAAAATCCTTGTCATTTTCTACAACATATACACTCAAAGGGTTCATTAAAACACTAGAAAATAGTATTATTCTTCCTTTGTCTTCTTTGGGCTTTTCAATATTGCATTCATCCAAAATATTCGTATGGCTAATATCTTTATATTCAAAATCTTCTTTTGCCACCATATAGTTTATAAAGGGAACAACGGTGTCGCCTTTTATTGAAAACCTGTCATATAGCCATGAAGTCAGTAAATTAAGGTGTTTGATGGTTGTGATAATTTTGGGATAAGTAATTAGATATGAAACAATATTAGTTTCAGGAGTAAAAGCTGGTACAATTTTGAAGCCCTGATTTAGTTCAGAATTGTCATTAAAATCCTGCAAGGATTTCCAGAACAACATAGCTGCCTGAATTGTGTTTTTCACAATAATGCCATGCGCATCTTTGTGGTAGGGAAGGACTTTTTCCGAGAGATAACAGGCGGTGGCAGCAGCACCGGGGCGACTGCCTTCTAATGTCCACTGACCCAAAAACTCCTCGCTAATGTCTTTTGATTCTGATGGTTTATTTAAATAGGATGGCAGGTAGGATATGAAGTCTTTACAACGTGTATCTGAAAAAATAATACTACCTGCAGGATAAGGAATGTAGCCCATTTTATGTGGGTCAATAGTAATGGAATCGGAATATTTTACTGCAGTAACTTTTTTATACCATTTCTCATTAATCTCAAATGGCATGTAGTAATCGAGCTCTTTAATTTCAAGACTGTCTACTAATTCATTTGCAGTTATCAGTTGATTATCATTTTTTCTCAATAAACAAGGTAAATACCCACCATAAGCTCCATCAACATGCAAATGGAAAGATTTTTTTTCATATTGCTCCAAATCATTTCTGAACTGCACCAAATCATCTATCGGATCAATACTTCCCTGTTTGCTTGAACCAAGTATTCCAATGACAGCAAGAGTTGGAGAATCTTTATCATACACATCCCTGAATTTTTTGAAATCCAACCTGAAACCAATATCAATAGGAACTTTCACAATTTGATAATGTCCGATTCCAATCAAGTCAATTGCTTTGTCCCAGGAATAATGATATGATTTAGCATAGTAAAGTTTGGGGAGTTTAAGGTTTTCTTTCCCTGCGGTTACTACATTAACCATTTGATGGATGCCATGTACTCCGAGGTTAATTATTTCATATTGGCTTATCAGTCCTTTAACTTCTTCTACTTTTTGTTTAAAGTCAGGGCATTTTCTGTAAATTAAATCTTTTAAATCTGATATAGCTGATGGAGATAAGTTAAATAATTCGGAAAATGAAATATCCTTGATTGTCTTATCAAAAAAATTCACATGTAAATCCTTAATAAAAGCACAGTCATTTTCTTTGTAAGAAGCTATTTTAACTGCTATTGGATAGTACTTCATGTTTCGGGCAACCCAAAGTGCTTCCATATTTGCGGTTGTACCACCGGCAGACAGATGCCCCCATGATTGATGCTTTTTTGTCTTTGAATTAGTATAATTATTGTCAGCATTTTTCATAGGCTCATAACCCACCATCTGTGCCAAGCTACTGATGTAATTAAACTCCATCCGGGTTGTAGCAGGAGAGCTTTCACCAACAATGTTGTTTGAATTGTAGAGTATGGTTCCAAAATAACCGGCAAAAGCAGAAATCAGCAAATCACCATGCATGTGTCCAATATACCGGGGGTGATACAAGGGAACACCCCTTTTTAGTTCAGATAAAATATTTTGCAACTCTTGTTTGAGTTCAGCGGCTGTCAATTGAAAATCAGCCGATAATTTGTCAGTTTCTGAAATAACAGGCAGGTCTGCAGGATGAAAGTTTTTTCTTAAAAAGCATGAATCCTTAATAATTTCGATAATAAGCGATTCGTACAGTTCCTGATTCTCAGCCTTTGGACCGAGAAACAATGACTTGATTACTTTGTTATAGTTAATATTTCCTCCCATCTCTAAACATTTAAGGTAGCTGGTAAAACTCGACTTTGTTACTTGATAACATTTCTTTGGCAAATTGATTTATACGCACCATCTGTTCCTTTGTGAACCAGGATAATATTCGTATTTTAGCATTTACTTTTCGGATTGAATTACATAGCTTATAGGCTACATTCAAACCATTTAAATCGGACATATCACCTCCCTGGTGTGCATCAATAATGAAAACATCATGATCAACAGGGTCCACACCCAATATTTCCGACTCAGTTTTCTTAATATAACTGTTTGGATTTTGGTCTGCTAATATTTTAGCATACTCAGGATTCCTGAAATAGATAAAATATCGCATAGACATTAACTTTTAATTCTTAAAATCTTCGACTTGCCTGCCTTTATAATCATACCTGCATTAAATTCAATTACTGAATCGGGATTGGTGTGTTTGATTCCTTCAATGTAAACTGCTCCCTGGTTTATCAAAGTACGTGCTTCGTTTTTTGAATTCAGAAAGAATAACTCTTTTATTGCTTCAGTGAGATTAACACCCGACTTTATTTCCGTCAACGAAAAGGATGGTATTTCATCGGCTGCAAGTTTCCCATAGGCATTCGTGGCATTGATTGCACTTTCTTCTCCATGATAAATTTTTACGATTTCAAAAGCCAGTTTCTTTTTTGAATTGAGAATTACCTCTGTTAACGGATTTGCTGACAGTATCTGTTCTAACTTCTGCACCTCGTTCATATCCAAATCGGTAAGGAGGGTAAAGTATGAAATGATGTTGCAATCATTCATACGCATAATCTTCTCAAACATAATGGGAGCGGGCTCATCAATTCCAATGTAGTTCCCCAGCGATTTTGACATTTTCTGTACACCATCTGTTCCTGTTAGGATGGGCATGGTAAGGCATATTTGTGGCTCTTGGTTGTAGAAGCGTTGCAAATCTCGACCAAAGGTAAGATTGAAAGTTTGGTCGGTACCTCCCAGTTCCACATCTGCCTCTAAAGCTACAGAATCAAATCCTTGCATAAAAGGGTATAAAAACTCATTCATTCGAATTGATTCCCCACTCTCAAACCTTTGACGAAATGTATTGTGTTCGAGAAGCTTTGCCATGGTGCTCTGTGCAGCCAGTTTTACCACTTCTTCAAAAGTCATATTTTTCAGCCAGTGACTGTTGTAAACCACTGTCGTTTTATCAATATCCAAAATTTTGGAAATCTGTTTAAGGTAGGTTTGTGCATTGGCAATGACTTGTTCTTCCGTAAGCGGAGGACGGGTTTTATCCCTACCGGAAGGGTCGCCAATACGTGCTGTGAAATCACCAATTAGAAAAAGCACTTTATGGCCTAAATCCTGAAAGTGCCTGAGTTTGCGAAAAACCACAGTATGTCCGAGGTGAATGTCCGGTGCTGTGGGGTCAACTCCTAGTTTTACGTGTAAAGGCTTATTTTCTGAGATAGCCCTTTCAATCTTGAGGATAAGTTCCTCTTCGTTTATTAGGTTTTCAACACCTCTCTTAATCAACAATAACTGGTTTTCTATTTTCTTTTCCATATTCAAAAATTTTTGTCAAGGAAAAGAATGTTTAGTTTTCCCCAGTTACCCCTGGTTGTGATAACAGAGCATCCCGCACATCAGCAAGGGCATCAATATACTTTTCATCTGGTGTCAAAAGATCAATCCATTTCGATAATGATTTATCTTTATAAGTATCTTTATTTAAATTAAATTTATCACCACATTTTGTCAAAATACTTTTCTTTATAGTGGAACCTCCAAGCGATTCATGTAAAAACTCTAGTACCGCATTCAGCTTTTCGTTTAAATCAAACCATCTAATTATTTTTTCCTTTGCTTTGTTGTATTTTTCTTCATCAATTTGATTCTCTTCATAGGCTTCTGTTAAATCAAATAAAAGCTCATATCCATTTTTATTGCCTGGCTCATGTTTGCCTTTTTTTCCTTTCTTAATAACTTTATTAGCTATAGTATTAATAGTAAGACTATTGCTTATATGGGGAGTTGAATGGTACATTACAAGCGTGTTCTCATCAAAAATAAAATTGTAATTATCATTCAACACAATTGATTCGCAAACGAATAAAACATCCCAATCACATCCATTTGTAATATTGGTTTTCGCAATAAATTTTGTTGAGTTAAAGAGAAGAAATTTGTTTTGAATTTGATGACCAAATTTGGAATGAAGTTTCTTGTCGGTAATTTCATATAGGTATTTTTTTATGAAAGTGTTGACATTCTTGTTAAAAGCACATGACAGACCTTGTTCAGATTTGTCATGAATGTTTTGTACTATGCATACAATTTTAAAATTTGGAGTTGCCATATCCTTAATTATTAGTTTGTTTTCGTGCACTGAATAAAGCTTCTGTTAATGCGTATTTATTTCGTTGAACCGTCAAGTATTGATAAATGGTTGAGAAATTGACATATCGGATATCATCTGGTAAATTATGAGGTTTACCTCTTCCTGATGTAATTATAAAAGTATCATATATAATAGTCTTAGATATCGTATCATAAACCTGAAGAATATCGTCCATAATAAAAGTTTTAACGTTGCTAGCGATATCTTTGTCGTAGTTCTTAGCATATTTACTATTGTAGACTTTGATTAATTTTTCAATGATCCCAATATGTATTACAATAAATTTACAACGTGAATCACCATCTTCAGTTTCGTTACTACCATTACGGATTATTGTCTTACTTCTGATATATGAAATTATTTTTTCATAATTTAAAGCAAAATCCTGCTCATTTAAGTCACAATCACTTTTAGATGGAACCCATATATTTGTTTTCTTATATAATAATTCATACGGGACACCTCCTTTCTTATGAAAACATTTATTTATATCAATGCTGCAATTTGGAGATGGTTGAATAATCGGATATTTTTCTTTGCAAAATACCTGAACACGTTCATCAATTATTCCTATTGGGATAGGCCAATAATTACAATAATTTAGTTTGTCAAAAAAATATATTTCTGTTGCTGAATATTTTATTTCAATGAATTTTTTTGCTAGCGTTCTTTCTGAGTTACTCTTTTTTCCATAGAAGTTTTCACAGTAACTATCCCCGTGAGGTAGGTATGTATATTCCGCCATGTTAGCTGATGCATTTGTATCATAGTACACTTTCCAAATATTAGATAGAAAGTCACCATTAAAATTAAACGTTGTATTTATTGTTATAATTCTCTTCGAAAATAGCGGATTATTCTCTATTATTATTTCTAAATTATTCTCATCAAAAATTACAATTAATCGATGTGGAGAAACTGTGTTACTATTAATATCCTTAATAATTTCATCTTTGGATTTTATCCAGATACCATCATTAATTAGCTGCGCCTCATTTTTAGTAAGATTTTTCAAAACCCATTTTTTTGAACAATCATTTGTTACGATTATCAAAATTTCATGTGGCTTTTTAAGATAAAAATGGTAGCCCAGATACTTCTCTTGTTCTTTGTATGCCTGAAAAATAGCTAATTTGCCGCCTTGAGTAATTGGATTTTCGCCTTTATAATCAACAATATTATATTCGTCTGAATCAATTTCTTCAACCGGGATTTTTCGTAAGTAAGCTGCCGAGGCATCCATTTCAATAAGTCCCCAATGACCTTGGCGGAGCTTATTATCACTTAGGATGGTTTCATTTAATTTTGTATTTTGGTCATAAACCAGTTTTTCAAGATTATTGATTTTTCTGTCTTTTATAATTGCCTTGTATTTATTGGTAAGTTCCTTATAATCACTATTATTAACTTCGGACAAATTTACTTCACCTTTAATAGGGCAATTATCAAAGATAGAAATGATATAATATGCGTTCCAGTCAATTTCTCCCTTATATTGTTGATGTTTTGAGGCTTCTTCAATTTTAATCTTAAATTCCACTTTTCCTTCTGTGGGGGTTTCAGCATGTTTAGCAGTATTACGAATAATGTTTTCTAGAATAGTATAGAAGGCGTGTATGCCTACCACATCATTCGGAATGGAAACCGGTTTATCATTATTTTCGGTTATCTTAAATGCACAGTCATTAGTAATAAGAGTCACGCAATCAGTAGTATTACTCGGTTCACAGAGAACAATATCATATTTGAAATTGGATATCCCGCTAATTCTATCGTTTAGAGCCCGATTTTGTATAAATGGACTTATAATGTTACTATAAAGCGTATTGATATTCTCAATTACCGGTGTATTAGTAGTAACATCTGCCAAGTAATCCATACGAGATTTGAGATAGTTAAAGGAATTTGCTATCAATTTATAATTAGTATTATCTGGCTTATTTTCCTGATTTGTATAACTAGCACATTGATATTTCGTTCCATTAGAAGTTATTTTCTTCTTAATTCCCTTAACCGAGCTTGGAGTAATCAATTTACTTAATACATGACTTCCTATATTATGGCTTAAATTACGTGACATAACTTGTGAGATCGCGGCACGAATGTTGGCATTATTTTTTAACTCTGATTCATTAATGATTTTACAGAACTTATCGATTATTTCTTTTGTGTCATCTCGGATTGTGCAGTTTAATCCTAGCGAAACTACTAAATTTGACTTTGTGTAATCTCTAGGAAATTCTATTTTTTCTTTGTAATTAAAGAATTCATTTTTTTCAAAAGAACCACTCAATATATTATTTGAATTTTTTTTTAAATATTGTTCAACGTTTAATGAATTAATTTTTACACCGATAAGTTGGCTTAAATTTGCGGTATCTTCCCAGTCTATCTCATAATTTAATCCATTCTCTTTTTGAATCACATATTTATTTCCATTTTTATAAATGCTTTCCTTTTCTTTTGAGGCTATCAAGGGCTTAAATAGTATTCTTCCTTTCTCTGACTCATTATAGATATATTCTTCATTTATCAACACTTTGACCGTTGCTGTTTGCCATAGGTCTGTATCTAAGGACTTTGAATCCTTACTGTTATTATAATCTTTACCGTTATGTTTTATATTTTTAATTATAATTCCATTAATATTGTTTTGCCAAAGCTCAAACAACAATAATCTGTTATTTATTTTTGCTTTAAGTTTTCTAAAAGTCTTATTAAAATCATTTTTAATGAGGTTAAAATCTGAAATTTTGAAATGTGCTTGAATTATTTTAACATAATCGTTAAATGGAATATTTTTAATATTAGATTCATCATTGTCTATAATGTAAGTTGTATAATGGTTAATTATCTGTTGTATTACTTCAGTAAGGATCTTTTTTTGGGTTACTGTTATACTCGATGTGCTGAACAGCATAATTATTGGGTCAAATAAATTTTTGAGATTAATAGAATCTTCATCAATACTTGGGGTATAAGGAGAATCCTTTAAATACAGTCTAAGAGTAAAACTCTTATAATTATCTAAAGGCACTTCAATAACTTTATAAGTTATTAAATACTGCAAAAAGTCAGTATAATATTTACATTCAGAATTTATATTTTGAGGAGTTTTTATTAGGCAGGTGCTACATCTGTTTTTAAATAATGAACACCAGTTTAAGAAAGTAAAGATTCTTTTTTCAATAATTGATTCATTGATTTTAATATTTTTTATTTGACTATCTTGTAAATATATTAAAAAGCTATATGAAACTGTTTCATTAATAATTTTCATCATCCTGTCCAATAACGAATGAGTTTTTGAATCATCGTCAATAAAAACTTTTTGAACTTTGTCAAGCACCTGTATTTCTTTTAATAAGAGCAACTCTTTCTTGTAAAGTTTAATTAATATATATAGCTTTTTTTCTAATTTTTTTTTCACTTCATTATCATTTGGCCAAATATTTTCTCGATCATATGAAAATGAAATAATAAGTTTAAGGTTACCTTTATTATCCAAAACGGGAAATCCCCAAAATGATTTATTCCCAATAAAATAGTCTTCGAATCCAACAGAACCTCTCGGATCTTCAAATGTATTGCCTACCATTTCAGGCTTTTTTGATCGCTCTATAAAACCGACAGTGCCTTCGCCATTTCTAATATTAATCTTAGAGAGAAACTTTATTTTTTTCTCTTTATATTTATATAAATCCCAAAAAACAACACTATCAGAAGTTTCTCTATAAGATACTAAAATTATCTGAAGTTTCTTAGCTTCAAATCCATCCAAGAAACCAAATGAAACGACTGCTTCTTTAAAAATTACTTTTAAAATTTTCGAAAGGGATTGATGTTTCATAAGCTAAATATTAATAAGTAGGATTTTCGAATATCGAACAGTTCACTGTTGGCTATAAAAAAAACAACCTCTTGTTTCTATTTTATGATTGAGTATCTTCTGATTTTTATTATACGATGTGTTTTTTGTTTCTATATAATGTAAAATCTCATCTTCTCTTAAGGTACCAAAAATTTGGGGTACTCCACTTTTATGCAAACCCTACAGCATTGCCTGATGTGGTCTAATTCTTTTTGACAGGCTTTTTATTTTCTTAGTTTATTTTTCTAAATTGTTCTTTGACAAATATATAAATTAAAATTGATTTATCAAGCAGCCGTTTTGTATAATCCTGCATGATCTGATGTGGTCTGTATTTCGGTATTATTATAGAGGGGATCAGACATAGTGAGCAGCAACATCGGTTAATGTTATCTTATTATTCAACATCGTTAGATTTTCAAGGTATGAAATGGTTTTTGTTTCAATAAAATAATAGATTTCTTTTCTTGTAAGGGATCCAAACTTATCGGGTTCAGAATCGGTGTGATAACCTTGCATTGCCATTAAAAGTTTGCTAAAATATTCATTAAATACTTTCCCTTCAATAATGTTATTTTGGTATTCTTTGTTTTCATTACCGGTTCCGCAGTCAAATTGTTTTCGCAGCTTACTGCCAGGGAAAAGATGAAGGTTATGAACATAAACAATAAAATCCCCAGGCAAATTTAATATAAAGTTAATATTTTCAAGAATATCAGCATCTGTTTCGAACGGAGAATTGGTTATAAAATCAATTGAAATAGTGATGTTATAACCGGACTCTTTAGTGTATTGAAGGGTTTCAATAATCATTTGTGAAGAATCTTTTCTTTCGTATTTGTTTAAAATGCCTGAAGAAACCGTCTGAAGACCATATTCAATACTTCTTAACCCTGCGGAGTAACAAATATCAATTTTAGATTTTGTTGTTGAGTTTGGATGGGCGAATATATAGAATGGCCGATTAATCTTATTTTTATATTCACATTCAAACCCTTTTAATTCTGCTTCTGATCTAATTAGAAAATCATCGTCAAAAAAGAAAACAGCATTAATGTTAGGTTCATTTTTTATAATATCATATAATTCAGAAATTAATTTACGATTACTCCTTTTTCGAATGATTTTGCTATTTGTTTTTTTATTTATGTCATTAATTGTGTGGTTAATACAGTAACTGCAAGAAAACTGGCATCCTCTTGATGCCATAACATAAATAGAGTTGTTGGGCATACAGGGATTGTCAGGGGTTTCAGCAAGATTTGTTTCTTTGATGAAACCATTTGCTGTGAGTCTTTTGTAGTTTTTCTTATAATAAATAAAAGGAATGTCGTCCAGTATTTGAAGCGGTTTTTGAAATGGGTTTTTTATAATTAATCCATCTTTTTTAAACCACAAACCATCAATATCGGTATAATTTCCATCTAAGTACTTGTTAACTAAATTCTCAAGAGGTATTTCGCCTTCATGAATGCATACCGAGTCAACGCCAATTTCATTTAACAATCTCTCAGGGTCTAGAATAACATTAGGACCGCCAAGAATTAGGTGTTTGTTTGGGTATTGCATCTTAATGTGCCTCATAAGTTGCAATGTCCTTTCTTCACTAATAGTAAATGAAGAGAACCCAATAATATCAAAATCTAAAATTTCACTAGCTATCAAGGACAATTCATTTTGATTATAAAGCTCGTTATTGTCTTTTGGGACATAAAGAGTGTTAACTTCAATGCCTTTGCTAATAAGATACTGGCACAGTGAAGCTGGTCCAAGTGTTGTTTTGGTAGTATTTATAAGAGAGAAATTAGCAATCATTGATTGGATATAAGATGTTATTCGTTAAATTTAATAGCACTTTATCAAAAAAATAATCAGGTATTGATTTTCCATATTTAGCAGGACAACCATTGTTAAATTTTCGGCATGAATTCTTATTGTAGTTTTGCCAAATTTCCGTTAATGATTGCTTATAAATATTTCCCAAAGTATTTCTGTCATCACCGGGACACCTTATAATTGTCCCGTTATAGGTAATATACATTCCTGCTGAAACTTGATTACAAGGATGAACCCCTGCATAAGCAGAAATTCCCTCTTCAGTAATTTGTGCTACACTTTGGATACTGTTGTCTATGTTGAATTTATATATTTTTGAATATAGGTCAATCAACTCGTTTTCAGTAGGAGTCGATTTTTTCCAGGTATCATTATCTCTCATAATACCACTGACCATAGTGGGAGTTATAACTGGATATAGATTTCTTCTACGAGCCCACACATAAATATTAAAAGCTTCATGATAATTTTTGTTTGTCAAAGGTGCATTTATTATGCCTAATCTGGTTGGGTTGGCTTCATTAAAGCCCGCCAGCACCAATAATTCCAATGCATGATTGCGTTTCTCAGTGTAACCAGCGATGTTACCAACCATTTCATCTTGAATTATGGGATTGAATGAGTTGAAACCAAGTAAAATGCTTACATTAAGATCAAATAATCGTGAAATAAGATCTTTGCTTGTATAAATACCGTAATTCTTGTATAACCTATGAGTGATATTATCATCAGCTAAGATGTGCCCTTTAGTAAAAATTAGAGGGATAACACCATTACTATTTAGAAACTCTAAAAATCCCAAAATTTCTGGTGTTTCTAATGGCTCTCCCTTACCTACAAACTTCACCGATTTTAAGCCCAATGCTTTTGCTTCAAGTATTATTTTTTTTAATCTCTGAATATTAAAATCTGCTACTTCACTATCATAAAATGCACCCTTCTTAAAGCAATGAGGACAATTAAGAGAGCACTTACTACCAAAATCAATATCTAAAGTCAATAGTTGACCATGGCTATTTTCAATAACATCTTTTGAAAATGCCCAACCATTAACATCATTAATAAAATGCTTTGGGAAGGTATTGGGATATTTTAATTCTATATTAGGAACCATTTTACTTTATTATCTTTTAAATAATTTAAATTCGCCATTTTTTGCCACAAATAATGAGTAATCACGTTGCACTTCTCCAAATTTATCAAACGCAATTCTTCCAGTTACCCCTTCAATGTCAATTTTAAACAATGCGTTTTTAATTAGTGTTCCATTATATTCTTTTGATTCTTTTATGGCCGTTATTAGGGCTAAAGCAGCATCATAAGAATATGCAGTCCACATATCAGGTTGTTCGTTGAATTTTGTAAAGTATGCTTTTACGAAACGAGCATATGTTGCGCTAGTATCATCAGGCATAGCCATAACAGTATAATAGCTGCCTTCAACGGCAGAGCCACCAATTTCAAAGAGATTTGGTGAATACGAACCATCTCCACTAATAAAAATACAATTTAAATTTGCTTCTACTGCTTGCCTTTGAATAACAGCAGTTTCGGGGATGATCCCAGCAAGTATGACAACTTGGGGATTAGTTTTCTTTATTTGCATTAATAGGTTTTTGAAATCCTTGGTACCAGCATTATAGCTATTTTTATAAACTAAAGTGATTTGCTTTTCTTTGAGATTGTTTTCAATAGAATTGGCAAAACTGATACCATAATCATCATTAGCATTTAATATTGCAATTTTATCAATTTTTAAATCTTCTATAATAAATTTGACTGCAGTAAATCCCTGTTTATAATTTGGAGGGACTACTCTAAAAAAACAGTCATTCTCTTTGCCCTTTAAATCATCAGCTGTAGATATTGATGAAATCATAACAATATTGTTATCGTTTGCTTTTGGTAATAAAGCCAAAGAAATACTTGATGCAGCAGAACCAATAATTGCTTGGACCTTATCAACATTAACTAACTTATTGAATGCATTAACTCCATCTTTAGCTGAAAGTTTGTCATCTTCAAATATAAACTGGATATTTTGCTCATTAATGCCTCCCAAATTATTGATTGAATCCTGCAGAAGCAGTATGCCATTTTTCATTGATTTTCCAAAAGATTCCGCTTCACCAGTTAATGGGGCAATTACACCAATCTTAATCACATCCTTATCCTTCTTCACATTATTACATGATGCAAAGAAAAAAAGTGCCAGTAGCACTAAAGCCAGTTGTTTCATTCTAGTTTTCATATTATTCTCAATTAATATTAATTATTCTTTTTGCCAATTGATTGATTATATTTATTTTATGTTCCACAAAAATAATGATTTTTGGGTTATCTGAAGTTTTCCCGGAGTGTTGCAACATAAGTTCCAAAAAATAATCAGATTTAACTGTGTCCAAGCCTGCTGTGGGTTCATCGAGCAGCCAAAGGTCAGCATCTTGGGAAAGAAGCATCGCCATGGCTAACTGCTGCCTTTGTCCCCCGCTTAGAAGACCTGCCGTTTTATTTTGCCATATTCCAATATCCGGGAACAAAGCAATCATCTCTTCATTCTTTTGTTTTTTTTCGGTTTTACTTGTTCCACTAAAAGAAAGTAAAAGGTTTTCTTTTACAGATAGCTTAGAAAAAACAGCATTTTTTTGCATAAAGTATGCTACCCCCAGTTTCTTCACCTGTTCGGGCGTTTTTCCATTTAGCAGTTCCCCATTATAAGATATTGTCCCGGAATTGATTATGCAAAGCTGGTAAATAGCTCTAAGCAGAGTACTTTTACCGCAACCGTTCGGACCAGTAATGGCAATGCAATCTCCTTTCTCAACCTGCAGGTTATAATCTTCAATCACCGGTTTACCTCCATATCCGCAGGATAGGTTTTTGATGTCAAGGATAATATTTGAATTAGTGGTTTGCATGATGGGTGTTTGTTGTGTTCAATAGTTTTCCTTGTTTCATTTCATAGACTCTATCAGCCAGTTCAAATAGTTTCTCTTTGTCATGTTCAATCATCAAGAATGTCGTACCAATGTTTTTCAAGGAAGTAAGTATGTGTTTTATCTGTTGTGCAGCTATCTCATTTATTCCGGCAAATGGTTCGTCCAACAACAATAATTTTGCATCATTCATCAAAAGGGAACCCAGCGAAAGAAGCCTTTTCTCTCCCACACTCAACTCATAAGCCTTTAATCCGGCTTTATCGGTTAAATGAAATTGTTGAAGTATGTTTTTTGCTTTCTCATTGTCTTTTATTTTGTTCTTACTAATAGTCGAGTGTTTCATCAGATAATTGTGCAGGTATTTTGCTTCATGGTTGTTGCCTGCAGCCAGCAAATTGTCTAAAACAGTTACATCTGCAAAAATTCGTGGAATTTGGAACAACCTCCCCATCCCATGCCTTGACCTGTAAATCACACTTTTTTTGGTAATATTTTTCCCTTCAAAAAAAATAGAACCGTTATCAGGTTTTTCAAAGCCACTTAACAGGTTGAATAATGTAGTTTTCCCTGCACCATTGTTACCATAAATACCAGTAATTGTTCCTGATAAAATGGAAATATTGACTTCATCCACGGCCACTATGCCTTCGTAGTGTTTGTATAGGTTCTTTATATTCAGTATGGTTTCCATCATCCGCGAATTTCAAATTTACCAAATAAGCCATTGGGCTTAAAGCGAATAATCAAAATCAGGGCCATGGCATAAATAATCATGCGGGCATTGGCAGCAATAGAATCGGGCATATTAACAAAGCGAAGCGCTTCGGGCAACAGCACATAAATTAATGCACCAGAAACAGGACCAATTATATTTCCTGTACCGCCAACCAGGATAATAGTCAGAATGAGTATGCTTTCGTCAAGCGTAAAACTTGTCGGGTCAATGTAGCTCATATAGGTTGCATATAATGCCCCGGCAATAGTGGCAAAGACCACCGTAATGGAAATGCTCACAAATTTGTAATACGCAGGACGTTTTCCCAAAACGGTAAGCCAGACTTCATCGTCCCGGGTACATTCCAATAATTTGCATAAAGGTGTTTTAGCAAACCAAAAAAAGAACACTATTGTGATGGTAGTAAAAAACAGCGCCAGAAAGAAAAACTGCAAAGGTGTATTAAAAACTAATCCTGCTAATTCGGGTTTTGGTATCCCAGGTATTCCGAAAGGTCCACGTGTTAGATTCTGCCAGTTGTAAACCACCCCAAAGAATACGATTTGTAATGCTATGGTGGCAAGGGTAAAGTAAAGGTTACGCAACCGGCCGGCCAGCCAGGTAGTAATGGAAGCATTCAGGGCAATGTTTATAAGAATTGCCAGAAACAGAGCTGTAAAAAAACTCATCCCTTTATCAACCATTAATAAAGTGGTCAGGTATGCACCTGTGCCATAAAAAGCAGCCTGGCATAAGGAGAGCAATCCTGTAAAACCCGTTTTCAGATTCAGGGACAAAGCCAGAATGATGTATATTTGCAGAATTATTAATATGTGAATGATATAGTTCATTTCTCGTCAACCCTCACATTAAATTGTAAAATGCCTTCGGTACGCCATAGCAATACAATGATCAAGATAACAAAAGTAACTGTATCTTTCCATTGGGCGGAGAGAAAGAATTCGGTAAAATTCTGAATGATGGCAAGCATAATAGAGGCAATTATTGTACCATACAAAGAACTTGACCCACCAATAATAACAACAACTGCAGCACTGAGAGTAATAGCCATCCCCGAATAGGGATCAATGCCTGTGTCGAATCCTTTTAACAAAGCAGCAGAAATAGCCATTACAGAACCAAGTCCAAAAACGATGTAACGGATATTTTGAGTTTTAATTCCCATAACTCTTGCTAAAATCTGATTGTCAGAGATTGCCCTTATTTTCAGTCCGTAACCTGTTACTTTAATGAATACCAAAAACAGAGCAATCAAGGGTAGCGCAAAAAAGATCTCCCACACCTGGGGCCTGGTAATAATAATTTCACCTAGAGCTAAACTTTCACGGATAGTGTTGTCAAGGATTTTGGTCTCGTTGCCAAAAAGTAATGCGATGACATTGATAATAACAATGTAAACCCCAAGGGAACTAATAAGTGCAATGTTTTCGTTACTTGATTTTTTTAACAGAGGCTTGTAAACTGACCATTCAATAAAAACACCCATCAGAAATGCAAAAATAACAGACAGCATTATTCCGGATGCTACTCCAACAACAGGGCTTGACCATAAATAAAAATATACTCCAGCAACATAAATTCCTCCATGAGCTATATGGAAAATTTTTGTAGCAGAGAAAATGATATGGAAACCCAGAGCTACCAGAGCAATTAGCAAACCATTGATTAAGCTATTTATAAATATCTGAATTATCATCATTTTGTAAAATGCAAAAGTCGCAATAAAGTAGTTTTCCCTAGTTTTCCCTTTTAACAAATTTTCCTTTATATTATCAAATATAATAAATTGAGTTTGGTAAAATGTATACTTGCATTATTTATTCTACAAATTGATATGCTATAACCATATAAATCCGACAACACATATTATAGGTTCGGTTCGTTTTGTCAGTTTTTTCTGGCTTAATGTTTGATTAACTTGTCGGTATCAGGATCCCCATTTTAGTTCAGGTCTTTTTTTTCACTTTTTTTCGTTTTCTCTGAAAATTGTGCAAATATTTAATATAGTTATGTAACACACGTTTCTTGTAAAATTTTCACATTTGTTTTGTAAATTAAAAATCTAGTCTAATGAAAATAAACAAAATTTTAACTGTATCAATTATTGCCGCCATAATGTTTAGTAGTTGTGCGACAATGAATAATAAAACTAAAGGCGGTTTGATAGGTGGTGGTGCCGGAGCTGCATTAGGAGCTGGTATTGGAGCTCTTGTCGGAAACGGGAAAGGTGCTGCAATAGGAGCAGCAATAGGCGGAGTAGTGGGGGGAGGTGCCGGAGTCCTTATCGGCAATAAGATGGATAAGCAGAAGGCCGAACTTGAGAGGATTGAAGGAGCTAAGGTTGAGAGTATCACCGACGCGAACAATCTAAAGGCAATAAAAGTAACATTTGACAATGGGATACTTTTTACAACCGGCAAAAGTGAATTGAATGCTACATCAAAAGATGCACTTTTGAAATTTGCCGAATCTCTTAGAAACACAACAGAGACAGATATAACAATATATGGACATACAGACGATACCGGTTCAAGAGACTTCAATGTGAAACTCTCTCTTCAGAGAGCTGTGGCTGTTGCCGGGTTTCTCAACGCAAACGGTGTCGAAATGAAGCGTTTGGACACAGAGGGAAAAGCCTGGGACTTTCCAGTGGGTGATAACACAACCGTTAGCGGTAGGGCAATGAACCGCCGGGTGGAGGTTTATATCACAGCAAATGAAACGATGATCAAAGAGGCAGAGCAAGGAAAGCCAATTTAGATTCCTCCTTCCAAATATAATTACCCTAAAATAATCTTATATATGTAAATATATTTATTACATTTGCTATTGCTCTATCTTCTCTGTGAATGTTTTAAAACTAAGATATATGAAAAAGGTAGTTTTTTTGACTTTTTGTGCCTGTGTTGCGGCTCTGTTGCTATCAGGATGTACTAAAGGCATCGACAACCTCTTCTCTTCGGATGGGGTTGAGATCTATCTGCTTAAAGCGTACAAGACTGTAGAAAATTCTCAAAAGATTGACCAGAAGAGTGTTGTTTTGAAGAACTCTCCTGTGGTAAAATATTCCGATATCCTCTCATATAACAGTGATAATCACACTTTTAAAGTGAGTGACAGGGCTCTGGATGCTATTAAAAATATCGACCACTCTGTTTTTGGAGTTGCCTTTGCCGTAACAGCCAACGGAAGGGTTGTCTACACCGGCTACTTCTGGCCGTCGTACTCTTCTGCATCCTGCAACTGGGTAACCATAGAGCCATTTATGGCAGAGTACACAAAAGAGCTTAAGGTAACCCTCGGTTACCCCGGCGACTGGGAGGGTGTAGAGGATAGAAGGAATGATGAGAGAATAATCTCAATACTCAGCCGAGATAAAAAACTCATCAAATAACACTTTAAGCATTTTCCCCCATAACCCCTAAAACCCCAATAATTATTGGAGTATTTTAAATGCTGTCATAAAGGGACTGCACGACACGCGCAACATCTGTTTTTTAGTCTTTTTTATGAAGTTTTTTCAGAAAAAGGCTGAGGACCGTTCAACGACCGTAGGGAGGCGTTCCGGAAGCCCTGAAAAAACGAAGAAAAAAGGCGTTTAGAAAAACTGCAGTTGCTAGTATCGTGCAGTTAATATAAAAAGATAGCTTTTAAAATTACCCCGGCAATATTATCCGGGGCTCACCCTTCTCCTTCACCGGAAAAAGCTTCTCAAACTCCTCCAGATGGGCATCTGCAGTGACAAAACCGGGGTCTTCGAAAAAGCGGCCGGTAATTCCGGCTAAGGAGCCCGGGTAGAGTTCCAGTGCCATAAATGGGTCGAAGTTTTGGTTGTCGTGTGTAGAGATGCTGTACTTTTGAGCGTTTTCGAATCCAAATCGGCTGTAGTATGCCGGGTCCCCATAGAGAATTATCCCCTTAAATCCCATTCCGGCCGCGCGTGCAATAGTTTGCCGCATAAGTTGCGACCCAACTCCCTTGCCCTGCAGAGATGGATCTGCACATATCGGCCCCACACACAGCACCTCCCGGCTGGCGTCGCCATCTTCCGGGGCTACACTCTCCACCACCTTCGCTTTTGTGGTAATCACGTGCCCTACAATGCGCCCGTCCAGCAGTGCCACCAGGTCTAACTTGGGGATATAGCTTGTGCTTTCCCTAAGCTGATGCAGTGCCAGATGCTCGTCGCAACCGGGTTTGTACAGGTTCCAGAATGCCTCACGTGTGAGGTTCTCTGTTTCAAAAAATTCGTTTCTATCTGTCTCTCTTATCGTTAAATTCATTGCTTTACTTTTTTAATTGTTACTCTTTTTGGCTATAAAAAACATATAGCCGTAGTACTCATTGTACCTGTTGTACATATCAATCTCCTCCCTCATACTCTCCACAAAATTTACCGCCTCTTCGCTGTTCCCGTGCCTTTGCAGATACTCCCGGAACAGTGCAGATACCGGTTCGTAGAAGTTCTCTACCCAGCAGTTGTGCGGCAAAACAAAGTTGGCCACCGGAGTATATCCCGCCTCCTCTATCTGCCTTAACTTAAATGACGGGCTCTCCATTTCCGGAACATTTTGGTTGAGATACCTCTCAATCTCGGCCGGCCTGTGGTCACGCAGCCAAACCATATCGGAAACTGCAACATACCCCCCATCTTTGAGGTACTCGCTCCATAAATTGAGCCCCCTCTCAAAGCCAATGTTGTAGATAGAGCCCTCGGCCCAAATCACATCAAATGCCCTCCCGTCAAAAGGAATCCGGTCCATCGAGGCCACAACCCCGGTTATCCGCTGTTGCAACCCACGCTCAGCCACCCTCTGCTGCAAAGTCTCAATCATCTCCTCACTATTGTCGTAAGAGGTTATGTGTGCAGATGTATTAAGCGCAAGAGTTATCGATTGCCCCCCGGTCCCGCACCCCATATCTGCAATTCGCCACTGCGCGGTTGAACTTGCCGGGCCGGCAGCTGCCGCCCCGATTCCGGTCGCCCCCTCAATAAAACTGAGTGCCCGGCAGGTGATCTCCTCACTGCCCGGCCCCTGCCTCTCCATCTGCCTAAAAAAGTCTACAATCATAGATAGGTCCAGATTCTCAAATAGAATTGATTTATCATTAAACTTATTGTTTAAGCTGTCGCTTTCAGGAGTTTTGTTAAAATCTTCCATTATATTATTATGAAATTTTGATGGTTTATATAGAAAAAAATAACGACCCGGAAGATATCCGGGAACCTTTTTAATAGCCGACAAAGAACCGGCTACCGCTTAAACACGCTCCGAAGATGAGTTAGATAGTTGCATAAAAAATTTAAACCGGTGCAAATATATAAAAAACTTTATTTAAAATTTAAAAGTGTACCGGCAATTTCGTCACGTAGTTTTGGCTCGACATTAACGTTGTGTGCATATTTTTTCCACTTGCTCACCGTGTCACTTATTTCCGAAACTATTTCTAATGCCTTTTTGTTTTTAATTGACTGCCCTACAGTTAGTAAATCGTTTTTGGTAATATCAGTACGCTTGCCATTAATGCTTAGTATCTGTTGGCTCACCCAGGCGTGTTTGGGTTGATAGGCGTGGCATATATCATAAGCAGGTGTCAATTCCCAAACACCACCTTTTTTGAGACGGAAAGAAAAATTCTTAGTATGGTCATCGCAATTTCGGGCAAGCACATTAAAAACCATTCGTCTAAACATTTGCTCGGCTGCCGGGTATGGCATTTTTAACTCTCGCATAGTTTGAAATAGCTGTTCGTAACTATAACTGGTTAATAGATTATAGTCGAAATGTTTCATTGCGCACAAGGTCTGGATATGATGTTTGATGCTACCTCCTTCACGGTCAAACCTTTTAGTCATAAAATGTGCTCTGCCATTCTCTTCCAGTAGCCTGGATGGCATCATCTCAATACCACAATCTATAGCCATATTGTAATAAGCCATTTCAACACGTCCATAACCAGAGCTTTTACCCAATTGTACATCGCTTACTCCATCCAGCTTTATCAACCAATGTTCAAATCCATTGGGTGCATTGGTTTGGCCGGATTTTACTTCGCCTGTTTTTTGGTTGTACGCAATTACCGCTTTAGGGCGGACGCCACCTGCAGATGTGCCTATCCGTAAAATATCCAGTAATGCCTTCTCTTCGTCTTTATTGAAATTGGTGCTGAATGCCTCTTTTTTTGATAGCATCTTTTGTGCTATCTCTACCAGGTTCTCTATTTCGACAGAAAATGTTCGTTTGCTCTCGCTTATAATTACCGGTTCAAATTCCAGTGCCCCTATACCTCGAGTGCCAATAAAACAGAGCATCTCTACCGGATTCATACTGTTTTCGGGACGACCCTGCTGTGCCAACCATAAGTTTATAAGCTCACTCCCGTACCGGTCCGGTAGCATATCTGCCAACAAGCCGGGCAAGCCTTTAAAAGGATCTGAAGCAGAATCACTTTTCTTGCGCAATGCAGGAAATTCAAATACTCTTTTATCTGAAGATATTGGCATTTGTAAAGGCGCTATGTCCCAATTATTACTTTTGAATTTTGAGTCATACTCAAAGGAGGCTATCCCGCGAGAATCGTCCCAAGCGACAGCACCAACCAATTCGCCCCATATTTTAACGAATGCTGTATTCATATCTACCAATCGTTTTTACCTGATTCGTTCCCTTTTTTCCCACCGGCCCGTTGCCTTTTCTCTTTTTCCATTTTTGCCAGAGCCAAAGGGCTGATGGTTTTTGGAACAACAAAAGCCTCCATTATATGCAGATGATCCAGCACCCTTAAGACTTTTATTAAAGTGGCCAAGGTCACCGTTTCGCCCCGCTCAAGCAAACTTAGGGTAGAGCGGCTAATGCCGGCAGCTTGCGCTAATATCTCCTGCGACCTGTTTTGCTCTAAACGATGATGTTTTACATACACTCCTATCTGCTCGGCCAATGCCTTATCGCTCATAGAAACCCAATTATTGTATGATTTGTCAGTCATAAAAGCCATTTTTATTTATTAATGAATGATATGTCATACAAATATAATAAATAATTTTAAATTCTGGTAAATAAATTTCCGCGAAGCGGTAATCAACCTGCGAAGCTTGTCCCGCCGGTCCGCTACGCAAGCATACGGTCCGCTGCGCGGGTATGTTGTCCGCTGCGCGGGCAGAAAATCATCTGCCAGTGTTTTGTGTAATTAGTTGGATATCTGCACAATAAAATTGCGCCTTTGATGAAAACCAAAAAACTGTTTTTTCAAACATCTCATAATCTGCGTGTTTCGCAAAACACTGGCAGATCAAACAGTCATTATCTCCCGCTCTTTCAATGATAGAACCTCTTCTACTCTTTTGTTGTAGAGGTCTGTATCTTTTTGGATGGCGGCCTCGCCGTCTTTGGCGACATCTTCCGGAAGACCCTCTTTTTGATATTTTTTAAGGAGCTCAACTCCGTCGCGGCGTGCGTTACGGATGCTTATTTTTGCTGTTTCGCCTTCGCCTTTAACCCTTTTAACCAGGTCTTTACGCCTTTCCTCTGTGAGCGGGGGTACATTTATGCGAATGTGTTCTCCATTGTTTTGTGGAGTAAAGCCGATGTTTGCCGCCATAATTGCCTTCTCAATTGGTGGGATCAATTTTTTGTCCCAGGGCTGAATGAGCATTGTTTTGGCATCCGGTGTAGTTATACTTGCCAATTGAGGAATTGCGGTGGGTGTTCCGTAGTAGTCAACGGTTATGTTGTTGAAAACAGAGGGGTTCGCCTTGCCGGCCCGATATGTCTTTAACTCCTCTTCCAGGTGCATAAGAGCTTTGTCCATTCTCTCTTTTGCAGCTTTAATTACCTCTTTTTGTGCACTTATATCCATAATTTCTATTTTTAATATTTCAATTTAATAACAACTTTTCTGCTACGAATGTATTGTTGTTTTACTTTCTCCTTAATAACAACTTTTGCGGTTAAGAGATAATTGTTCCCACATCCTCTCCGTTGATGAGTTTAAGCAGATTCCCGCTGCAATTCATATCGAAGACTATTATTGGAATTTGGTTCTCTTTACACAACGCAAACGCAGTCATATCCATTATCTTAAGATTATCTGCAAGCGCCTTGTCGTATGTAAGGGTTTTGTATTTGATGGCCAGCTCATCCTTCTCGGGATCTGAATCATAGACGCCGTCTACCCTGGTCCCTTTAAGCAGCACAGAGACGCCCAGTTCTGCAGCTCTTAGTGCAGATGCCGAGTCGGTAGTGAAGTATGGGTTTCCGGTTCCTCCGGCAATAATCGCAACCCCTCCTCTGTTCATAACTTCTAACGCTCTGTCTCTTACATAGTAGCGGCCAAACGGCTCCATTGGTGTAGAGGTAAAGACCTCGCTTTTGATATCGATGAGTTTAAGTGAGATTGAGAGCGCGATGCTGTTAATTGTGGTTGCAAGCATACCCATCTGATCTCCCCGAACCCTTTCATAACCCATTCTCGACCCCTTCAAACCACGGAAGATGTTACCACCCCCCACAACAACTGCTACTCCAACTCCTGTGGAGACAATATCTGAGATCTCTTTGGCATATCGGTTGAGCACCTTTTCGTCCAACCCCTTTCCATCCTCTCCGGCGAGACTCTCTCCGCTTAAT
>Ga0209417_1000859_pt1 | contig 62417 bp, 59 predicted proteins | sample RifGroF2_FD_184002 | JGI IMG/M metagenome (GOLD analysis project Ga0209417, IMG submission 184002) | Groundwater microbial communities from Rifle, Colorado, USA - Groundwater F2 (SPAdes) (version 2) | ecosystem: Environmental > Aquatic > Deep subsurface > Groundwater | place: Rifle, Colorado... | reverse complement strand
GTATTTCACAGCCATAAATCCTATTGCTGGTGAGTTGCTCTCCAGCAGAGCTCACGTCCTCTTCAGATTTATAGAATAAAATTATTAAAAAATAATTCATCAGATTCTTGCTTTTCAACATAGAAGGGCAGATATATTAAACTGAGGTCAGAAAAACTAAATAAAGAGGTACTGCCAAGATTAACCTGTGCACATAATTATTCAAACGGATCTTTACCCGTATATCATTTTCTGTGTTCGCTTCAAACCCAGGGATTGAGGGGAGGGATTGGTTTTACCTGGGGTTCATTGCTTGAAAGTAAACCATTTTTGCCACGGGTACGGTATGGAAATGTGATATTCTCACCAGCCAAATGGAATATCAGTCCGTCAGACAGTAAGGATATTCCCAAAATTACCGATTCTTCTTTTTTTGAAAAGGTTCAGAATTTTAAAACCATGAAGAAGCTACCGGATAAGGTTTTATTAGTTCAAGGCGATAATAAACTTTTAATAGATTTTAATCATTTATTGTCGGTACAAATGCTTTTTTCAGAGGTTAAAAAAAACGGGTTTCGATTGGAAGAATTTTTGTTCGATAATAAGTACCCTTTGGTTAAAAGAAGTGATGAGATTTTTACCAACCAGGTGATCCTCTGTTTTTACAAAAATAGATAGCGGTATGGCAGATTCAGTACAACGCAGGTTTATTTTAGGTGATGAATGGCTTTATTACAAGATATATTCAGGCCCTAAAACATTGGAATCAATTCTTGTTAATGAGATTCAGGAACTGGTGACTGACTTATTGAAGCAACATGTAATTGATAAATTCTTTTTTATACGGTATGCCGATCCCGATTATCATCTGCGTGTCCGGTTTCATCTTCAGGACAGAACAAAAATACAGCAGCTTATTCAGTTCGTAAATCAAAGGTTGAGGTTTTATATTGATGAACGTTTGGTGTGGAATGTTTGTGCAGATACATACAGCCGGGAGGTGGAGAGATATGGAAGAGTGACTATTATTGATATGGAAAGCCTTTTTTTTATGGATAGTTTGTCTGTTATTTCTTTTCTGAAAGAAACGGAAAATGGAGAAAACGACACTTTTCGCTGGTTATGGGGGCTAAAATGTGTGGATTTGCTTTTGGGACAGTTTGACTTATCGCTTGAACAGAAAGCGGATTTTTTTGGAATGCTTAATAGTTCTTATTCAAATGAGTTTAACATGAATACGCCAATGAAAGTGCAACTTGATACAAAATATAGGGCAGAGCAGAAAAAAATCAGGGAAGTAATTAATTCTGATCAAAGTGAAAATTTACCGGGCTTGAAACATATTTACATATTTATAAAACATATTGAGCAAATTGCATTGTCTATTCGGAAGAAAGAAGAAAGCAAAGAACTTGATGTTTCATTAAATAATTTATTAAGCAGTATTGTTCACATGCATTTTAACAGGTTGTTTCGTACCAAGCAGCGAATAAATGAGTTGGTTGTTTATTATTTTATGCACAAATTTTACACATCGGAACTGGCAAGGCAGAAGTACAGTCTTGTCCAATAAAAAATAAGCAGTATTTTTATCCATTGTCAGAAAAAAACTATCTTTCGCAACCAAAGTGCTTTTATGTCCAAATTTCCAAATTATATACAAGCCGATACGATGGATTGTGGCCCTAGTTGTTTGAGAATTGTTGCCAAACATTACGGGAGGCATTATAATTTGGATACTTTGCGGGAACTCATGTATAAAACCCGCGAGGGGGTCTCATTGCTTACTATTAGCGATGCAGCCGAAAAAATCGGGTTCCGTACACAGGGGGTGCGATTGACGATTGGCGCACTCAGCGAAATCCCGTTTCCTGCCATTATTCACTGGAACCAGAATCATTTTGTTGTTCTCTACAAAATTGAGCAAAAAGGTAAATCTCTCTTTTCAAAGAGGCAGGCCGGAACATCCTCCCCCTCAGGGGGAGGCGGGGAGGGGGTCGTTTATCACGTTTCTGACCCGGCGCACGGCTTGTTAAATTATACAGGAAAAGAATTTCTGAAACACTGGGCTTCCACCCGGCAGGAAGGAGAACCAGCCGGTATTGTCCTGATGTTGCAGCCCACCGCCGAGTTTTATAAGGAAGAAGGTGAAAAAGCGAACCGCACCGGATTTGGCTACCTTATTTCTTATTTGAAACCTTACCGGAAACTCATCCTGCAGTTGATGTTGGGCTTTCTGACCGGCAGTTTGCTGAGCTTGCTGTTCCCGTTTCTTACCCAGGCTATTGTCGATGTTGGAATCACAACCAACAATCTTGATTTTATTGTGCTGGTACTTGTTGCCCAACTGGTGCTGACCCTGAGCCAGACCGCTGTTGGGTTTATCCGAAGCTGGATCATGCTGCACACCAGCGCCCGGATCAGCATCGCGCTTATTTCCGATTTTCTTATAAAACTGATGAAATTACCTGTCAGTTTCTTCGATACAAAAATGATCGGCGACCTCCGGCAGCGTATTGATGACAATCAACGAATCCAATCGTTTCTCACCGGTAGCCTGGTCAACATGTCGTTCGGGATTTTTACCTTTATAATATATAGCTTCGTATTGGCTTATTACAGTTGGGGCATTTTACTGATATTTTATCTGGGTAGTTTGTTTTATGTAATCTGGATCCTGTTGTTTCTGAAGAAAAGAAAGGAACTGGACTACAAACGTTTCAGTGTGGCTGCTGCAAATCAGAGTAATGTTTATCAGTTGATAACCGGCATGCAGGAAATTAAACTGAATAATTGTGAGAAGCAGAAACGATGGGAGTGGGAACAGATACAGGCGCGTTTGTTTAAGGTCAGTATCAAAGGGTTAGTGCTTAGTCAAAATCAGCAGGCTGGGTCTGTATTTATCAACCAAGCTAAGAATATCATTATAACCTTTTTGGCGGCCAAAGCAGTGGTCGACGGGAGCATGACGCTCGGTATGATGGTGGCCGTGCAATATATAATAGGCCAACTAAATAGTCCGATCAACGAATTTATTGGTTTTATACAATCGGCACAGGATGCAAAAATAAGCCTTGAACGGTTGGGTGAAATCCACAACCGGAAAGATGAAGAAGAAGTATCGGAATCGAAAAATTATGATCTGCCTCAGGATAGAAGCCTGGTTTTACAGGGGCTTACTTTTCATTACGAGGGGCCGCGATCACCGAAAGTATTGAATGACCTCCGGTTCACAATCATACAAAATAAGGTAACGGCCATCGTGGGGGCAAGCGGAAGCGGCAAAACTACCCTGGTAAAAATGTTGCTGGGATTTTATCCTCCGACAGAAGGAAAGATACTTCTTGGAAATGTTGATTTGAGCCAATACAATATGGAAATGTGGCGCAGAAACTGTGGAACCGTGATGCAGGACGGGTATATTTTTTCCGATACCATTGCCAACAATATTGCTGTCGGCGAAGATTTGCCCGACAAGGAACGATTATACAATGCCGCGAAAACGGCCAATATCCTTGAATTTATTGAACGGTTGCCCTTGCGTTACAATACCAAAATAGGGCAGGAGGGGGTTGGCGTCAGTCAGGGGCAAAGGCAGCGAATCCTGATTGCCCGGGCAGTTTATAAAAATCCGGAATATTTGTTTTTCGACGAAGCAACCAATGCGTTGGATGCAAATAACGAAAAAGTCATCATGCAAAATCTCGATGAGTTTTTTAAAGGAAAAACAGTGGTGATAGTTGCCCATCGGTTGAGCACGGTAAAAAATGCAGATCAGATACTTGTTCTTGATAAAGGAAATATGGTGGAAGCCGGTACCCATGAGGAATTGGTCAAACGGAAAGGCGCCTATTACGAATTGGTAAGAAATCAGTTGGAACTCGGTGGATAATATGGAAAAGCATCACAACATAGAACTACGGAGCGATGAGGTGAAAGAAATACTGGGGACGCCTCCCCGGTGGATCATACGCAGGGGCATAACAATAATTTTTATTGTCGTTATCGCGTTGCTTGCCGGAAGTTATTTTTATAAATATCCCGATATCATAAAAGCCAGGGTGGTCGTTTTATCCGAAAACCCGCCGGTGCATATTGTTGCCAATACAAACGGTAAAATTGATCATCTGTTTGTTATCGATAACGAAAAGGTTGACAAGGATTCGATATTGGGGATCATCGAAAACCCGTCCGATTTTCGGCATATATATATATTGATGACTGTACTGGATTCAATTAATCCGTGGTTCGATAGTCCGGAACGTTTTGCCGAATTGAGTTTTGACCGTGAATACAACCTGGGAGAATATCAAAGCTATTTCAGCTCGTTTGTATCTCAGTGGCGGGAATATTGTACTTTTCTTGGATTCAATATGTACGATCAACGGAAGGAATCGTATGTAAAGCAGCGGAATGATTATTGGCGTTATCTCGACCGGCTTAAGAAAAGACTTGATGTGTTAATCGAAGAAATGGAAATGAGTGAGACTCAGTTGCAGCGCGATTCGTCGTTACATACAAAAAAAGTCTTGTCCGATGTTGATTTGGAAAGTTCACGGTCTGCCTTTTTAAAGCAGCGGTACAATTACGAAAGCGCTTTGGTTGAACTTTCGAGCACGCAAATCCAGGTGAACAAGATCAATCAGCAGATACAGGAACTGGATATTGAAAAGAAAGAAGCGGGAAGACGCCTTCTCGCCACACTGAAAGAGCGGTATGAAAATTTGTATAATCAATTGCTGGCATGGGAAAAGGCTTTTGTCTTAAAAACACCAATCGGAGGGCAGGTGACATTTACTAATATCTGGAGTACGAACCAGTATGTAACTGCCGGAAGTGTGGTCTTTTCGGTGGTGCCGGAGAACAGGGATATGATCATCGGAAAAGCAGTAATGCCTGTTACCGGAGCCGGAAAAGTCAAAGTGGGGCAAAAAGTGAATATAAAATTCGATAATTACCCGTACATGGAATACGGGATGATTCAAGGACAGGTGAAGTCGGTATCGCTCGTTCCGTCGGACGAATCCTATATTGCTGAAATTAGTATCCCTCAGGATTTAAAGACAAATTATAATATTTCGCTGAACTTCAGCCAGGAGCTGCAAGGCACTGCCGAGATCATCACCGACGAACTTCGGCTGTTGCAACGCATCTTCAATCCCATCAAAGCCCTGTTCAAGGAAAAAGTACTCGACTATTGAAAATAGAAGCAATATCTTTTTAATCTGTTTTCTCGCTACTAAAACTTATGGCTCCTGTCTTATTCTTCATTTTCAGTTAAAAATCAGATTTTTTTAAGGAATTTTCTTGCTGGTATTTGAAAATTAGTACTTTTGCACTCCGTTTCAGAAGAAATGGGCAAAAAAACGGTTCGAAAAGGGTTGTTTTTATAGAAAAAAAAATACCTTTGCAGGCCAATTTTTATATAACATTTTAAATTAAAGATAGCTATATGCCAACAATTCAGCAGCTAGTTCGAAAAGGCAGACAAAGCAAGGTAGACAAAAGTAAGTCGCCTGCATTGGATTCTTGCCCGCAGCGCCGGGGAGTTTGTGTGCGTGTGTACACAACAACTCCAAAAAAACCGAATTCGGCTATGCGTAAAGTAGCCAGGGTTCGGTTAACAAACCAGAAGGAAGTGAATGCCTACATTCCGGGTGAAGGTCACAATCTTCAGGAGCACTCTATTGTATTGGTACGCGGAGGTAGGGTAAAAGACCTGCCGGGAGTACGTTACCACTTGATTCGCGGCGCATTGGATACCGCCGGTGTGGAAGGTCGCACACAACGTCGTTCGAAATACGGCACAAAAAGACCTAAAAAATAATATTAACGTTCAGGCTTAGTGGTTTGGTTGAGTAAAGAGGCCAGAAGAATACGGCCGATTGAAGTTTATCAGATCGACAGCTAATTTAAGGAACACTAAAGCATTACATAATGAGAAAATCGAAACCAAAGAAGAGGATCATTCTGCCCGATCCAAAGTTTAGTGACGTTCTTGTAACAAGATTTGTTAACGATTTAATGAGAGACGGTAAAAAATCCGTCGCTTACGGTATTTTCTACGATGCACTGGATATCGTTGAAAAGAGGATGAAAGATTCAGAAGTCGCTCCTCTTGATGTCTGGAAAAAAGCACTCGAAAATATTACTCCGAACGTAGAAGTAAAAAGTCGCCGCGTAGGTGGTGCAACCTTCCAGGTTCCTATGGAAATCCGCCCCGACAGAAAAGTCGCAATTTCAATCAAAAACCTTATACTTTTTGCCCGCAAACGGTCTGGTAAATCCATGGCTGAGAAACTTGCAGGTGAAATTCAGTCTGCTTTTAACGAAGAAGGCGGGGCTTTCAAAAAGAAAGAAGATACCCACCGTATGGCTGAAGCCAACAGGGCTTTTGCACATTTCAGGTTTTAATTGATGAAAAATAGAATATTGGTAATTGTTAGTTTGGTATTGGTAAAAAATGGCAAATAAAGATCTAAAATATACGAGGAATATCGGCATCATGGCACATATCGATGCTGGTAAAACAACGACAACAGAGCGTATCCTCTTTTATACGGGTGTTACACACCGTATTGGGGAGGTACACGATGGCGCTGCGACCATGGACTGGATGGAGCAGGAGCAGGAGCGTGGTATTACCATCACTTCTGCGGCAACAACCACCTACTGGAAATATAAAGACGAAGAACACAAAATCAACATCATTGATACCCCCGGACACGTTGACTTTACCGTTGAGGTAGAGCGTTCATTACGTATTCTGGATGGTACTGTGGCTTTGTTTTGTGCCGTAGGCGGGGTTGAAGCTCAGTCGGAAACAGTTTGGCGTCAGGCCGAAAAATATGGTGTACCCCGTATCGGGTTCGTTAATAAAATGGACCGTTCGGGCGCCGATTTTTACAATGTTGTAAATGAAGTTCGTGAAAAATTAGGCGCTAACCCAATGCCTATTACCATTCCAATTGGCGCCGAAGAAAAATTCGAAGGAGTTGTCGACCTGATTGAGATGAAAGCCATCCGTTGGTACGATGATTCTGTTTTGGGAACAACATACCGTCTGGAAGAGATTCCTGCTGATATGGTTGAGCAAGCCAATGAGTACCGTGCAAAATTAATTGAAGCGGTAGCTGAATTGGATGACGAATTACTCGAACGTTTTTTCGAAGATCCGGATTCAATTACCCCGGACGAAATGCTGAACGTAATTCGCCGTGCAACTATCGAAGGAGTTATTATCCCGATGATGTGCGGGTCTTCATTTAAAAATAAAGGAGTACAGCGTTTGCTGGATGCTGTTTGTGCATTCCTGCCAAGTCCGCTTGATAAAGAAGATGTTAAAGGTACAGAACCTGGTCGCGATACTATTATTTCAAGAAAACCGGATGCGAATGAGCCACTTGCTGCATTGGCATTTAAAATTGCAACCGACCCTTTTGTAGGACGTTTGTGTTTCATCAGGGTTTATTCAGGACGGATTAATGCAGGTGATACTGTATACAATTCGCGCACCGGGAAAAAAGAACGTATTTCACGTTTGTACCAGATGCACTCGAATAAACAAAACCCGATTGATTTTATCGAAGCCGGAGATATTTGTGCCGCCGTTGGTTTTAAAGATATTCGTACAGGCGATACGTTAAGCGATGTTAAACATCAGATTATTTTGGAAAGCATTGATTTTCCGGAACCTGTTATTGGCATCGCGATTGAGCCTAAAACACAAAAAGATTTGGACAAACTGAGTAACGGTTTGGCAAAACTTTCTGAAGAAGATCCAACTTTTAAAGTAAATACCGATGAAGAATCAGGCCAGACCATCATTCGTGGTATGGGCGAGCTTCATCTTGAAATTATTGTCGACCGTTTACGGCGTGAGTTTAAAGTTGAATGCAATCAGGGAAAACCGCAGGTTGCATACAAGGAAGCCATTAGTAAATCGGTTGAACTGCGTGAAGTATTCAAAAAACAATCGGGAGGCCGTGGTAAATTCGCCGATATTATCGTGCGTGTTGAACCTCGTGAAGACGGAAAAGAAGGTCTTGAATTTGTCGATGCAGTAAAAGGTGGAAATATTCCACGTGAATATATCCCATCGGTACAGAAAGGTTTCGAATCAGCCATGCAAAATGGTCCGCTGGCCGGATTTAATATCGACAGCCTGAAAGTTACCCTTCTCGATGGTTCGTACCATGCCGTTGACTCGGATTCCCTGTCATTCGAAATTTGTGCCCGCCAGGCCTTCAAAAAAGCTGCCGGACAAGCCAAACCTAAATTGCTTGAACCGGTGATGAAAGTTGAAGTAGTAACTCCGGAAGAATATATGGGAGATATTATTGGCGACTTGAACCGTCGTCGCGGACAAGTGGAAGGAATGGACGAAAAAGCAGGCGCCCGTGTTATCAAAGCATTGGTTCCTCTGTCTGAATTATTCGGATATGTTACCGTATTGCGTACGTTATCTTCAGGTCGCGCTACCTCTACCATGGAATTCTCAAGATATGTTGAGCTTCCAAATCTGTTGGCAGTGAAAGTACTGGAAGAATTAAAAGGAAATGTAAGTTTATTATAGATTTTAACTTATAATTAAATCTCATCATGAGTCAAAAGATCAGAATTAAGCTGAAATCGTATGATCACAACCTGGTTGACAAGTCGGCTGAAAAGATCGTAAAAACGGTAAAAACTACAGGTGCAGTAGTAAGTGGTCCTATTCCGCTTCCTACTCACAAAAGGGTTTTCACTGTTTTGCGTTCAACTTTCGTGAATAAAAAATCACGCGAGCAATTTCAGTTGTCTTCATACAAACGTTTGATCGACATTTACAGCTCAACAGCTAAGACAATTGACGCCTTAATGAAGCTTGAATTACCAAGTGGCGTTGAAGTAGAAATTAAAGTTTGATAACCTGTAAAGAAAAACAAAAATGGCAGGATTAATCGGTAAAAAAATCGGAATGACATCCGTATTCAGTGTTGAAGGGAAAAATATTCCATGCACTGTGATAGAGGCCGGACCATGCGTGGTTACGCAGGTAAAAACGGTCGAAACCGACGGTTACGAGGCTATTCAGTTAGGTTACGATGACAAAAAGATCAAAAGTTCTGTAAAAGCAGAAATTGGTCATGCTCAGAAAGCCGGAACTGAACCAAAACGTAAAATCGTTGAGTTTAAGGAAATTGAAGGAGAGTATAAATTAGGCGATACTCTTACAGTAGAAACAATCGACGCCGAAGGTTGGGTTGACATTACCGGCCTAAGCAAAGGGAAAGGCTTCCAGGGAGTCGTAAAACGTCACAACTTCAGAGGGGTGAACGACGCTACTCATGGTCAGCATAACCGTTTGAGAGCTCCGGGATCAGTTGGTGCATCATCATGGCCGTCTCGTGTATTCAAAGGAATGCGCATGGCCGGACGCGACGGTAACAACAACGTTACGATTCAAAACCTGAAAGTTCTGAAAGTAATTCCTGAGTCGAATTTAATAGTAGTTAAAGGATCAGTTCCTGGTGCAAAAGGTTCTTACGTAATGATTTATCAGTAATGGAAATAAAAGTAATAAATAAAGCAGGACAAGAAACCGGAAGAACTGTTACTTTAAATGAACAGATCTTCGGCATTGAGCCCAGCGATCACGCGATTTATTTGGATGTAAAACAATACATGGCAAATAAACGTCAGGGGACTCACAGCGCAAAAGAAAGAGGCGAAGTATCATATAGTACCCGGAAAATCAAAAAGCAGAAAGGTACCGGCGGCGCCCGTGCAGGGAGCATCAAATCTCCGGTATTTCGTGGCGGGGGCCGCGTTTTTGGACCTCGTCCAAGAAATTACGGCTTCAAACTGAACAAAAAAGTGAAAGTTTTGGCCCGTATTTCTGCATTGAGCTACAAAGCGAAAGAAGATGCCATTGTGGTGTTGGAAGATTTCACTTTCGACGCACCAAAAACACGTGAAATGGTTGCCATCAGTAATAATCTGAAAATTACTGATAAAAAGTCACTTTTCGTTTTACCGGAAGAAAATAAAAACATATATTTGTCCTCCAGAAATTTACAGGGGATTTCTGTTGTAACAGCCTCTGATATAAATACTTATCAAATACTGAATGCCAAAAAACTTATTGTTTTGGAAAGCTCGGTAAGTAAGTTGGAAGAATTGTTAACGATTTAATGGGCTTAAAAAATGAATGTTTTAATAAAACCGCTAGTTACCGAAAAAATGACAGGACAGGGTGAAAAGCTCAATCGTTTTGGTTTTGTCGTTAACAAGGATGCTACGAAAATACAGATAAAGAAAGCTGTTGAAAGCATGTACAATGTTAAAGTTGATGCTGTAAATACCATGGTTTATGCAGGAAAACGCAAATCGCGTTTTACCAAAGCCGGGGTAATCGAAGGCTCAACAGTTGCGTATAAAAAAGCAATGATAACATTGGCTGCAGGTGATACTATTGATTTTTATAGTAATATTTAATTAATAAAAATGGCAGTAAGAAAGTTAAAACCAGTTACTCCGGGTCAAAGGCACAAAATTATTGGCGCTTTTGATACCATTACTGCATCAACGCCTGAAAAATCATTGTTGAAGCCAATGCGCAAATCCGGTGGTCGTAACGACAACGGGCGCATGACAATGAGGTATATAGGTGGTGGCCATAAAAAGAGATACCGTGTTCTCGATTTCGTTCGCGAAAAAGATGGTATCCCTGCACGAGTTGATTCCATTCAGTACGACCCAAACCGTACTGCTCGTATTGCACTGTTGGTGTATGCCGATGGTGAAAAACGGTACATTGTTTCCCCCAACGGGTTAAAAGTTGGGCAAACAGTGTTGAGCGGTCCGGGTGTCGCTCCTGAAATCGGAAATACTCTGCCACTAGCCGAAATACCTCTTGGTACTGTTATTCATAACATAGAGCTTCAACCACGTCAGGGTGGTGTAATGGCACGCAGTGCAGGAACATCTGCACAATTGACCTCACGCGAAGGCAAATACGCAACTGTAAAGTTGCCTTCAGGAGAATCTCGTATGGTACTCGGCGCTTGCAGAGCTACAATTGGTACTGTTGGAAATACAGAGCACAACCTCGAACGTTCAGGGAAAGCCGGTCGTTCACGGTGGTTGGGAAGACGCCCACGCGTACGTGGTGTTGCGATGAACCCGGTTGATCACCCAATGGGTGGTGGTGAAGGCCGCGCTTCAGGAGGACATCCAAGATCACGCAAAGGCTTGTTGGCTAAAGGCTACAAAACCCGTGCTCCGAAAAAAGCTTCCAGCAAATATATTGTAGAAAAAAGGAAGAAATAATTAAACTGAGAAAAGTATGAGTCGTTCATTAAAGAAAGGGCCTTTCATTGCATACAAGCTCGAACGTAAAGTTTTGGCTATGAATGAAACCACTAAAAAGTCGGTTATTAAGACTTGGGCCCGGGCATCAGTAATTTCTCCTGACTTTGTAGGTCATACCATTGCAGTACACAACGGAAACAAATTTATTCCCGTTTATGTTACTGAGAACATGGTAGGACATAAGCTCGGTGAATTTGCACCTACAAGAACATTCAGGGGACATGCCGGAAACAAACGTTAAGGCATGAAATTCTCATTAACATTTAAAAGAATTCAAAATGGGTGCAAGAAAAAGAAATAAAGCAAGCGAACTTAAAGAAGCAAAAAAGACACAATATGTTGCTGTTTTGAAGAATAACCCAACATCTCCACGGAAAGTAAGGCTGATTGCCGATATGGTTCGCGGAATGGAGGTGAACAGAGCGCTTGACGTTTTGAAATTTTCATCAAAAGAAGCTTCCCGCAAGGTTGAAAAATTGTTGATGTCGGCCATCGCAAACTGGCAGGCAAAAAACGAAGGCGTTCGCCTGGAAGAAAGCAATTTGTATGTGAAAACCGTTGCTGTTGATTCAGCCCGTATCCTGAAACGTTTACGCCCGGCGCCACAAGGCCGCGCACACCGTATCCGGAAAAGATCGAATCACATCACGCTTTGCATTGATAGTAAAACTGTTAACGAAACTGTTAAATAATAATACATGGGACAAAAAGTTAATCCAATCGCCAATCGCTTAGGGATCATCAATGGATGGGATTCCAATTGGTTCGGTGGAAACGATTATGGTGATAAGCTCGTGGAGGATACAAAAATCAGAGAATACCTGAATGCCCGTCTGGCAAAAGCAAGTGTTTCCAAGATTATCATTGAACGTACCTTGAAGCTTATTACGATTACTGTTCACACCTCCCGACCAGGTATTATTATTGGTAAAGGTGGCCAGGAAGTTGACAAGCTGAAGGAAGAGCTAAAAAAGGTTACCAACAAAGAAGTTCAGATCAATATTTTCGAAATAAAACGTCCGGAGCTCGATGCCCGTATCGTGGCCAGCAATGTTGCCCGCCAGATCGAAGGCAAAGTAGCCTACCGCCGTGCCGTAAAAATGGCTATTGCTGCAACCATGAGAATGGGGGCGCAGGGAATCAAAATTATGGTTTCAGGTCGTTTGAATGGTGCCGAAATGGCACGTTCGGAAATGTACAAAGATGGCCGTACTCCTTTACATACACTTCGGGCTGACATCGATTATGCCCTTGCTGAAGCATTAACCAAAACCGGTTTGCTGGGCGTAAAAGTGTGGATTTGTAAAGGCGAAATCTACGGTAAACGCGACCTTTCTCCAAACATCGGACAAAAGCAGCAAGCTGGTGGACCCAGTCCTGCCAATGATCGTCGTGGCGGAGCCAAAGGCGGATTTAAGAAAAGAAGAAAATAATTTGTAAACCTTTCAACTAAAGAAGGATGTTACAACCGAAAAAGACAAAATTCAGAAGAGTACAAAAAGGCCGGATGAAAGGCAATGCCCAGCGGGGCAATCAAATTGCATTCGGTTCTTTCGGTATAAAGGCGTTGGAAGAAGCTTGGATTACCGGTCGCCAGATTGAAGCGGCGAGGGTTGCGGTAACCCGCTACATGCAACGTCAGGGTCAAATTTGGATACGAATTTTCCCCGATAAACCAATTACAAAGAAACCTGCAGAGGTTCGTATGGGTAAAGGTAAGGGTGCGCCAGAAGCATTTGTTGCTCCGGTTTCCCCTGGTAGAATTATTATTGAAGCCGACGGTGTTTCGTTCGAGATAGCAAAGGAAGCATTGCGTCTGGCTGCTCAGAAATTACCGATAACTACAAAATTTGTGGTTCGGCGCGATTATGTTGAATCTTCAAACGAGGAGTAATGAAAACATCAGAGATTAAAGAACTGACCAACAAAGAGATCCTTGAAAAGTTACAAACTGAAAAGGACAGCTTGCTTCGTATGAAGATGAATCATGCTATTTCACCTCTTGAGAATCCGTTACAGATCAAGGTTGCAAGGAGAAATATTGCCCGCCTGAAAACCATACTGCGTCAAAGGGAAATTAACGAAAAACAGAGTTAGTGTGATGGAATCAAGAAATCTGAGAAAAGAGCGTACCGGGGTCGTTGTCAGTAACAAAATGCAAAATACAATTGTAGTTGCTGAAAAACGTAAAGAGAAGCATCCCATTTACGGGAAGTTTGTGAACAAAACGACCAAGTTTTACGCGCACGACGAAAATAATACCTGCAATGTTGGTGACACTGTGCTGATCATGGAAACACGTCCGCTCAGCAAGCAAAAACGTTGGAGATTAGTTGAAATCATTGAAAGAGCTAAGTAATCATGATACAACAAGAATCAAGATGTACAGTAGCCGATAACAGTGGCGCAAAAGAAGTGCTTTGTATCCGCGTATTAGGCGGAACACGCAAACGCTATGCAACACTGGGCGATACCATCGTAGTAGCCGTGAAAAGCGCTATTGCTGGTAGTGATGTAAAAAAAGGAGCAGTGTCGAAAGCGATCGTTGTTCGTACAGCAAAAGAAGTACGTCGTGCCGACGGATCATATATCCGTTTCGACGACAATGCAGTTGTTTTGCTGAACAACGCAGGCGAAATGCGTGGAACACGTATTTTTGGCCCTGTCGCAAGAGAATTGCGCGACAAGAACATGAAGATTATTTCACTTGCACCTGAGGTACTTTAATTTGTAAATTAATTGAAATGCAAAAGAAATTACATATCAAAAAAGGTGACACCGTAATCGTCAATGCAGGCAACTACAAAGGCCAGCAGGGCAAGGTGCTCGAAGTGATACGAAAGACTGAGCGAGCCATAGTGGAAGGCGTTAATATGATTAAAAAACACACCAAACCCAATGCAGCAAATCCGCAGGGAGGTATTGTTGAAAAGGAAGCGCCCATCCACGTATCGAATCTGATGCTGAAAGATCCTAAATCAGGAAAAGCAACACGCATCGGTCGTAAGCTCGACGAGAAGGGAAAATTAGTTCGTTATTCTAAAAAATCAGGAGAGGAGATTAAGTAATGGCATACGTACCAACACTTAAGAAGAAATATTTGGACGAAGTCGTCCCTGCATTGGTAAAAGAATTCAGTTATGGTTCTGTTATGCAGGCTCCGAAGTTAGAAAAGATTGTGCTCAACCAAGGTGTTGGAGCTGCTATAGCCGATAAGAAAATTATCGAAGTTGCGACCGAAGAAATGACAAACATTGCCGGTCAGAAAGCAGTCCAAACCAAATCGAAAAAAGACATCTCTAATTTCAAGTTAAGGAAAAAAATGCCAATCGGTGTACGTGTTACACTGCGCAAGGAGAGAATGTATGAGTTCCTCGAACGATTGATTAGTGTAGCACTGCCACGTATCCGCGACTTTCGTGGTATTGAAGGCAAAATGGACGGAAGGGGCAATTATACCTTAGGTATCCCCGAACAGATCATTTTCCCTGAGATTATACTCGATAAAGTAAACCGGATTAACGGTATGAACATCACGTTTGTAACTACCGCTGAAACCGACGAAGAAGGATACGCTTTGTTGAAAGAGTTAGGATTACCTTTTAAAAACGTCAAAAAGAACTAAGAAATGGCTAAAGAATCAATGAAAGCCCGTGAAGTTAAAAGGGCAAAACTGGTTGAAAAATATGCCGAAAAAAGAGCCATGCTTAAGGCGGAAGGTGATTTCATCGGTTTACAAAGTTTACCTAAAAACTCTTCACGTGTACGATTGCACAACAGGTGCAAATTAACCGGACGCCCGAAAGGATACATGCGTCAATTCGGAATAAGCAGGATTAACTTCCGCGAAATGGCTTCGGCCGGATTGATCCCGGGTGTTAAAAAAGCAAGTTGGTAATTTTTTAATTTTTAGAAGTAATGAGTAAAATTACAGATCCAATAGCAGATTATCTGACACGAATCAGAAATGCCCAGAAAGCAAAACATCGTGTGGTAGATATTCCTGCATCAAATATCAAGAAAGAGATTACCAAAATTCTTAAGGATAAAGGTTATATTTTGAACTATAAGTTCGAGGAAGATGTGAACTATCAGGGCAACATTAAAATTGCTTTGAAATATCATCCCGAATCTGCTGTACCGGCTATCAAATCGATCAAAAGGATCAGTAAACCAGGTTTGAGAACTTATTGTCATACCGATAATATTCCCCGTGTCCTTAACGGTTTGGGAATTGCGATCATATCTACTTCAAAAGGCGTGATGACTGACAAAGAAGCGCGCGAAATGAGTGTAGGTGGCGAAGTATTGTGTTACGTTTATTAATCGAAGGAGGAAAAGTAATGTCAAGGATAGGTAAATTACCGATAAAAATACCGGCAGGTGTTACCGTAACTATTAGCGACAGCAACTTAGTAACAGTAAAAGGCCCTCTTGGAACACTGACCCAGCAGGTTAATTCTGCAATCAGTATTGCCATTGAAGATGGAACATTAACTGTTAGCCGTCCGACCGAACAGAAAGACCATCGCGCAATGCACGGTTTATACCGTTCACTGATCAACAACATGGTTATCGGTGTGTCGAAGGGTTTCGAGATCAAACTCGAACTGGTAGGTGTTGGTTACCGTGCTGAAGTACAGGGACAGGTACTCGACCTTGTTTTAGGTTATTCACACCACACTTTCCTCGGCCTACCGGCAGAAGTGAAAGTAGAAGCAGTGAGTGATAAACGTAGTAACCCGATTGTAACTCTTAAAAGTTGCGACAAGCAATTGATTGGTCAGATAGCTGCAAAAATACGTTCATTCCGTATGCCTGAGCCTTACAAAGGAAAAGGGGTTAAATTCCAGGGTGAAGTGTTAAGGCGCAAGGCCGGTAAATCAGCTGGTGTCAAATAATAAAAATTAGAAATCATGGCTTTAACAAAGCACGAAAGAAGATATAGAATTAAAAAGAGAATCCGGAAAATTGTAGCCGGTACTGCCGAAAAGCCACGTCTGAGTGTCTTCCGAAGCAACAAGCAAATTTATGCTCAGTTGGTTGACGATGCTACCGGCAAAACCTTACTCGCAGTTTCTTCTCTTTCGAAAGATCTTGAAGTAGCAGGTAACAAAACAGAAGTTGCTGCTATCGTAGGTAAAGCAATTGCTGAAAAAGCTGTTGCAGCCGGCATTTCAAGTGTAGTGTTCGACCGGAATGGTTATTTGTATCACGGTAGAGTAAAACAATTAGCTGATGCTGCCCGTGAAGGTGGCCTTAAATTTTAATAAGTATGGTAGCAAATATCAAAAAAGTAAGGACCAGCGACATCGAACTGAAAGACCGGTTGGTAGCTATTAACCGCGTTACCAAAGTAACCAAAGGGGGCCGTACATTCAGTTTCTCAGCTATTGTTGTAGTTGGAAACGAAGACGGAATCGTTGGCTGGGGACTTGGTAAAGCAAGCGAAGTAGCAACAGCTATTGCAAAAGGCGTTGATGCCGCAAAGAAAAATCTGGTGAAAGTACCTGTTATCAATGGTACAATCCCTCACGAACAGGAAGCCAAATTTGGTGGAGCCCGCGTTTTGTTGAAACCGGCATCTTCGGGTACCGGGGTAAAGGCAGGGGGTGCTATGCGTGCCGTATTGGAAAGTGTCGGGGTACATAATATCCTGGCCAAATCAAAAGGCTCGTCGAACCCTCACAACCTGGTGAAAGCAACAATGAACGCTTTATTAGAGTTAAGAGATCCTTATACCGTGGCAGATCACCGTGGTATTACATTAGATAAAGTATTTAATGGATAATACAATTATGGCTAAGATAAAAATTACACAAGTAAAAAGTCAAATTGGTTCCACCAAAAGACAAAAAGCCACTATTGAGGCTTTGGGAATCAAGAAACTGAACCATACTGTAGAGAAGGAAGCAACTCCGCAGATTATAGGAATGGTAAGAAAAGTAAGCCACTTGGTAAAAGTTGAAGAAATTTAAAATATTTAAGATCATCTACTATGGAATTAAATAATCTTAAACCTGCAAACGGTTCCACACATCACGAAAAACGCATTGGACGCGGTACGGGCTCTGGTCATGGCGGGACTTCCACAAGAGGTCACAAAGGCGCCAAATCACGCTCAGGTTACTCGCGGAAAAGTGGTTTCGAAGGTGGTCAGATGCCTTTGCAGCGCGTTGTACCAAAATTTGGTTTCAATAATGTCAACAGGGTAGAGTACAAAGCTATCAACCTTTCTGTTTTACAAAGTTTGGCTGAAAGTAAAAAACTTACCGTTGTCGATGTTCAGGTTTTGGTTGATGCCGGGTTTGCATCAAAAAGAGATCGCATTAAAATTTTAGGCAAAGGCGAACTCAAAGTAAAATTGAATGTAAAAGCCCATGCATTTTCAAATAGTGCAAAAGAAGCGATAGAAAAATTAGAAGGAACCACTGAAACATTGTAAGCCTGATGAAAAAATTTATCGAAACCCTAAAGAATATTTATAAGATTGAAGATCTTAGGGCACGGTTGGGAATGACATTATTTTTATTGTTGATCTACCGTCTCGGGTCTTATGTATCGTTACCTGGAATCGACCCGGCTCAGCTCGGTGTTCTGAAAGAGCAAACGTCCGACGGGTTGCTGGGCTTGCTCAACATGTTTTCAGGAGGTGCATTTGCAAATGCTTCAATTTTCGCTTTGGGGATCATGCCTTACATTTCAGCTTCAATTGTAATTCAGTTGATGGGAATTGCCGTCCCATATTTCCAACGGTTACAAAAAGAAGGTGAATCAGGAAGGAGAAAAATCAATCAGATAACCCGTTATCTGACTGTTGTTATCCTGATTTTCCAGGCTCCTGCTTTCTTAACCAATATCAAACTAAACATGCCAGGCGCAATAGTGATGGACCCGACGATGTTTACCATTTCGTCAACCATTATCATGACGGCCGGTTCAATGTTTGTTATGTGGCTTGGAGAGCGTATCACCGATAAAGGTATTGGAAACGGTATTTCACTGATTATCATGATCGGTATCATTGCCCGTTTACCGCAATCCATCATGCAGGAATTCGTTTCACGCCTCGAACAACAAGGCGGCGGAATGGTATTGTTCCTGGTTGAGTTTGTTATCCTGTTCGTTGTATTCATGGGAACGATCATGCTGGTTCAGGGAACCCGTCGTATCCCCGTGCAATACGCAAAACGTATCGTCGGTAACAAACAATACGGTGGCGTGCGCCAATACATACCTTTAAAAGTAAATGCTGCCGGGGTAATGCCAATTATCTTTGCCCAGGCCATTATGTTTGTTCCTATGACAATTGCTGGATTTGCCAAATCGGAAAGTATGAGTGGATTCGCGGCTGCTTTCATGAATTATACCGGATTCTGGTACAATTTCACCCAATTTGTCCTGGTAATTTTGTTTACGTATTTTTACACAGCAATCACTGTTAACCCAATGCAGATGGCTGAAGATATGAAGAAAAACGGTGGTTTTATACCCGGTGTCAAACCAGGAAAGAAAACCGTCGAATTTCTGGATACTATCATGTCGAGGATTACCCTTCCGGGATCAATCTTCCTCGGTATTGTAACCATTCTTCCTGCTTTTGCAATGATGACAGGTGTCAACAGCAGTTTTGCCCAGTTTTTTGGTGGAACTTCCCTGCTGATCCTCGTGGGTGTTGTGTTGGATACTTTACAGCAAATTGAAAGTCACTTGCTGATGCGCCATTACGACGGACTGATGAAATCAGGCCGTATTAAAGGACGTTCGGGTGGCGGTGGTGCAATGATGTAGTAAGACATTGTTCTTCCTAATTTCATAAAGAAAAAGAGTATATGGCCAAACAGGCTTCAATAGAACAAGACGGAACCATCATCGAAGCATTGTCAAATGCTATGTTCAGGGTAGAATTGGAAAACGGGCATGTTTTAACAGCCCACATTTCAGGTAAAATGCGTATGCACTATATCAAAATTCTTCCTGGAGATAAAGTAAAAGTTGAGATGTCTCCTTACGATTTGACCAAGGGGAGAATCACTTTTAGGTACAAAAATTAAAGTAAAAAACAATGAAAGTAAGAACATCCATAAAAAAACGTAGCGCTGATTGTAAAATTGTACGTAGGAAGGGCGTTTTATACGTGATCAACAAGAAGAATCCTAAGTTCAAACAACGTCAGGGATAATTAATTAACTTTGTAAAAAATTTATTTATGGCTCGTATAGTTGGTGTCGACATCCCGAATAACAAAAGAGGAGAAATTGCATTGACCTACATCTATGGAATCGGACGTAGTTTATCACAAAGCATCCTTGCTCAGGCTGGCGTTGACAAAAATTTGAAAGTACAAGAATGGAACGATGATCAGTTTGCGGCAATCCGTACAGTGATCGGTGATAACTATAAGGTTGAGGGAGAACTTCGTTCGGAAACTCAAATGAACATTAAACGGTTGATGGACATCGGTTGCTACCGTGGAATCCGTCACCGTATTGGCTTACCATTACGCGGACAGAGCACAAAAAACAATGCCCGTACCCGGAAAGGTAAAAGAAAAACTGTTGCTAACAAGAAAAAAGCCACTAAATAATTGATTTGAATTATGGCAAAAAAAACTGGAACAACAAGAAAAAGAGTTGTTAACGTTGAAGCTACCGGACAGGCGCATGTGCATTCTTCGTTTAATAACATCATTGTTTCGTTGACCAACGACAATGGTGAAGTCATCTCATGGTCCTCAGCCGGAAAAAAAGGTTTCCGCGGATCGAAGAAGAATACTCCGTATGCAGCACAGGTAGCATCTGAAGAGTGCGCCAAGACCGCGTATGATCTTGGTCTGAGAAAAGTAAAAGTATACGTAAAAGGTCCGGGAAACGGTCGCGAATCTGCTGTCAGGGCATTGAGTACGGTAGGAATTCAGGTAACTGAAATTGTTGACGTAACTCCGCTGCCTCACAATGGTTGCCGTCCGGCGAAAAGAAGACGTGTATAATATTTTTACTAAAAAGAACAAGTAATGGCAAGATATAGAGGACCAAAATCAAAAATCGCCCGGAAATTTGGTGAACCCATTTTTGGGCCGGATAAAGCACTTGAAAAGAAAAATTATCCACCCGGTTTTCATGGTTTGGCTGCACGCCGTCGTAAAAAATCAGAATACGGTGTCCAGTTGAAAGAAAAACAAAAAGCAAAGTATACTTACGGAATATTGGAAAGACAATTTTCAAATATCTTCGAAAAGGCACATGCAGCTAAAGGTATTACCGGTGTTGTGTTGTTACAAATGCTCGAATCCCGTCTCGACAACGTAGTTTTCCGTTTCGGATTAGCTGCTTCACGTGCCGGAGCTCGTCAGTTGGTATCGCACAAGCATATTACCGTAAACGGTGAAATTGTAAATATACCATCGTTCCAGTTACGTCCTGGTGACATTGTTGGTGTTCGTGAAAAATCAAAATCATTGGAAGTAATTACCAATGCCCTGACTTCACATAGATACAACAAATACGCATGGTTAGAATGGAATGGAAGTGAAATGGCCGGTAAATTTTTGAATCGTCCGGAACGTGACGAAATTCCTGAAAACATCAAAGAGCAACTGATTGTAGAGTTGTATTCTAAATCATAAATTACTCAGTATTATTATGGCAATATTAGCGTTTCAAAAGCCCGACAAAGTTATAATGGTCGAATCGGATGATAAATTCGGGAAATTCGAATTTCGCCCATTGGAACCAGGATATGGAATTACCATTGGTAATGCCTTACGTAGGATTCTTTTATCCTCTTTGGAAGGTTATGCAATAACCACTGTTAAAATTGAAGGTGTTGACCATGAATTTGCTACTGTCAAGGGAGTGATGGAAGATGTTACTGAAATCATCCTGAACCTGAAGCAGATTCGTTTAAAACGGGAAGTCGAAGATTTTGACAGTGAAAAAGTGTCAATTTCTGTTTCCGGGCAGGAAGAATTTACTGCCGGTGATATCAACAAATTCATGACCGGTTTCCGTGTGCTGAACCCGGAATTAATTATTTGCCGCATGGAACCAGACGTGAAATTTCAGATGGAAATTACCATCGGCAAAGGTCGTGGTTATGTGCCCAGCGCTGAAAATAAGCCGGTAGATGCTGAGTTCGGTATCATTCCGATTGACTCGATTTATACACCTATTAAGAACGTTAAATACGCAGTTGAAAACTATCGTGTAGAGCAGAAAACCGACTACGAAAAGCTGGTTTTTGAAATTAAAACCGATGGTTCGATCCACCCGAAAGATGCATTGAAAGAAGCTGCAAAAATCCTGATTTATCACTTCATGCTATTCTCTGATGAAAAAATTACGTTGGATTCAGACGAAAAATTTGCCAATGAAGAATTTGATGAAGAAGTATTGCACATGCGCCAGCTTCTGAAAACCAAATTGGTTGACATGGATCTGTCGGTGCGTGCTCTTAACTGTTTGAAAGCTGCCGATGTTGAAACTTTAGGCGATCTTGTTACTTACAATCGTAACGACCTGCTTAAATTCAGAAATTTCGGTAAAAAGTCGCTGACCGAGCTTGACGACTTGCTGGGTAGTATGAGCCTGACTTTCGGAATGGACATAAGTAAGTATAAACTTGACAAGGATTAGGACAAATGAGACATAATAAGAAAATCAACCATTTAGGAAGAAAAAGTGCTCATCGGAAAGCTATGTTATCGAATATGGCAAATTCTTTGATTTTCCATAAACGCATTGCAACAACACTTGCTAAAGCAAAAGCACTAAAATTATATGTTGAACCGCTTATCACAAAAGCAAAAGATGATTCAACCAACTCGCGCAGGGTTGTTTTCAGCTACCTGAAAAGCAAAACTGCCGTAGCTATGTTGTTCAGGGATGTCGCCGAAAAAGTGGGCGATCGTCCGGGCGGGTACACACGTATTTTAAAAACCGGTACCCGTTTGGGCGACAATGCCGAAATGTGTATTATCGAATTAGTAGACTTCAACGAAAACATGCTTGCTGCGAAAGAAGACAAGGCAAAAGCCAAACGTTCTTCACGTCGTGGAGGTAAGAAGAAAGAAGAAGCTCCGGCCACTGCAAAAACAGTTAAAAAAGCTGCTACTCCTGTAGTAGAAGAAGCTGAAGTTGTAGTAGAAGAAGCTGAAGATACAGTTGAAGAAACTCCGGCTGAAGAAACTTCAGAAGAAGAGAAAAAAGAAGAATAATACTGTGAAGTATTTCAAAATAGAAAGGCTGACCATTGGTTAGCCTTTTTTATTTGAATTATTTTCACCTCACGATTACAAGGGCAAAATCTGTATTTTGGATCATTCATCTTTGGGCATGTTTATCCGAAAATAAAAAAACAGGAGGAGATTGATAGGTTATCTGTTTATTCCGGGTTATTTGTACCGAAAGCGATACTGTTGTTGAGTAGGTTTTCTTTTCGATGAGCAATGCAAGTATCCGTACCGTTGGACCCAAACTTGTTTTCGGGAGAATATATGACAATATCGGATTTGGCACTTTACAGGAAGACCTTTCCCTTCATTTGGTCATTGCCCTGCTGGCTTTCCTCATGGGTAAGCTGAAAAACAGGTATGGATGCAAATAGTGTCAGCCGAATACGTTGAGGATAAACTTTTTTGCCCAATATTATAATGCAGGTTTACTTCGTTAATCAAAGAACCTGATTTTGTTTATATTTGGGTGTTGATTCTCAATATATGCCTGAGCAAATTTCCAAAATACTGAAAGACGACCGAAATAGTTTCAAGAATATCTTCCATGATTGTTATCAGCCTCTTTGTCATTTGAGCATGGGTTATCTCAAAGATGAAAATGAAGCAAAAGGGGTTGTACAGGATGCTTTTTTGAAATTGTGGGAAATAAGGCATGACCTCAGTGAAGACTCAAATATCCGAAACTTTTTATTTACATTGGTAAAAAATAATTGTTTGAACATCTTGAAACGCAGGCAGATTCTCTTGAAACATCATGAGAAAATCAGATGGATGGAAATGCACTATCAATATGAAAGTTTGAAGAGAATAGACAACAATTACATGGAATTCAATGAATTGAAAGAGAAGATAGATATTGCAATCAGGAACCTCCCGGAATCGTGTCGTGTTGTTTTTGAAATGAGCAGGTTTGAGGAACTAAAAAACAGGGAGATAGCCGAAAAACTGGGTGTTTCGCAAAAAACAGTGGAAGCTCACCTTACAAAAGCATTAAAGATTCTTCGAAACGATTTGAAAGATTACCTTCCAATAATCACAGTGATTACCAAAATTCTGAACTGATCAGAAATGTTTCAGAATTGTTCTGACAGGGACAAAATTTTCCGGAATTCGTATTAGGGTGTTTAAACCTTCATTTGTTAATAGTAAAAGCAAATAAGGGATAGACGAGAATTTGCTGTTACTAATATTGAATGATGACTTGGAGACAAATTTAATATAAAGGCTTATTTTGAAGATAGTTATATTGAAACATCGTTGGTTGAGTGGGATGTTGATATTTTATCGGAAAATGGAAAATTGATGCTGGTTTTAACACCGGGAGAGAGTGTTATGTATTTTTCGGAAGGAAAGAAGATTACAGATTTACGGGCAATATTAAAAAATCAACTACAGCCCGGCATGTACTCGAAATGTTAAAACTGACTGCCGATTTCCATTACCGTATTTTGGAAAAAATACAGGATATGATTGGAATTTATTAACCCGTAAAATAAATGCCTATGGAATACTAACCTGACTAACCTGAAAAAACCGGGAGGCTGAAGACATCCTGGTTCGTGTTTTTGAAATTTTTCGGGCATGGTAATGCCGGTTACCAATGCCAATTGTATAACAAAAAAGCAACCAAAATTATGAAAAAAAACCGATTTTTTCTAAGCCATCAGTGGCTTGGAATAAAGAAATTATTATTGATTATGAAACTAACAACCTTCTTTCTATTCCTCTCTGTGGTGGCAATTTCTGCTGATTTGTATTCACAGAATACCCGGTTTGACCTGAATGTGAGAAATGCGACAATTGTGCAGGTTTTTGATGAAATTGAACGGGTAACAGATTTTGGATTTTTATTTAAAACCGATCAATTGGACATGGACAGGCTATACACATTGAACATTAAAGATGTGAATATAGAGAAGATTATGGATGAGATACTGGACAAGAGCCAGTACTCGTACAAATTTATTGACCGGACCATTGTTGTGACAAAGATAGATTCCAATATTTATCAGGGACAAAATATCAAAGTTTCGGGAAAAGTAACCGATTCGGCAGGTGGCGCCATCCCCGGTGTTTCGGTTGTGGTAAAAGGGACTACCAACGGAACGATTACAAATGCTGATGGCAGCTACCTGCTTAATGTACCGGCTAATGGTATACTTGTATTTTCATTTGTGGGAATGAAAACGCAGGAAGTGCAAATTGCAGGGAAAACCACAATAGATATTGTAATGGAAGAAGAAACAGTTGGAATTGGCGAAGTGATAGCGGTTGGTTATGGTACCCTCAGACGAAGCGAAATCACCGGATCTATTTCTTCCGTAAAAGGTGAAGTTTTAGGTAAAATACCAGTAACCAATATTTCTTCGGCTCTTGCAGGAACTGCAAAAGGGGTTATGGTATTTGATGTGGACGGGGATGTTGGACAGGATGCAATTATAAAAATCAGGGGAGAATCGACCATTGGAGATTCAAATCCGTTGATTGTTATTGACGGGGTCCCCGGAGGTAACTTAAAGGATGTTCCTCCCGACGAAGTGGCTTCAGTTGAAATTCTGAAGGATGCTGCTGCTGCCACTATTTATGGATCGCGTGGTGCAAATGGTGTAATTTTGATCACGACCAAGCGTGGTTTCGATGGGAAAATACAGGTTACGTATGACGGATATGTAAAATTTAATACTGTGGCCAATCCATTGGAGATTCTGGATCCGTATTCAACCTGTTTCCTTCTCAATGAGGCACAAATTATGGATGGGGCCGCAATAACTCCGTATAATACTCCCGACTATGAGTGGCTTAAATCTATAAGAAGTGACTATACCGATTTAATAAGGGATACCTATACATACCGTCATAAATTGAGTATTGCCGGAGGAAACAAGCAACATCAGTTTCGTCTTTCAGCAACGTATGATGATGACCAGGGAACATTTGTCAACAATTTTTACAAGTCAGGGACTTTTATTTTTTCATCCGACCATCAACTGAGTAAAAGATTAAAACTCAGTAATACTTTTACATATCGTCAGGCTCACCGGCGCAATGGATATGCCTATAATACGTATAAAGCTGTTTTAGCGTATGCTCCTTACCTGACTGCTTTTACAAACGGAAATCCGAATTTGTATACCGAACTTGAAGATGGTTGGTCTACCCTGGCTTATTCCAGCGATAATGATATCTATCAGGATAACTATGTTTTCAATATTGAAGGATCATATACCATCATGGAAGGACTGGTACTTTCAGACCGGTTTGCCTATAAACAGAATAATTCCAATCAGGAAGTATTTAATTATAAACAGGAGGTATTTACTTCAACCGGGCAGAACGACAATACGGCTTCTTTGAACTATGCCAAAGGAAGCAGTCTGCTGAATGATGTCATGTTAAATCTAAACCGCACATTTGGTGAGAAACATTCGGTATTGGGAACCATTGTATTTTCTACTGAAAAGACAAAAGGATCTTATGTTTCTGCCTACCGCAGTGGATTACCGTTTTCAAGTGTACCATCCCTCAATTTGGGAACTACAGAAAGTGCAACCAACGATGGCGGATTCAGCGATGATACACGGGTTGGCTTAGTCGGAAGACTTGGCTATACATACAATAAAAAGTATGTTGTGCAGGCATCTGTCAGACGTGATGCATCGTCGCGTTTTACGCCTGAAAAAAGATGGGCAACATTTCCTTCGGTTTCCTTCGCCTGGAATATTGACCAGGAACCTTTCATGGAAAAAATACCTTTCATTACAGGCGCAAAGTTAAGGGCCAGTTGGGGAAGATTAGGCCGTGATAAATTGGATGCGTATCAGTATTATTCACTGGTAAATCTCACATCAGGTTACATTTTCAATAATTCTCAAACTACGGGGGCAAATATCGCCAAGCAGGCTTATGAAGGTACCGGCTGGGAGGGCAATGAAAGCATCGATCTTGGAATTGAATTGTATAGCCTGACTAATCGATTATATTTCAGTGTCGATTACTGGAGGAAAAATACAGTAGATATGATCTTTGACGAAACACTCCCACTTTATGCCGGTCTCAGGAACAATACAATTTCGGTCAATGGCGGTGAAATTTTGAATAAGGGTTTTGAATTTGAATTGTCGTGGAAAGAAAAGAAAGGTGACCTGAGCTATTCTGTAGGAGCGAACCTTTCAACGTACAAAAATGAAGTGCTGAGCTGGCCATTCGATGAAGGTATTGAACGCATATACCGCTTAGGCAATCCAAGGTGTTTTGCTATTGAAAAAGGTCATCCGTACTATGCTTTTTACATGGTCGATGCTATTGGTATATGGCAGAGCGATGCCGAAATCGATGCTGCAAGGTATCATCAAAAAGGTGCTAACGGTAATTTTTTGTATGGCAGTACCGGAACGCCTACCTGGGGATGGCCAAATTATAGCAGGGGACGCCCGGTACCCGGAAATATAAAATTTAAAGATCAAAACAATGACGGGATCATTGATGACAATGATTATGTGTATAAAGGACAAAGATATCCCAGCGTAATTGTGGGGCTAAATGCCAATTTTGAATACAAGGGGTTCGATCTTAGCGTTATTTGCCAGGGCAACTTCGGGCAGTCGGCGTATATTTATGCGACAGCCGGGGCAGACAGCCGCCTGAAAGGCGGGGCAACGGATGAGTACTGGGCTTATGCCCGCTGGACGGGGGATGGATCAACAAACGATGTTATGGAACCGCGGTTATCTTATGCCGGATCAAACCAATGGTACAGTGGACAAAATAATCCCAACGATGCTCACTTGCACAAGACGGATTATTTAAGAGTTAAAACCGCTACCCTTGGTTATACTTTCAAACAATCATTTTTGAAAAAAATAGGGATGAACTCCGTGCGAATTTATACGAGTGGATTTAACCTGTTTACTTTTACGAAATATCCGGGTGCTGATCCTGAGCTGGGAGGCGGGTACAGTTACGATAGTTATAGTAATGCCGGAGTTGACCGGATAATGACTTACCCGGTACCCAAAAGCTATATCCTCGGTGCACAAATTAATTTCTGACACAAACTTAATTTTGAATAAAAATGAAAATATATATATCAAAAATGTACAGGATGGTAGTAATGGGAGCATTAATCTCTCTATTTTCCTGTGATAATTTTCTGGAAACGGTTCCGCGTAGTCAATACCAAAGCGATTCGTTTTACCAGACCAAGGATGCTGCTGCTATGGCTGTGAACAGTGTTTATAATCCGATGTTGAACTTTTTCAACTATGAGTGGGAACAACGAACCTTGTTGCTTGAGGCAAATAGCGGACTTTTTGTGGCTGATTTTGAAGCAGTTTATACTCAATTTTGGATTGGAATATCGGATGCAAATATTGCTCTTGAAAAAATCCCGGATATTGATTTTAAAGGTGATGAAACAACAAAAAACTATTTAATTGCCCAAGCCCGCTTTCTTAGGGCTTTCTATTACCACATGCTTTCGATGATGTTGGGCCCTGTTCCGCTGATTACAGAAACACTTTCGTACGATGAATTGGCTTCAGTTTCGCGTGCCGAAAATGTAGATGTTATCAGGAACTTTGTTATTGATGAAGTGCTGGCTGCCGAACCCAACTTATTACCCAGAAGCAAATCCATAAATGGGAGGGTAACTACCGGGTGTGCCGATTATCTTTTGGCGACTGTTTATATGTTTCAGAAAAACTGGCCGGAAGCTGAAAAATGGCTGAAAAAAATAATCGACAGCAAAGAATACAGCCTTCTTTCAAATTTTGGGAATGTATGTAGTTATGATACTCATCTTGACGTTTGTAATGCATGGGAGTATACCAGTGAATCGTTGTTTGAAGTTGGTCATATTGAAGGTGTTTCCGGATACAGCGACGGGTACACAGATCGTTATACCCCTGCGAACTGTTCGGGTGATGATTATCGTACAAATTTAAGTCCCATGTCAAGTAATTTTTATGAGAAGGTACTTTTAATCGGGCAGGAAACAATTTCTAAAACTGTTTCACAGGATTCGACCTGGATAAATAAGTCGACCGGCAAATATGTAACGACAAAAAAAGGACAAACAGCCCTTATTCCTAATTATATTGAAGACCCACGGCGCCCTTATACTTGTGTCAAATGGGGAGATATGGTTCCGTGCGCTGTTAATTCCAATTATTATGTCGATGTAACTTCCACTTTTTATAAAGAAAGTACGACTTTACTTAAACGTAAATACTGGCCTACCAGTTCCAAAGCATACGGCAGGTTGAGAGGGATGAATTTTATTATCTGGCGCTATGCCAATGTCTTGCTCGACTATGCCGAAGTGCAATATCGCCTGGGAAATATTGACAAGGAATACGAATACATGAATATGGTCAGGAGCCGGGCATGGAAAGATTATCCTGAATGGAAATGGAAACGGAAACCAAATGAAGTATTCGAACCAAATGCAAACTGGAACAAAATTGTTTATCCTGCACTTGCTCAGAGCGGATATGGTAAAGAATTTATCGATTTAATTCATGAATACTTCCTTGAATTTGCTCATGAAGGCGGGATCACCATGCAGCTTATGATGCGTTGGCAAAACAGGGTCGATATTGCAAAAGCATTCGGATATGCCGAATCGAGTATATATGAGGACCGGACTTGGTTTGAATATCCTACTGATGAACTTGCTAAAAATCCAAACTTTACCCAGAATCCTGGGTTCTAATCTTTAAAACTTAAATTATGAAATTTAGAAATATAATTATGCTTTCCCTGTTGTGCTGTTTTGGATGGATAACAAGCTGCACGCCGGAAGAATATGAAGTCGATCTTAGTTATGGGTTAACCCATGCAATTGCCATGTATGATGGCAATGAAAATACGGGTACATTCCAATTTTATAAATTGCTGAACAGATCGATGATCGATAAAGGCGTTTCATACGACCGGACAATGGATGCCATACTGGAAGCAACAGTACCAGGAGGTGCCGGAGGTGAAAAATACACAGTCTTTGTTCTGCAAAATGACGATGTTAAAGATATGTCTCTTACTTACTTCGGTAAGTCGGCAATCGAATTGGGTACTACTACGGTGACTACCAGAAATAAAGCATTCAAACTTTTGCAGTTTTATTATGTGGTCGGTGAATACCGGGTGGAGAATCTTCCTTCTAAGTTGAAAATGGACAATGGCTACGAAATAAGTATCTCAGGAAACAAACTTACTGGGTTCAGCGGAACCCAGGTTCAGATCGTTTCCGGAAATAATGAGGCACGGAATGGCGTTTTTCATGTTATTGACGGGCCATTGCATCCTGTAACAACCAGCAGCTTTGTTGATTACAATACAAGCTATTTCTACTCGTATGCTACCTATGAAGATAAAAAAGAATATAATCCGTATTGATTTCCATAGGTATTAGCGAATAAATGAGTTTATAAAACTTTTACGAATCCCGGTTTTTATCCGGGATTCGTAAACTTGATTATAATCCCTGACTATCATGAAAAGGTTGGTTACAGGAAGCTTTATATTGGTTTGTTTTACCCTGACAATATCTGCCCAGACTGGAAAAGAGCGCAGAACGGGATTTTTGGAAGAACAACTTCTGATTTTGATTCTTTGCCTTCGGTTTATGATTTACCCGATCCGTTTGTATTAGCAGCGGAGTATCTGTTATAACATCATCCTCAATGGGAACAAAAGAAAGAGTGAATAAGAAAGGAATATCACATTGGGTCTCAGGGAAAAATGGCACCGGGTCCAACTAATTTGACCTGTAAAATTCTGAACTGACCAGAAATGTTTCAGAATTGTTCTGCCAGGGACAAAATTTTCCGGAATTCTTATTAGGGTATTTAAACCTTTATTTGTTAATACTAAAAGCAAATAAGGGATGGACGAGAATTTACTGCTACGAATATTGACTGATGAAGCTTCTTTAGAAGAACAAAAAGACTTTTACCGGAAATTGAAAGATAATCAGGAAGAAGAGAAATTATTTTACGAAATAAAAAGCTTATGGCTTCGGACTTCGATGCACAAAACGGTTGTCGATGTTGATTCTGATTTTGAGATTTTGTGGCGTAAAATTAAACAATCGAAAAAACAAACTACGTATACGCTTGCAAGGCAGATAATGCGATACGCCGCAATTATTCTGGTTGTTCTAGGATTTGGAGGTGCAGCGGGTTATTTTATTTCACAGAATACTTTTGAATACAATGATTACGGCACGCAAAAATTCATTTCAAGGAAGGGGAGTGTCAGCATTGTTGAACTTTCTGACGGAACGAAAGTTTGGCTGAACTCAGGCACCGAATTGACCTACAAGGAAGATCATAAAAATAAGAAGAGGTTCGCCGAATTGAACGGAGAAGCTTACTTTGAGGTAACGCACAGAGACGATTTTCCATTGATCGTGAAAACAGGTCAGATAATTATCCGCGACTTGGGAACCACATTCAATATAAAGGCTTATCCTGAAGATAATTATATTGAAACATCGCTGGTTGAGGGGGATGTCGATATTTTATCAGAAAACGGGAAATCACTGGTGGCATTAACACCGGGAGAAAGTGCTATGTATTTTCCGAAAGAAAAGAAAATGGAACTTCGGTCGATTTCGAATAATGTTTTATCAGCCTGGAGGGATGGGAAGTTTGTAATCCGTGATCAACGGCTCGAAGATATCTTCACCGAATTAAGCCGTTGGTACGATGTCGAATTTCGTTTTGAAGATGAAAAACTTCGTGATTACAGATTTACTGGCAATATTAAAAAATCGACTACAGCCCGGCATGTACTCGAAATGTTAAAACTGACTGCCGATTTCCATTACCGTATTTTGGAAAAAAATACAGGACCTGATATGATTGTAATTTATTAACCCGTAAAAGAAATGCCTATGTGATACTAACTGACTAAACTGAAAAAACCGGGAAGCTGAAGACATCCCGGTTCGTGTTTTTGAAATTTTTCAGGCATGGTAATTTTGCCGGTTACCAAAGCCAATTGTATAACAAAAAGCAATCAAAATTATGAAAAAAAAACGATTTTTCCTAAGCCATCGGTGGCTTGGAATAAAGAAATTATTATTGATTATGAAACTAACAACCTTCTTTCTATTCCTCTCTGTGGTGGCAATTTCTGCTGATCTGTATTCACAGAATACCCGGTTCGACCTGAATGTGAGAAATGCGACAATTGTGCAGGTTTTTGATGAAATTGAACGGGTAACAGATTTTGGATTTTTATTTAAAACCGATCAATTGAACATGGACAGGCTATACACATTGGATATCAAAGATGTGAATATAGAGAAGATTATGGATGAGATACTGGACAAGAGCCAGTACTCGTACAAATTTATTGACCGGACAATTGTTGTGACAAAGATAGATTCCAATATTTATCAGGGACAAAATATCAAAGTTTCGGGAAAAGTAACCGATTCGACAGGTGCAGCTATACCGGGCGTTTCAGTCATAGTAAACGGAACTACCAACGGGACTATCACGGATACTGATGGTAATTACATACTTCCAAATGTACCGGTCAATGCAATACTCCAGTTTTCATTTGTAGGAATGAAAACAAAGGAAATACAAGTTGCAGGAAAAACAACATTAAATGTAGCAATGGAAGAAGAAGTGGTTGGAATTGATGAGGTTGTGGCAATTGGATATGGTACGAAAAAGAAAAGAGATATTATTGGATCAATTGCTACTGTAAAAAGCAGCGAATTATTGCAAACGCCGACTTCGTCTTTTACTGATGTATTGCAGGGACGTGCTGCGGGGGTACAGGTTGCGACAACAAGCGGTTCTCCCGGAGCAGAGGTCAGTATTAAGGTTCGTGGATATCACTCAATTAGTTCAGGAAGCAGTCCGCTATGGATAATTGACGGAATGCCGGTTTTTGGAAATGGAAGTGTTGGCCTTAATGATGGAACTTCAGCAAGACAGAATATGCTGGCAACATTAAATCCAAATGATATTGAATCGGTTGAAATTTTAAAGGATGCAGCAGCAACTGCTATTTATGGTTCACGTGGGTCAAACGGGGTTATCCTTGTAACAACGAAATTAGGCAAGGCAAAAGAAAAAGGATCAGTGCAGGTTGATTATTCCACAGGGATATCACATCTGGCCAAATCAATGGATGAGTTTAATTTTGTAAATACAAAAGAATGGTTTGAAATTGCAGACTTAAGTTTTGCTCACTCGAATGTTCCGGATCGGATATTTGAAATCGATTATGCATTGAATAACCTTTATAAATCAAGGCTTACCCGGGACGAGGCATTGCAGATCAATACCAATTGGTTCGATTATATTCTCAGAACGGGAACATACCATGATGTGAACGTTGCTTTTAAACAAGGATTTGAAAAAGGAAGTATTTTTTCGTCTGTTTCGTACCGGAACGACAAGGGAGTAAGCGTTGGAAACGATATGGAACGAATTTCATCCCGTATTAATGCAAATTATTCTCCGATTGATAATCTGGTGTGGGAAACAAGATTAAATGTTGCGTATACCAATAACTATCGCGTTAAATCTGAAAGTTACCGGGGTTTGGGAGGAAGCGATGGAACCATTGGCGGCTTTGGCATGGTTACGCGTAGTGGCATACCCTGGTTCCCTGTTTATGATGCCAATGACCCTACAGGTTACTGGAATCCTGCGGCAGGTAATTATGCAATGGCAAGCGACAGGGATTATATTTTAGATCAGAAACAAAACTATAGGGGACTTGGAGGGTCAAGTCTGGAATATCATCTGCCATGGGTCAAAGGTTTATCGGTACGTACAGGAGCCGACTTCGACATTTTACATGATAATTCAAAATTATGGTCTTCTGCTTTGATTTCCAATGATGGAATATCCTATGCAAGACATCAGGGACAGACCTATATGTCGTATAATTTTAATACATATCTGAAATATAACCGGACGTTTAATGACAAGCATAATATTTCTGCAGTTTTAGGTACCGAGTCTCAACGGACAAAAAATAAAGTTTCGGACATGCAGGGAAGAAGTTTGGTGGGTACAAACCAGGAAATGGGATCATCATCGCCTGCTACCATGGTAAGCATGGCGGCATATACTACGGGCGAACGTTATCTGAGTTCTTTCTTTGCAAGGGCCGATTATAAATTTATGGACAAGTATCTTGTTGGTGTAAGTGCCCGTCGCGACGGATCTTCTGTTTTTGACAAGGATTATCGCTGGGGTAATTTTTATGCCCTCTCTGCCGGATGGATTGTTTCAGACGAAAGTTTCTTTTCGGGTTTGAAAAATACATTTTCATTATTGAAATTAAGGGGAAGCTTTGGACAAACGGGAAACCAGGATATTCCGAACGACAGGAACCTTGTTACGATAAGTTACAATTCAAGTCTTCGGTATGGCGAAAATACATATAGCCCTGCCGGAACCAGCTATTCCGTCGGGAACAGGGCAATTACTTGGGAAACAACAGATAGCTATGACTTTGGAATTGATTTCGGGCTTTGGAATAACAGAATATCAGGATCGGTAGCTTATTATTTGCAGAACGTGTCAGGTCTTTTATTAGCAGTAAGCACTCCGCCTTCTTCAGCTATTGGCTCAATTTATGGCAATGTTGGCCGGTTAAAAAACTGGGGATATGAGTTTAATGTTTCCACAGTGAATATTCAAAAAAGCAATTTTAGCTGGACAACCGATTTCAATATATCCTATAATGAAAATAAAATTATGGAACTAACTTCCGACATGGAAGCTGCGAAAGGAAGTACAACTTTTGTCGGTGGCCGTCTTGGTTTGTGGCAAAAAGTTGACTATGCAGGAGTTGATCCCGAAAGGGGAGTTCATATGCTCTGGGAATATGACCAGACAATTTATGGAGAAACCGGAGAATACGTACGCACAGGCAGAAAAATTCCGTATAACTACACGAACGGGAGGTTATCTCATAACCAAAAGGTTCATAAGGATAAATCGGAAATCCCGACTTTCTACGGAGGTTTGAGTAATACATTTAAATTCAAAGGTTTTGAACTGAACGCATTCTTTACCTTTTCCGGCGGAAATTACATGTTTAACTACAGCGAAAAAGAATGGACTATTTTCGGCATAGGAAATAAAATTTACAAGAAAGCGTTGCTGGACCAATCATGGAGGCCCGGATGGACAGATGAGCAGAAGCAAAATGCAAAATACCCTATGATTATGTATGAAAGCGCCAGTCCATACTATACACAGTGGAACTCCAGCGCAATAGATCCGAATACCGGGCTTAAAGGCTACTGGACTAACCCGGATATCAATAACCCCGTTAAACCTACTGCAACTGAAAGGTACGACAGGGCCAACGGAGGTACAAAAGGGCAGGGCGAAGGTTTAAGTAAATACCTGGAAAAAGCTGATTATTTGCGATTGAAATCAGTAAGCTTAGGGTATAATTTGAATAAACAGGTTGCCGGAAAAGTTGGGTTCAAGGCTGCAAAAATATATGTTTCAGGAACGAATCTTTGGACATTAAGCGGTTATTCGGGCTTTGACCCTGAAACGGACGATGACTCAGAGTTTCTTCCTTCTGTAAAAACTTTTAGCATTGGGGCTAATTTAACTTTCTAAAGCTTTTAAACTTTAAAAATAACGAAGATGAAAAATACTTTATATAAAAGGTTTTCCGGAAAATTCATTTGTTTTCTGCTTCTGGTACTGATTGTAGCTGGATTAAACTCATGTAAAGATGAATTCTTTGAGAGAGAATCGTCACCCACACTCGAATTTACGAATATTGGTGAAGCGGAGATGGGAATTTTTTCTCCATACCAGAAATTTGTGCAGGGAAGTGATAAATCCCCACTTTGGATGGTAAACTTTATGCATTTCGGTATGTGCGATATTGTTCGTGAAATAGGACAAAATGGCTACAACGATGTATACTCGCGCAGCACCTCGAACCAGATAACTGCTGTTGACAATTTGTTTAGTCCGTCGTTCCAGATCATTTCAAGTTGTAATTATATGATCGATTATCTTGAGAAGGACCCTTTTGAAGGAATTAGCGAATCGGATAAGGTAAATAATCAAAACCGGCTGATCGGGGAAGCCTATTTTTTACGGGGACATACTTATTTGCAACTTGCTTTATTCTTTTGTCCTGCGTATGATGCTGGCGGGCAAAATGATTCCAAAATCCTGCCTTTAAGAAACCAGTTTGCTTCAACGATGGAAACCGCCTTGAATAACCAGCCGGTTGAAACATCACAAATTTATGATTTGATTGTTGCTGACCTTACAAAGGCAAAAGAATTGCTGCCTAAAAAGAAGGGCGATGGGATGAACACTTCCTACCAGTATGGCCGGGCGACCAAGCATGCAGCCATGTCTGTTCTGGCCAAAGTGTACATGTTGATGGGCAAATATGATGAAGCACTGGCCGAATTAAACGGAGTTTTGGGTGATTCGGAAGTATCCCGCGCACTCTTATCCGATCCGAAGAGTTGCTTTCTGAATAATAGCTCTTCGCCCTGGACTGATTCAGAAATTGTATGGTACGGAAATTTTGCCGATCCGGCTCTTTCTGTGACCACTTCATACCGGCATCCCAATGATTACAACTGGTTCATGAATTATACATTCCCTCTTGTAAATACCTATCAGGAATGGTGGATTTGGGCCCTCAACAAAGAAACCCTGCAACGAGTGGGTATTATGAATGCTGACGGCACTGAAACAAATGCATGGAAAGCTGATAAACGAAAGGCCTTGTACAAAAGGTTTGAAGGATTTGTGGCGAACACAACATTAGTCAAAGGGAGGCCAACTCTTTCTTCCAACTCTTTTCAGGGGTTTGTCGGGGCAAAGGATCCGGTTTATATCGCCAATAAATTCTTTCTGGTTCCTGATTCTGCCAATTATAAAAATACTTTCCAGAATATTCCAATCATCCGTTCAGCCGAACTCTATTTAATGCGGGCAGGCATCAAGGCATTGAAAAGCCTTGGCGGGCAGGCTGCTGATTTAAATGTTGTCCGCAACCGTTCATGGAATGCTTCCATCGGTGGTGCTTACCAGTTGTTAACAGATGCCCAGGTTAGCTGGGATGTAGTGGATAACGAATGGGTAAAGGAAATGGCTTTTGAATCGGACCGTGTATTATGGCTGCAATTGTTTAAAAAACCAATCGGGCCCGGAACAAGAAATGTTTCTTCAATAAATGCTCCATATGCTGATTTTTACTGGCCAATACTTCAAAGTGAAGTGGATTTTCAGGATAATTAATTTTTAAAAAATGTGTCCGGGAGTTTTGCCTCCCGGACATATTTCAGAAATGTGTAATTGATCGTATTCAGTATCGATTGTCATTGCTTTTCCGCATTTTATGATTGTATTCATACGATACTAATTATCGCAGAATATAAAATAAAAATTAGTTGTGAGATGAATCGCAAAAATGTACTCATCATGAAATGTATTATGCTGAATCATATTCAGATTTACCGGTTATTCAATATTACAATAATAAACCACCTTGTGTGATTAACTCCACATTGGTTACAGAGCTCGGTGATATGAAAGAAATTTCGACTCATACAAAAAGTCTGGTAAAAAGAGATAAATCATTTTTCAAGAATTAGCTGGAAATAAAGAAATACGATGAAAAAGAAAATTTTCTGGTTGATTGGTTTAATTCAGTTCTCAATACTGCTATCAGCTCAACCTGATAAAAGCGCCAAAGAACAATACTTAAAAGAACAACTTCTGATCAATGATCCGCGTGATCACCGGGCTGAAACAAGTTTGCGGGCAACTTTTCAGGATAGTACCTGGAACGATTGGCAGAAACGAACCGGAGAATTGCCTCCTGATTTTGATTCTTTGCCTTCGTATTACGATTTGCCTGATCCGTTGGTACTGGATGGAGTGCCTGTTACAACATCATCTCAATGGGAACAAAAGAAAGAGTGGATAAGAAAGGAATATCAGTACTGGATTTCAGGAAAAAGACCACCGGCTCCAACGAATTTGAAGTACACAATTTTGGAGGACCGGTACGAAAATAGTGTACAGATACAAAAAATTGAGCTTCATTTTGGCCCGGAAGGAAAAGGTAAAATGACCTGTGAACTTCTTATTCCTCCGGGGAAAGGCCCATTCCCTGTTTATCTGACGCAATGGACCCACCGCGACTGGGCTCAAATCGCACTAAAAAGGGGATATTTGGCATGTGTTTATGCTGCATCTGACCTAAAAGACGATACCTGGAATTATCAGGCATTATATCCGGAATATGATTTTACCTGTTTGATGCGGCGTGCATGGGGCGCATCTCGGGTTGTTGATTATTTGTATACCCGTTCAGATGTTGACCGAAGTAAAATCGCTATAACCGGTCATTCCCGTAATGGAAAGCAATCGCTTTGGGCGGCAGCTTATGATGAACGTATAACTGCTGTTGTTACTTGTAGTTGCGGTACCGGAGGCGTCACTCCATATCGTTATTCCGATCCGCCATTTTGTACCCAAACGTTAGACGACATGGCATCCAAGTCGGCTCATTGGTTTCATCCGCGATTGCGTTATTTCTTCGGACGGGAAGACAAATTGCCGGTAGATCAAAACCTGTTGCTTTCCCTCATTGCCCCGCGCCCTCTGTTGATCCATTATTCGTATGTCGAAAGGCAGGTCAGTCCCTGGGCCAATGAACAGTGTTATCAATCAGTCAAAAAGGTATATCGGTTTTTGGATGCCGAAGGCAATATTGGAATATTTCCCCGGATGGGCAATCATGCTCTTGCTGCGAGGGACGTGGAACGCTGTATTGATTTTTTGGATGTAAAATTCGGTCGAAAACAAATTCCCTGGGAAAACAAAACATTTTATGACTGGGATTTTGATAGCTGGAAAGCAAATCAGGGTGCCAGTGTCCGAACGGGTGAAGTTCGACCGGTATATTTATCCGGAGTAAATTCTGTTCAGGATATTGAAAAACGAAAAGAAAAGATACAACGCAATCTTATCTGGTTGCTTGGGAATGAGCCTCCGGGCGTTTCTTCTGGTCGGGTTGCAGAAACCCACCCGACACGGGTTGATTGGATGGACCAAATACTGATCCGGCCTCAGGTTGAACGTAGTAAATTAATAAAAATAGGCCCGTACACTTCGATGGGAGATCATCTTCCGGGCTATTTGTATTGCCCGCTTCCGGCGGATTCAAATAAAAAAGTTCCAGTTGTCATTTTCCTTCATCAGTATGCGCATGCTCATGGATTTACCTTGGGGTACAGTTCCAATAATTGTGAATACAATACCGAACTATTTCAATCGCTGGTAGACAGTGGTTTTGCTGTTCTGGCTATTGATATGTTAGGATTTGGTACACGTATCGAGGAAGGCAGCTTGTTTTATGAACGGTATCCCGAATGGTCAAAAATGGGCAAAATGGTTGCTGATGTCAGGGTTTGTGTTGATGCCATGAGAACGTTTGATTTTATCGATCCGGATAAAATATTCATTTTGGGAAATTCCATCGGAGGAACAGTCGCATTGCTTTCTGCATCGCTTGACCAGCGGGTTGCAGGTATCGCTGTAGTTTCTGGTTTTACTCCTTTGCGGAAAAATACGTATCCTTCAGAAATCAAAATATTATGCCATTTACATGGGTTTATCCCAAAACTTGGCTTATGGGCTGACGATCCGGAATCAGCACCTGTTGATTTTCTGGAAATACTGGCTGGCATTGCGCCTCGTCCGTTAATGGTAATTGCCCCGGAATTTGACCGTCATGCCAATCGGGATGCAGTAGAACAGACCATTTCTTCGGTTGCAGAAGTTTATTCCATATATGGACAGAAAGAAAATCTTCAGTTTGAGACTCCGATGGAAATTAATCGATTAACGAATGATATGCGGGAAGATATAATACACTTTTTTCAAAAAATAATTAAAAAAGAATAGTCGTTTAAAAATTAGGGAATAGGCTTTAAGCATAGAGTAATCTGCTTGATATGAGAGGTGTATAACAAAAAAATATAAAACTTAAAAACTATAATGATGGAAAAGAAAGTGAACAAAACAGATAATGAATCGGGAAACGAAATTCAGCGTCGCCAGTTTATAAAAAGAACACTGGCTTTTGGTGCTTTGACGATTGTCCCGTCGTATTTTATATTCGGCGGAACTGATGCCAAGGGGAAAAAACGACCGGCACCTCCGAGCGAAAAAGTCAATTTGGCTTGCTGCGGGATAGGACACAGGGGAAGAGATGTTGTAAATAGTTTGTATGCCACCGGGTTGGCCAATGTGGTTGCCCTTTGTGATGTGGATATGGGAGGACCGCAGACCTTGGATATTTTGGGAAAATTCCCGAATGTGCCACGCTTTCAGGATTTCAGGGAAATGTTTGACAAAATGGGAAATCAAATTGATGCTATTTCGGTTGGAACCCCCGATTTTTCGCATTTTCCTATAACGATGCTGGCTATGTCGCTGGGTAAGCATGTTTATGTTGAAAAACCCATGGCGCACACTTTTCAGGAAGCAGAACGGATGATGCAGGCAGAGAAAAAGTACAAAGTTTGCGGACAGATGGGAAACCAGGGGCATTCACAAGGCAATTATTTTCAGATGAAAGCCTGGACCGAAGCCGGAATCATTAAAAATGTTACGAAAATTACGGCATTTATGAATGGCGGAAGGCGCTGGCACGGAATGAAAGTGTCCGATTATCTCGACGAACAACCCATTCCTGAAACACTGGACTGGGATATCTGGAATACTACGGCTCAATATCACAAGTACAATGTTGGGTATGTTGATGGTAATTGGCGGTCGTGGTACGATTTTGGGAATGGTGCTTTGGGCGACTGGGGAGCACACTTGTTCGACACAGCCCATGAGTTTTTGAAATTGGGTTTGCCATACGAAGTTGATCCGGTGCATATTGAAGGACATAGCCCGTACATTTTTCCGCAGGCTTCTACATTGGTGTTTAAATTTCCGAAACGCGGGAATATGCCTCCGGTGGAAATGACATGGTACGATGGCCGGAATAATTTGCCGCCTTTGCCTGATGATTTTGGCGATTCGGTTGAAGCTGGCGATGTTCCTCCTCCTACTTCGGGTGTTATTGAAAAGAAAAATACAGGCAGGGTCATTTATGGAGAAGGTTTAACATTTAAAGGCGGTTCACATGGTTCTATACTGCAAATAATTTCTGAAAAGAAGGCGAAAGAAATGGAAAGTCTTCTTCCTGAAGTCCCGGAAAGCCCATCGAACCACTTTGCCAACTTTATGCTGGCGTGCAAAGGACAGGAAGAATGCCGCTCGTCGTTTGCTGTGGCAGCTCCTTTGACCCAGGTCATGATGCTTGGCGTGATTGCCCAGCGGGTGAATATGAAACTGATTCTTGATTCAAAGAAAAAGCAAATTACCAATAATAAAACGGCCAATGAACTGTTGTCCGGTGCCCCTCCAAGAAAAGGATGGGAGGAATTCTATAAATTATAACCAATAAAGTAATGAAGAATGTATTTTTTGTTGCTGTGCTGTTTTGTGTCGTTTTCTCATCGTGTACAAATTCAGCGAAAAATGATGGGTGGATCTCGCTTTTTAACGGGAAAGATTTGTCGGGCTGGAAACAATTGAGTGGGAGAAATGGCAACGCAAAATATGAAGTCATTGATAGCGTAATTGTGGGTACGACAGTTGCCAATACCCCGAACTCGTTTCTTGTAACCGAAAAAACGTATTCCGATTTCATCCTGGAACTTGATCTTTTTATGGAAGAACCGATGAATTCAGGTATCCAGTTTCGCAGTCTGAGCAAAGAAGAGTATAATGAAGGACGAGTGCATGGTTACCAATGCGAAGTCGACCCATCGGCACGTGCATGGAGCGGCGGAATTTACGATGAAGCCAGGAGAGGATGGTTGTACCCCATGACTTTGAACCCGGAAGGCGGAAAACCGTTTAAATTGAACGACTGGAACCATTACCGGATTGAATGTATAGGAAGTACCATACGAACCTGGCTCAATGGTGTTCCTGCAGCTTACCTGATTGATAATATGACCCCGGAAGGCTTTATTGCTTTGCAGATTCATTCAGTAAACGAAGGAAAAGAAGGCAGGCACATCAAATGGAAAAACATTCGGATAAAAACAAAAAATCTGAAACCTTTGCCAGTAACGAAGCCTGTGTTTGTAATGAATAATGTTTTCGGAAACCTGTCCGAGGAAGAAATGAAAGATGGCTGGCAATGGTTGTGGAACGGAAAAACAACAACCGGATGGAACGGAATCGGTTCTGATCAATTCCCTTCAGAACGATGGGAAATAAATAATGAAATATTGACTGTATCTGAATTGGGGAATAAACAAAAAACCGACCTCGTTTCAGAAGAACAATACGGGGCATTTGAACTGCAATGGCGCTTTATGCTTTCCAAAGGAGCATCCGGTGGAATACAATATCTGGCCAATATTGATGAAAAACAGAAAAATCATATTACAGGCTTTGAGTATCAGCTTCAGGATGATGAAAATTCATCGGATACAACTGCTGTTAAGTCTCTTGCATCGTTATATGGATTGATAGGATCTGTTCAAAAGGGCAAATCCATAAAACCGGTTGACGGATGGAATCATGCGCGGATTGTTGTCCGGCCCGATAAACATATAGAACACTGGCTGAATGGAGCTAAAGTGCTGGAATACAATGCAAATGATGGGGATTTCAAAGGAACAGCAGAGAAAGGCCATATTGTATTAAAAGATGAAGGAAAAGAAGTGTCTTTCAGGGATATAAAAATCAAAACTCTTGAATGATGAAAACTTTCCAAAGAAAAATTGTATTTCCGGTAAATCTGATCGTTTGTGTTTTGATGTTTTTTGTTGCTCCGGCACAGCAAAACAAAGAACGGAATTTACTGTCAGGCAGGTACAGTGAAGCATTTCTGGAACAAACGTTGGAAAAGGGGACAGGCTGGGTTCAGTTTCCCGCATATTCCGACCGAAGCGGATGGGAACGAGTTCCGAAACACATTCGTGATAAGTGCATTGCAAAAGGCGAAGGATATCTCAACTATGAATGGAAATCAGTTCCGGCCACTACTTTTCTTGAATTTGTCAGGTCGGGTGGCAGGGGACCAAATGAAAAATACCATACAAGTGTTATTACTCCGCTTAGTGACATGTTTTATGCAGAGTTGTTTGAAGGTAAAGGCCGTTTCCTCGATCAGATTATTAATGGTGTGTGGGCTATGTGCGAGATGACTACCTGGAGTTCGGCTGCCCATATAAAAGCACAGACCACCGGTGAAGGTCTCCCCAATGTTCAGGAACCGATTATAGATCTTCATTCTGCACGAAATGCCCATTTTCTGGCATGGATCAATTATTTTCTGAAACAGGAATTCGACCGAGTGAACCCTTTTATTTCTCAACGGATTGAATATGAAATCAACCGGAGGGTTCTGGAACCTTTTTATACGCGGGATGATTTCCGCTGGATGGCGCTGCACGGACAGATCGTTGGGAACTGGAATCCGTATTGCAACAGCCATGTGCTGGCTACTATTTTGTTAGCAGAAACCGACTGGCAAAAGCGGGTAAAGGGTGTTTATAAAGTAATGACGTCGCTGGACAAGTTTACCAATTATTATGGCGATGACGGGGGATGTAACGAAGGGCCTGGCTATTGGGGAATGGCTGCCGCAAGCCACTTCGAAGCTTTGTATTTACTGAAGAAGGTAACCAAAGGGGGCATCGACATTTTTTCCGATCCGCTTATCCGAAACATGGGAACCTTTATTTACAAGGTAGATATTAATTATCCGTATTTTATCAATTTCGCTGATGCCGGGGCAAAAGTCAACCCCAATGCGTATCTGGTGTATCAATACGGAAAATCTATCGGCGATACTCCGATGCAGGGTTTTGGCGCCTTTCTGGCGCAAAAGCAGAATTTTGCCAACGGAGAATATGCAGGAAGCCCGTTTTTTGTATTTGAAAGCATGTTTGACATGAATGAAATACTAACCTATCCGGCTAAAGAACCACTTCCCGGCAATTTTTGGCTGCCCGATTTACAGGTAGCCGGTTGCCGGGATAAAGAGGAAAGCACGGAAGGGTTCTTTTTTGCAGCAAAAGGAGGTCACAACAACGAAAGTCACAACCACAACGATGTCGGCACCTTTGTTCTGTATTACGACGGGGCGCCCCTCATCATTGATGTTGGCCCGGGAACCTATACGCGACAAACATTCACCAAGGAGAGGTATACGATATGGACCATGCAATCAGCTTATCACAACCTGCCAACCATTAACGGCGTGATGCAAAAGGAAGGAAAAGAGTTTAAAGCCGGCAATTTCACGTATAACGCATCTCCATCCGGAATATCATTTGCACTTGATCTGTCCGGAGCTTATCCGAATGAGGCTTTGGTTAATTCATGGGTAAGGTCGTATGAGTTTACCCGGGAAAAGGGTCTGAAAATAAAGGATTCATATAACTTGAAAGAAGTGAAAGAACCCTCTGTTTTATCCTTCATGGTACGTCTTGAACCTGTTTTGATAAAAACCGGGATTGTAAATATGACCAATTCTTCAGGAAAGAAAATTGCGTTACGTTTCGATCCGGAGCAACTGGAATTTTCGTATGAAACAATACCTCAAACGGATAAAAACCTCAGGGAAGTGTGGGGCGATAATCTGTACAGGATCGTATTGAGATCAAAATCAAATAAGATGAAAGGAAGTTTTGATATAAAAATAGGCAGGTAATTTCTGTTGTATTTAAGCCTCTTTTCGGGTTCCTTCCCGTTCCGTTCACGAAATAAGATTAAGAAAGAATAGCTCTAAATCTGTACAAAAAGATCAATAATGAAAGTATATAAGATTTTATCGGTACTTATTTTTTTCTGTGTGTTTTCTGCCTCTGGGCAAGAAATTAGCTTAAATGGTATATGGAGTTTTAAATATTTTCCGACTCCGGAAATAGGGAAAGATTCTTTATTCTGCCAAAATGGTTTTGATACTCAAAACTGGTACAAAATAAAAGTTCCGGGCCATTGGGATTTGCAGGGATTTGCCGATCCAAGTGAAGGATCACCCCCTCCGATGGTTGGCTTATACCGGACATCATTTACGCTTCCGGAAACAATGAAAGGGAAGCAAATTTTTATCCGTTTCGAAGGTGTGCAGTATGGTTATGATTTCTATGTCAACGGAAAGTATGTGGCGTCTTTTGCCAGTTCATACAATCCGGCAAGTTTCAATATCACCAAATTGGTAAACTTTTTCGGGGAGAATAATCTGGCCGTAAAAGTTTCTGTTCAGGTAAAGGGGTACGAGTTCGATACCAACGACTGCTGGCGGCTTTCAGGAATTTACCGCAGTGTTTTAATTTACAGTACATCCAACTTTCATATTGACGATTACACGGTTCAGACTAGCCTGCAAAAAACTAATTCTGAAGCTAATATCAATGTAGCTGTCGATTTTCAGGATTCAAAGAATGAAGGCTTTTCAGGCTTGTCATTGAAAGGAATACTTCGCTCGCCTGAGGGAAAAACAATAGGCACGGTAATACAGCCTGTTTTTTCCCTGAATCATTCGCTTTCTTTTGAAGTTGAAAATCCGGTTTTATGGACTGCCGAAACCCCGTCGCTTTATAAACTGGAACTTCTGTTGACCCGTGGCAAAAATATTCTCGACCGGAAAGTTCAGTCGGTTGGTATCCGGCAAATTGGTATTGAAAATAAGGTGATGAAATTAAATGGAAGTCCGCTCAAACTGCGGGGTATCAATCATCACGACCTGGTCCCCGAAACCGGGAGAACATTGACCCGGAAGCAAATTCTGGATGACCTGAAGTTAATTCAACAGGCAAATATAAATTTTATCCGTACTTCCCATTATCCGCCTGATTACCGGATGCTTGACCTGTGCGACAGTTTGGGGATTTACGTGATGTGCGAAGTCCCGTTTGGCGGGGGCGACGGTCATCTCACCAATTCAACGTATCAGGATATTTTGCTGATGCGGGCAAAAGCTACCTTGTTGCGTGATAAAAACCATCCGTGCGTGATCGTATGGAGCGTGGGCAACGAGAATATGCTAACCCCGATTACTGAGGTGGTGGGAAAATATGTGCAAAAAGCAGATCCGACCCGGCCAACATGTTACCCGCAGACGGGAACATATTTTTATACTCATTATAAGTTATTTCCCGATTTTTTAGATTTATACGCTCCTCACTACCAGGGAGCCAGTTGGATTAAAGAATTTCAGAAGGGAACAAACAAACCGGTTATTTTGACTGAATATGCCCATGCACTCGGACTTTCATTTGGAAATCTGGAAAATATTTGGGCTGAATTATTTCGCAATGATCACTTTGCGGGCGGCGCTGTGTGGCATTTCCACGATCAGGGAGTTATCCGGAAATCACGGGAACCTGTAGATCGTTTTCAATCGACTGTTTTTGTGTGGAAGGATTCGGTAACTTACTACGACACCCGGAAAACCAGAGGTACGGATGGAATTGTTTATTCCGACCGCACTCCGCAAACCGATTACTGGCAGGTACGGAAAGTTTATTCGCCTGTCCAGGTTATAGAAACGAAATTACCTGTTGTTGCCGGAAAACAAACACTGAAATTTTCGGTGTACAATCAATACGACTTTCTGAACCTTTCTGTTTTGCAGGGGAAATGGACGTTGTACAAAAACCGGAAAGTAATTCAGACAGGGAAATTGACGGTGAATTGCGCCCCGCATGATACGGTTTTCCTGAATGTACCCGTTGTATTACCTGCTTCACCGGAAACAAATATCTGGTACCTGCAATTGGATTTTCAGGATAAAAATAAAATGCAGGTTTACAATCATACTATTGAATTGACGACAAATCAGGGATTTAATAAAATTCGTGAAGAAATTCTGGAAGAAAAGGAAACGAGACAATTATCCGTCGAAAAAGGATCAGGAAAATCATCTGTCAGCTACGACGGATTTAGCTATGACATTGGAAATAAGGATTTATCGGTACAAATTCAGGATAATTCCGGTGGAAATAGTTTGATTGTTGGTGGATTGTATGCACGCGCCGGACGTGTTCCGAAGATCAGTGACTCATTCATTCGGGAAGGTGAAAGCGAGGATATTTACTGGGAGCCACATCTTCTTCCGGCCAGTCAGGTTGAAAAACAGGGAGAGACAAATAGTGGCGGATCATACCATTTGTCGGCTAATGCAAGCTTTTTAAGGGGAGAGAAATATCCCGGTCAAAAGTTGGCGGGCAATATTAATTATGCTGTATCCGGTGATGGTATTTTATCGGTCAGTTACACACTGAAACCGGAAAACACAACCGGAATGTTTCTGGAAACCGGCGTTTCCTTTGCCCTTTCCGAACAGATTACCGATTTCATCTGGCTGGGCGACGGACCGTATGCTTCGTACCCGGATAAACATTTTTTGGCAGATTATGGGATTCATTACCTGAAAAAAGGCGACCTCAATTTTAACGGCAACCGCGCCAATGTGGATGTTGCTGTCCTGTGCGATTCAAAGGGGAACGGAATCGCCATTTTAGGTGATCGTTCCAATATTTCAGTGGAAGTGATCAACAAACAGATTGTTGTGAGCCACAATGCAAAACTGATGGGGATGGGGAACAAAGGTTCCAGGGCGCTGGTGAAATTATTTGGAAACAGTGTTGGCGAAATTAACGGAGAGTTCCGGATCATTCCGCTGAGGGCAAATCAGTGGCCAACAAAATTGGTTGAGTTATTGGGCAATCCAAATCCGTCAATCCGTCCTTTTCAGCCATTTTATCACAGTTATGATTACTCATGGTAAATGTCAAATGGAGACTATAAAAATGAAAACAATACTATTCTTATTTATATCGCTGATATTCTTTCAAGTAACGTATTCTCAAAAATTTGGTGAGTTGGCCCAAACACCTCCAATGGGATGGAACAGTTGGAATTATTTTGCCACCAGGATTGATGAGCAGACGGTGATTGGGATAGCTGATGCGATGGTTGAAAGCGGAATGAAAGATGCGGGCTATCAGTATGTGACTATCGACGACAACTGGCAGTTGGGACGAGTCGATAAAAACAGACAGATGACTGTTAATGGCCGCGATGCCAGCGGTGTTCTGCTTGCGAATACACAAAAATTTCCAAATGGCATTAAAGCAGTAGCAGACTATGTGCATTCGAAAGGACTAAAGTTCGGTTTATATACCTCTCCGGGTTTACGTACGTGTACGGGTTGCAACGGAAGTCAGGGGTATGAAGAAACGGATCTAAAAACTTTTGCTGACTGGGGTGTGGATTTTATTAAACTTGACTGGTGTGGTTGCCGCGAAGATAAGGAAGAAGTTCTTGCGCGTTGGCGGGCTGCGATGGATAAGATTGAACGGCCTATTGTTCTCAGTGTGAATGTAGGGTACGAATATCCCCTGATTCGGAAACATGCAAATATGTGGCGTACTACGGGCGATATCATGAATGTATGGAGTTATCCTCCGGATACTGCTCACCGGTTTTTTTCCATTTGCGATGTTATCGAGGCTCAGGCAGGTCTGGAATCTTATCAGGAACCGGGATTTTGGAATGATCCCGATATGCTTCAGGTTGGGAATGGTCAGCTTAGCGAGGATGAAAATCGCGCGCATTTTTCCATGTGGGCGATGTTGGGCGCTCCGCTTATAGCAGGTAATGACTTGCGTAACATGACGGACGCCGTTCGTGATATTTTGACAAACAGAGAGGTGATTGCTATTGATCAGGATCCACTTGGTTATCCGGGGCGTATTATAGCAGAACCGGATGATGGCCTGCAAATTTGGTTCAAACGCCTTCAGCAGCCCACATCGGGTGCAATTGCGCTTTTGAATCATAATAAGAAGCCAGTCCGGATTGAGTTGAAATTTAGCGATTTAGGACTTTTTGGGCCAGTCTTTATCCGCGATCTCTGGAAACATAAGGACATGGGACAGTTTGAAAAATCTTTTTCGACAGAAGTTCCGGGGCATGGAGTTGTATTGTTGAAATTATTCACATACGAGCGGTTCGACCCAATGGTAAATTTTCCGGCTATTCCTGATGAAGGCAGTGTTTTTGAGGTTGAGTCTGGTCATCAAATCATGAAGTTATTTACGATCGGGAATAGTTACAAGGGATTTACAGGTAGTGGTTATGCTCTTGGCCATGCAGTACCGTATGATGCTCGTTTTACATGGCTCTTTCCGGTGGCCAAGTCGGGTCGTTATCGTGTCGGCATCCGTTATTCTTTGGGGAATGCCGAACCGATATCAGCAGCGATTCGCATTAACGAAACAGATCGTCGTGCCGTTACGTTTTCTCCGACTGGCGGTTGGGATAAATGGGAAACATTGTTTTTTGAGGTAAATCTCGAACGCCGGGTGAATCACCTGTGTTTCTACGGTGGTGATAATGAATTAAATGTTATTGCATTGGATCATTTGCGTGTGATCCCATGCAAGTAGTTTGTATTACAAAAGGGAGGGTGATTAATCTATGTTTTTGATAACAAATTTTTAATGAGTGTCATGCAATTTTATTCAAGTGCAAATTCTAAAATAGCAAAACTGATTTTTGTATTGGTTTTGGGAATATCAATACCGGAGCAAGGTTTGGGCTTGTCCATTTCAGGCCGGGTATTTTTTGACCGGAATGGAGATGGCGTTCAGCAGCCGGATGAAGCGGGGCTAAGCCATGTGAGCATTTCTGACGGAAGAGAAGTAGTACAGACGTCAAAAGCGGGACAATATTCTTTTGAAACAGAAAAAGGACGCATTGTTTTTGTTTCTCTGCCCAAAGGATACCGCACTTCAGGAAAGTTTTATACACTGGTTGAAAGTGCAGGTGAAATCAACTTTGCTATGGAAAAATGGGACGAATCTGCCAAAGAATCTTTCCGGTTTGTTCAGATTACCGATATCCATATTGGCGAAGAAGAACATAACGTTAGCACGTTTATTGAAGATATACAGGAAATAAATTCAAGCTATCCTGAACCTGCATTTGTACTTGCCACTGGTGATTTGGTAAAAAACGGCGAAAACCGTTTTGAATATGAAAATTACCTGCGGGGAACTTCCCATTTTAAACTTCCTGTGTTCAATCTGCCGGGCAATCACGATTTGCATGGAGGTTCTTTACCCAATTATCAACATTTTCTGGGCCCCGATTATTATTCGTTCAACGCCGGATCATGCCACTTTGTATTGCTGAATTCCAGCAATATCGATCAGCAACAGAAAGAATGGCTGAAGAAGGATGTGGCGGTTGTACCCAAAGGAATCTCTCTCATTTTTGCTTTCCATTATTTGCCGGGCATTGACGAGCTTCGTCTGCTGAAAGAATACAAGGCATTGGCTGTATTTACAGGGCATTGGCATGGAAGCCGGGTTTGCGAAAACGACGGGATGACGAATTTAAATACGCCACCTCTGCGGTTTGGAGGAATTGACCGGCATCCCCGTGGTTTCAGGGTAATTGACGTGAATCACGGTAAACTGGAAAACAGTGATTTACGTCTTGGCGGTTTTAATCATCATGCCGCGATCGTTGCACCACAAGGTACTGTAAAAACGATAGACGGGAGCATTCCGATAGTTGTAAATGCGTATGATACCCGTTGTGATATTGACGCCATCCAATGCAGTATATCAGGCCGTTTGTTCTCATTAAAACAAGTTAGTTCATGGAGTTGGCGGGGTGAGTTTAAGTTGCCCGGTCATCTTTCAGGGGAGCAAAAAATGAAGGTGTTGGTAAAAAGCGCCAATGGCGATACATGGGAGAAAGAAACAATCTTTACCATTGCTGATAAAACAGGAATAGAAGCGCCACTTTGTTTAAAATGGATTGCATCAACAGGTGGAATTATTGGTTTCTCTTCTCCGAAATTCGGAGAAAATTGCATTGCCGTTGGAGTTGACGACAAAGGTGACCTGAGTAGTTGCGGCATTGCTGCGTTCACGAAAGATGGGAAAAAGATGTGGCATTACCACACCGACAGCGCTGTAAAAAATAACATTGCTGCGGCCAATGGCTGTATTTATGCAACAAGCGTTACGGGTTGGCTTTATGCCTTGGATGAAACTTCCGGGAAGCTCTTGTGGAAAGCCAGCCTTGATGCAGACCGACCGGAACGATGGGAAGTTGCATCAACCACTGTCGCCAACGGAATCGTGTATGCCGGTGGCCATTCGTATGTTGCAGCTTTTGATGCCCGGGATGGGAAATTGATCTGGGAAACGAGAAATGATAAGAACGATTGGAAGCCAACATCTTATTCAGTACCGGTTGTTGTTCAAAATAAGCTTGTTGTCACAACCAGAACAAATGTGTATGTACTGGATGCTCAAACAGGGCAGCTTTTTTGGAAACAGGAGGGCGTATTTTATGGTTGCCTGGTAGCCAACGATACCATTTACACCAACAGAGAAGGAGTTCTGGTAGCAATGGCATTGGCAACCGGAAAACAGCTTTGGGCAGGGAAAGAAAAAATTGGAGGAGCAATTTCTTCGCCTGCCATTGCCGACGGAAAACTGGTTACAGGTATTTCCGATGGACGTGTTTGTGCATTTTCTGTACAGGATGGTGCTCTTTTGTGGAGTGCACAGACCGGCGAAACTCTTTCTTCGACACAACCCTACGAAAGGGGAGGAAAAGAGGTGAATAATTCGCCGGTAATTTTCAATCAATCTGTATATGCAGGAGCCGGAGACGGTAAAATTCATGTGTTTTCTCTTGCAGATGGAAAAGATTTAGGAAGCTACAGTATCGGTGTTCCTGTTATGTCATCTCCTTTTATTTCTGACAGCACCCTTTATATTGGGGCCTACGACGGGAACTTGTATTCATTTTTATTAAATGTCGCTAATAAATAGAAACCCTAACCAACTAAATTTACCGCGATGGAGAACAAAAAATCCAGGAGAGATTTTATCAAAAAGTCGGCAATCGGCCTGTCTGCTGTATATGCAGGCGGAATATTGTCCGGTTTCAGCGCCCGGAGTTACAACCGGATTTCCGGAGCTAACGAACGGATTAACGTAGCCATGATGGGCGTCCACTCGCGTGGGTTGGCCTTATCAAAAAACTTCGGCAAATTGCCGGGCTCTGAGATCATCTATGTCTGTGATGTTGATTCAATTTCGGCAGAAAAATGTATTTCAACGGTGGCAGAGATTCAGGCAAACCGGCCCAAAGCGTCGCCCGATTTTAGGAAAGCTCTGGAAGACAAAAATCTGGATGCGCTAGTTATAGCTACGCCTGACCATTGGCATGCACCGGCGGCACTGTTGGCTATGCAGGCAGGCAAACATGTTTATGTCGAAAAACCATGTAGTCACAACCCCGCAGAAGGAGAGCTTTTGGTGGCTGCCTCCAGAAAATATGACCGGGTTGTACAGATGGGGAACCAGAACCGTTCGTGCCCAAATATTATTGCCGCGATAACAGAATTACGTGCCGGGCTTATCGGGCGTCCGTATTTTGCCAGAGCCTGGTACTCCAATACCCGGAAAAGTATTGGAAGAGGTATTGAGACTGCTGTTCCTTCGTGGCTGGATTATGAACTTTGGCAGGGACCAGCGCCCAGGCGTCCGTATAAAGACAACCTCGTTCATTATAACTGGCATTGGCACTGGCATTGGGGAACCGGCGAAGCGCTAAACAACGGTACCCACATGGTTGATCTGGCCAGATGGGGACTGGGAGTAACTTACCCTATAAGGGTAACATCTTCCGGAGGCAGGTATTGCTTTGACGATGATTGGGAGACTCCTGACACACAGGTAATCACCATGGAATTTGACGGTAAGGCAAGCATCATGTGGGAAGGGCGTAGTTGTAACGGGAAGTTCGAGGAAGGCTCAGGCGATGGGGTGATATTTTACGGAGGAAACGGCTCCATGTTGATCAACGAGTGCGACTCGGTAACTGTGTTTGATCTGGATGGCAAAGTTGTAAAGGAATTTAAAAATGAAATTCAGATGGATAAAGCCAGAGACCTGATGGACCCGTCCAGACCACTTGATGCGCTTCATATTCAGAATTTTTTTGAGGGGATACGCAAAGGAGTTGAAACGAATTCAGAGATAGTGGGGGGACACCAAAGTACATTGCTTTGCCACTTGGGCAATATCGCTCTGCGGGTAAAACGTTCGTTGGATATCAATCCTGAAAACGGGCATATACTGCACGATAAAGAAGCTGAAAAATATTGGTCCCGCATGTATGAAAAAGGATGGGAAATGAAATTATAAAACAAAAAAATGGAAACACGACGATCATTTATAAAAACACTTGGAGCAGGAACTGCTCTAACAACCCTGGGCTTCTCTTCCGTGAAGGCATCCGTTTTTCAAAACCCGGAAAAGCCCATCTGCATTGGAATTATCGGGGCTGAAAATTCACATACAATCAAGTTTGGAAAACTTTTCAATGTCGAGAAGAAATTCCCGGGAGTGGAGGTAAAATATGTTTGGGGAGAAACGGAAGAATTTGCCCGAAAAGCAATGGAAAATGGACAAATCCCCAATATGGTCAAAGATCCGCTTGAAATGCTCGGAAAGATTGATGCCCTGATTGTTGATCACCGGCACCCGAAATATCATCTCAAAGCAGCAGAGCCATTTGTAAAAGCAGGCATCCCGACATTTATTGACAAACCTTTTTGTTACCGGGTTGAAGAAGGTAAAAAGTTTCTGGAGATGGCCCGGTCAGTTGGAACCCCGATAACCTCGTATAGTTCGGAAGCCCATATTGAAAGTACATTCGATATAAAAAAGCAGGTAGAAACGATGGGAGAGATCAGTCATGTCATTTTTGGCGGACCTGTTGATCTGGAATCGCCGTATGGAGGGGTGTTCTTTTACGGGGTACACCTGGTACAGCCGCTGATGTATATTTTCGGTGACGATATCCGGAAAGTACATGTTACCTGCAGTGGTAAAAATGCAACAGCCAGCATGATTTTTGGGAATGGCATGCTTGCCACGCTCGTTTTTAAAAATCTTTCGTATAGCTGGAGCCGCTTTGTTGAAACCAAAAACGGAACAATCGAATTGAAATCAAGGGTTGAAGAAAGCAATCCGGCAAAGAATTATACCGACATGGTGGAGATGTTCCGGACGGGAAAAGAACCCCGGAGCCACGAAAGCATCCTGAAATGCGTGGCCGTGCTTGAAACATTGGAACAATCGGCTATAACCGGCAACTGGGAAGACATAAAATGTAATTATATATGAAGCGTTTATTAATAGTACTAATAGTCCTGTTTTCTTCTCCTGTTTGTTTGATTGCGGGTAATTTGCCTGTAGTGATCGAAACCCGGAATACGTGCCTGGTTTATAATGTGGATTCAAAGAACAAATTAGTCCAGGTTTACCTGGGTCAAAAGGTGAATAATTATTCAGAATACGGGAAAATTCCTTCAAAAGGAGAAGCCTATGTTTCTTCCGGGACGACCAACCTGAACGAACCCGCCATCCGGATGATCCATAACGACGGGAACCCGTCGCTGGAACTGCTGTACTCAGGCCATGAAGTCCAGCAAGTGGATGATAATGTCAGTTCGACCACTATTCATTTAAAAGATGCGGTGTACCCGGTTGAAGTGACCCTCCATTTTCTGGCCTACAAGGAACAGGACATTATCAAGAGCTGGACAGAGATTGTTCACCATGAAAAAAAGCCTGTTGAATTAAGCCATTTTGCCTCCTCGATGCTTCATTTCAGGGCGACTCAGTACTGGTTGACCCATTTTCACGGGGATTTTGCCATGGAAATGCTTCCGGAAGAAAACCGGTTGACCAATGGGATCAAGATACTGGACAGTAAACTGGGAACGCGTGCAGACATGTACCAGACGCCGGTATTCTTTCTTTCGCTGGATAAACCTTCGGATGAGACCAGCGGGGAATTGATTGCAGGAACATTGGCATGGACAGGGAATTTCCGGTTTTTGTTTGAAGTAGGCAAGCATGATCAACTGCGTATTATAGCGGGAATGAATCCGTTTGCTTCGGAATATGAACTTCAACCCAACGAAGTTTTTACCACCCCGGCTTTAATTTTTACTTACAGCAACAATGGAAAAGGGACAGCCAGCCGTAACTTTCATCAGTGGGCCAGAAATTATGGTATTCTTGACGGAAATGAATCGAGGATGACCCTGTTAAATAACTGGGAGTCAACAGGGTTCAATTTTAACGAAGAGAAACTGACCGATATTATTTCTGACGCTTCTGATTTGGGGACCGATCTTTTTTTGCTCGATGATGGCTGGTTTGGAAATAAATTTCCCCGCGTTGATGATAAGGCCGGATTAGGCGACTGGCAGGCAAATCAGGAGAAACTGCCTCATGGTCTGGGATACCTTGTAAATGAAGCAAAAAAACAGGGAATTGAATTTGGGATATGGCTGGAACCGGAAATGGTCAACCCTAAAAGCGAACTGTATGAAAAACATCCCGACTGGGTACTCCGGTTGCCCAACAGGGACGAGCATTATTTTCGGAATCAGCTTGTGCTCGACCTGACGAATCCAAAGGTTCAGGATTTTGTTTACGGGGTTGTCGACGAGGTAATGACCCAAAACCCGGGTATTGCCTATATCAAATGGGATTGTAACCGGATGATGACCAATACCTATTCATCTTACCTGAAAGATCGTCAATCACACATTTACATCTATTACGTGAAGGGTTTGTATGCAGTATTGGACAGGGTCAGGGCGAAATATCCGCATTTGCCTGCCATGTTGTGTTCAGGTGGCGGCGGCCGGACCGATTACGGAGCGCTGAAATATTTTACTGAATTCTGGCCAAGTGACAATACCGACCCGGTTGAACGGATTTACATTCAATGGGGATATTCCTACTTTTTCCCTGCGATAGCCGTGTGTAACCATGTTACCTCCTGGGGCAACCAGCCGGTGAAATTCAAAATGGATGTGGCCATGATGGGAAAACTTGGCTTTGATATTGATCTGGGAAAATTGAGTGATTCGGACAAAACCTTTTGCCGTGATGCACTGAAGTTATACAAGGAAGAATTAAGTAAAGTGATCTGGTATGGAGATCAATACCGGCTGGTATCGCCTTACGAAGAGAACCGGGCGGCACTGATGTATGTGGACAGAAATAAGCAAAATGCAGTTGTATTTTCATATACGATGCATAACCGGTACAATGATGAATACAACTATTTAAAGTTAGAAGGCCTCGATCCAAATAAAGTTTACAAGGTGGAAGAGGTCAATATGTTTCCGGGGACAAAATCAAAATGTCCGGAAAACGGGAAAAGCTACACAGGTGATTTTCTTATGAAATCAGGAATAAAAGCATCGTCGTATACACCCTTGACCAGTAGGGTATTCAGGTTAATTGCAGAATAAAAAAATCAAAAAAATGTTTGTACGAAATTTTATAAGAATGGGGATATTGATCGGGATTTTGCTATCTGCGATAATATCGAAATCAGTGTTGCCTGATTCTCCCGGTATTCATTTTTCAGTCGATGAATTGACTCGATATATCCATATTTCTTATCCGGTTCCCAAAAATGCTCCTGATAAAATAATAGTTCGTTGTTTTTGGTCTCTTCCTGACCAGGGTAGGTGGAATAAGGCGAAAGTTTTTCCATTTATTTCAGAGACAGCAATAGCTATGGTATTAAAAGAAAATTGGAAAGAATGGTACGAGGAAGGCACAATTCATGAATTCCGTGCTGCAGGCCTGACCCGCACAGTCATTTTTAATCCTTATCCTGAAGTCCAATCTCATGGACTGGTCGATGCTGATTTTCGGATATTACTGGAGAATCCGAAAGGCAAACAGTTTGCCGAGTACAGGGTTCATTTACATGCTGACAACAGGGATATTGTTTATATTGAAGACTGGTCACAAGTCATACAAAAAAAAGAAATTGTTTTAAACCGAAGAACCGAACCCGAAGAACGGAAGTGGTCTTTCGAAACCAATCTCAATGATTCAACTGGCAGCACATTTGGGAATCAACTGTTTGTCCAGTCACTACCCGATATTAGCCTGACTGCACTGACTTATCCATTGAATTTGAAAGGCTATTATGCAATTTTCATACAAGGGAAAGGCCCCATTGATTTCAGATTGACAGGGGATGAGGAAAGTTACCGTCTGGGAAGCAAAAGGCCCGGACAGGAGCGTCTTTGGAAATGGGGTCGCATGGACAGACAACACCTGGTATTGGAACAGGCTTACGATTATACCGGTTCTCAGTCCGGTACGATTGATTACGTCAAGTTGATCCCCCTGACTGATGAGAAAGTGAAGGAATTAGAGTCCGTCTATGAAGGGAAAAAAGACAAACTACTGGCCTTCTATTGGGAACCATATAGTTGGGCTTTTCATTATGGCTGTTGGCAACCCCTGGACCACAGGAAGGCGATGAAAGGCTATCAGATTGGTGAAGTGGATCTGCTCGACACTCAGGTAGGGCGATTTGGCATGAAGAGCGTCTACGAATCGCGTATTGTTGACCAACTCCTTCTCGACACACATGGTGATCCCATCGGAACTACCAAACAGCCTACAACAAATAATGTAGGCATGATGCAGCAGTACACGAATACACTGGATGCGTCTATCCGGTATGGCAGGGAATTTGGAATACCTGTTTTTGCCAATTTTGGACTGAGTAACTGCTATAAAAATACGAATTTGCAGGGCCAGTTTTCCATCGATCATCCGGAATGGATGCGAGGTAACCGCTTGCGTTTTGAAGTGCCGGAAGTGAGACAGTTCGCCTTCGATGCGTTTGAGGAATGCCTGGAGATTGGAGTTGATCATATATCAGTTGATTTGTGCCGCTATCCCGATGCAATTGATGTCCCCGAGACCTGTAACGCCTTTTTGCGAGATCTGCGTAAACTGGCTGACCAGTGGGAACAAGAGCGTGGAAGTAAAATCAATATCATGCTTCGTTTTCCAGTTCTGCCAGATAAACAGGGACATTTGTTCGATTTTGCTACGTGGATCAGGGAATGCTGGGTGGATTACCTGATTCCAAGCGCTCTTGCCGAACGATTCTACAATTTCGACTTGCGCCCGTACTTGAAAGCAGCGCAAGCAACCAACTGCAAGGTTATTCCACGTATTGGGTATTCTTTAAATTATCCCGGCCTTGTTCTCTTTCGGCTCCGTCAGATGTACGAGCAAGGCGCTGACGGAATGTACAGCTATCGGAGCTTAACGCTTTCTGATCCCGAGATTCTTCGCCTGATGCCTGTTTTCAGCCGAACAGAGGCAATTGAACGCTGGTGGCAACGCGATCAGGCACAACGTACACATTGCAGCAAAGGAATCTATATCGCTCCTCTGGTCGGATGGTTCAAATACTGGAAACAGCAACGCATCCGCGTTTGGCTTGAGGGAATACCTCAGCGTACCGTTGAGATGTATCTTGATGGCAAAATTGTTAGTAAATGTGATGGCCCCCCTTATACTCTTGGAACGGAAGGTTATGAATCGGATTCGTTGATCACTCCAGGCAAACATACGCTTTTGATCCGTGCACGTGATGGCGACGGATGGCTCGAACAAACATTCCAAATTCCGGATGTGGGTGAGCGAGGCGAGTGGAATTATTGAGATGATCAGCTTGATGAATTAGAATCGATCAAAACGAACTGTACTGGTCGGTAATAGAAGGAACAGATTGGTCAGTCTTGTGGATAGCGGTATTTGGATTTATCTTAAAAAGAGAAAATGGTATTACACAAAACAAAAAAAAGACGCGAGTTTATAGCAGAATTACTTCTTTCAGCAACGGGATTAACTATACTTTCCGGATATGCAGCACAGAAAGTGGTATTATGTCCAAATAAAGTCAGGTCTTTTTCAATCATAAAAGATGGTAAAAGTGATTATACCATTGTGATGAATCCCGGGGCGAGCCCTTCTGAAAAGTTCGCCGCGAAAGAGTTGGTACAATATATTCGGCAATGCTCGGGTGTAGAGTTGAGCATCAGTGAAAATGTATCAACCACTGAAAATCCCGCACATATGATTATTCTGGGTTGCGGAGAGGTTTCCAAAGGTTTTGGGTTGAACCCGAATATTTCGCAATTTGGAGAACAAGGTTTTTTGCTGGAAACGATTGGCGAGAGCATGGTGATTGCAGGAACTTCGGGTGCAGGAACACTTTACGGAGCTTATCATTTTTTGGAAAATTATTTTGGCATACGTTGGTATGCTCCGGATGTAACAAAAATTCCTTCTTTGTCAGAAGTTCAGGTTCCCTCAGTTAAACGTATTTATACTCCTTCATTTTTGTACCGCGAACCGTATTACGCATGGCCGGGAAAAGACCGAAATTTTTTGACTACCATGAGGATTAATTCCGGAAAACGAGATGAAACGTCCCAATATGGGTTGGGATATGGATTTTACGGAATGGCCCACAGCTATTTTAATTATGTGAATCCGGACGAATTTTTTAATGAACACCCGGAGTATTTTTCAGAAATTGGAGGAAAACGGACCAGGCAGGAAACTCAGTTATGCCTGACCAATCCGGAAGTATTTGAAATAGTTGCCGGACGGATGTTGGAAATAATGCGCAAGCATCCGGATTTCCGTCAGTACAATTTTTCGCAGATGGACTATTATAATGGCTGCCAGTGCGATAATTGCCGTTCTTTAAACGAAAAATATGGCAGCGATGGCGCTACCCAATTTGAGTTTGTCAATAAACTGGCAGAACAAACATCAAAAGAATTTCCGGATAAATTAATCGGGACACTGGCGTACACGTATACTGAAGAAGTTCCCAAAAGGATGAAAATGCACCCGAATGTAGCGGTTTGGTTGTGTCACATGCTTCCGTGTTGCGACAGTCATTCCATTGAAAAATGTGAACGGAATGCAGGATACAAACGCTGCGCGGAAGAATGGTCAAAAGTATGTTCACATCTGTACATCTGGCATTACATAGTCGATTTTGCCCATTACTACAACCCGTTTCCGAACTTTCGGGCGATGGCCGCCGACATGCGTTTTTATAAACGGATAGGCGTTGAAGGAATTTTTGCTCAGGGTATTGGAGACGAAGGGGGTGGGGGTGAATTCAGTTTGTTGCGCGGCTATTACTGTGCAAAATTATTGTGGAATCCGGAACAGGATGCCGATGAAATAATAAAAGATTTTCTGAAGGGGTATTATGGCGCGGCTTGGGAATCTTTGTGGAAATACATCAGCTTGTTGCATGACGAAGTTGAAACAAATAATATTCATTTGCACCTGTACGTCAACCCGGGTTATGGTCATTTGAGTGATGAAATCGTTTCACAGGCCAATCGTTTTTTTGATCAGGCCGAAGCTGCGATTGCTGATGATAACGTTCTGCTTGACCGGATCAGGGTCGCCCGGATGCCGCTCGATTATGCGCAACTGTTTCCGCGTAATGGCTACCGCATTGAGTCGGGGCGTTTGTTGTTCAAAGGGAAAGTTGGCGGACCGAAAGAAGCGGGTAAATTCATTGAACAGATGCAAAAACATAATTTCAGGTCGATCCGTGAAGGCTTTTCTGATCCAAAGCAATTATTGGCCCTGAGTTTCATGTTCAGTTCCGGTTTGCCGGTTGTTACGCTGGATAATGGTTTGTTGTCAGTCGATGTTGTCCCTGCTCTCTCGGGACGGGTATTGCGGATTATTGATAAGAAAAGCGGCAGGTGTGTAACGGCGTATAACAAAGTAAAAAGTACATGGTCCCCGTTTACCGGGGGACTGGAAAACCAGGTGGGCGAAATTTACAGCCCGTTCGGCTGGACGGAACCGGCAGAAGTTACCGAACAAACAAATAATTCAGTTACAACGAGGGCAAAGCTGGGGAACGGATTAATACTGGAACGCATGATTGGTTTCGTTGGTGACGAAGGAAAAATGCGTGTTGTCAGTTGTTTGATCAACCCCGGGGGAAAAACTATTGAAGCGCGTTTACGAAGCCATCTGGAATTGGATATGGGCAATTTAGGTTCCATACAGGTTTCGTTTACTGATAAAACCAGGAAGCGGATAAGTCCCAAAATGAAAGATATTATTTCAGGAATGAGGGAAGGAATTCATTATTATAAAGAAAAATTGCCTGATAACAACTGGAGTTTTCGATCAGGTGAACTGGAAGTGGTTCAGTCTTTTGATTCTGCTCAGGTAGAATCAGCAAAAATTTATGCTTATCCCGAAGATTTGGGAGAACTGGAACTGGAGCTGTGGCTTCCCAATCAAAAAATTGGAAGTGGCGGCAAAATAACCTTTGAAGAAGTTATAGCTGTAAAGAGTTAAGAGGTGGAGAATAAATATATATAGCTGGAAATCAAATTTCTTAAAACTAATCAGTAATAGATGAGATTGAAAATAGCTAGTTGTGCGATGATATTTTTTTATTCGCTGTTGGCAAGTGCAGAGAAAAATGACACGATAACCATCGAAGGTCTTTTGTACAGCGACGGCCAGCCTGTTTCCATTCAAATTATCAATGGAAAGATTTTTGGAATCCGGCATCTTCCTGATGATGCCGATATTCCCCGGGTATATATAGCTCCCGGCCTGATTGATCTTCAGGTAAACGGCTACATGGGCATCGATTTTTGCGACCCGGCATTAACTGCTGAAGACGTTCGGAAAGTGGTAAAAGCATTGTGGAAGGAAGGAGTTACGACATTTTTTCCAACGCTCACAACCAATGCCGATGATCTTCTGAAAAGAAATTTCGGTGTTTTGGCCGAAACATTGAATGATCCTGAAATGACAGGGTCGATACCGGGTTTTCATCTCGAAGGGCCCTATATTTCGCCGGTTCAGGGGTATCGCGGCGACCATCCTGAAAAACACATTCGCAAGCCCGACCGACAGGAATTTGAAAAATATCAGCAGGCCGCCCGGGGCGCGATAAAACTGATTACTGTTGCACCTGAAATTGAAGGGGCCATCCCTTTTATAGCACAGTGTGCGAAAGCAGGAGTTGTGGTTGCTCTGGGGCATCATAACGCGTCGGCTGAAATTGTCAAAGAAGCCGTTGATGCAGGTGCTTCCATGTCAACCCATTTGGGAAACGGATGTGCCAATGAAATCAACCGGCACCACAATCCAATCTGGCCGCAACTGGCCGACGACCGGCTGATGCCTTCCATTATCGTCGATGGATATCATCTTACCTGGGAAGAGGTGCAGACCTTTTATAAAGTAAAAGGGCCTGATCGTATTATTCTTGTGTCAGATGTGGTTGATTTGGCGGGCTTGCCCCCCGGCGAATATAAAAAGGGAGACGTAACCCTTCTGCTTACGCCTGAAGTTGTCAAATATCCGGCAGAAAATGTTTTGTCAGGCGCTGCTTCGCCGATTCGTTTGTGTGTTGGAAATATCATGAAATTCACCGGATGCAACCTGAATGATGCCATTCGGATGGCAAGTACTAATCCTGCAAAGGCAGTTGGACTGGACAATGTTGGTGAGATCGGTTTAGGAAAAAAAGCCGATTTGATTGTGTTTACTATTGACCGGGAACATCTTCAAATTCAGAAAACAATCGTTTGTGGAAAAATTGTATATTCGAGGCGTCAATAGCTGGTGAAAGAATATTCATCAAAATGAATTAACAGCAATCCAATAGCGGTTAAAAAGTAATTGAAAGGAGCCGGATATGATAACATTGAATAGCGGGGTCGGCAATTATATATACCTGGATGGTGAGAAGTATTCCTATTTTGCGGGGAACGATTATCTGGGGCTTGCAAACCATTCGGATATTGTGAAGGCCGCTGGCAA